>Ga0315914_1001439_pt1 | contig 35500 bp, 27 predicted proteins | sample MpolenodulesMG_FD_203920 | JGI IMG/M metagenome (GOLD analysis project Ga0315914, IMG submission 203920) | Medicago polymorpha root nodule microbial communities from Los Angeles, California, United States - elongated nodules | ecosystem: Host-associated > Plants > Roots > Nodule | place: USA...
TGAAGGAAATGCTTGCTAATAAAATTTGTCCAAATGAAGTTACCTTTAACACTCTTATTGATGGGTTTTGTAAGGATGAGAATGTATCGGCTGCAAAGAAGGCTTTTGAAGAGATGCAAAAGCAGGGATTAATACCTAATGTAGTTACTTATAACTCACTGATAAATGGTTTATGTAATAACGGTAAGCTAGAAGAGGCGATTGATTTGTGGGATAAGATGGTTGTCTTGGGTTTGAAGCCAAATATTGTAACTTATAATGCTCTTATTAACGGGTTTTGTAAGAAGAAGATGATGAAGGAAGCAACAAAAGTTTTCGATGATATAACTAAGCAAGAGTTGGTTCCCAATGCTATAACATTCAATACCTTAATTGATGCATACTGTAAGGAAGGGATGATGGAGGAAGGATTTGCACTATGTAGTTCAATGTTGGATGAAGGGATTTGGCCCAATGTTTCCACCTATAATTGCTTAATTGCAGGCCTTTGCAGAAAACAGGACATACATGCTGCGAAGGAGCTTCTTAATGAAATGGAGAACAAGGGATTAAAAGGACGTTGTAACATATAACATCTTGATAGATGGATTGTGCAAAAACGACAAATCAAGAAATGCAGAAAAGTTACTTAATGAAATGTTCAACCTTGGTCTGAAACCTAATCACGTGACATATAATACTTTGATGGATGGTTATTGCATGGAGGGGAAACTCAAGGCAGCATTGAATGTCAGGGCGCGTATGGAGAAAGAACGAAAGCAGCCAAATGTTGTTACTTATAATGTCTTGATTAAAGGATATTGTAAAATTAACAAGCTAGAAGCTGCAAATGGGCTTCTTAATGAGATGTTGGAAAAGGGTTTGAATCCAAACCGTACTACATATGATATAGTAAGACAGGAAATGTTGGAGAAAGGCTTTACTCCTGACATAGAAGGGCACTTGTATAATATCTCGAGCATGTCTTAGCCAGAAGCCATGATGACAGATGCGATTATTGTTATCAGTGTATTATTTATCTACTGTTTAAAGTAGAGCTTCATCAAAGAGTCATAAGATAAATATCAACTTGTATATATCTTGTTTTTTGCTGCATTTTATGTGCACACACAATTCTACCATCTTCTATTGTTGGCATTTCTATCACATACATATTCATTGTACTTTATTGTAGTAAGTATAATTAGATGTTGCACGGATGTCTTAAAAACTTTTTTTGTGAAAAATAATAAGGATTTATCTCCTCACTTAGAAATAATAAAGGTGATAATTGTGTAACCTATGCTGCACATCAATTGACAATCTTAATATTTCTAAAATTTCACATGGATGACTTCAGTAACACAAAATGGTGCAAGTCACTTCAAAACTATAACGATAAGATTTAGAAACATACATAATATTCAGAGTTTTTTTGTCATTGAAAGTACGATAAATAAATATGAATAACAATGGGTGTGAAATAATTCTGATCAAGATCTCAATCTCATTTTTGTGGTGTGGTTTAACCAAAACTTTGACAAAAAACATAAGGGAGATTTGTATCATTTTAGCACTAGTAGGCATTACTCTATCTAAAAGTGAAATACTATTTTAACTACAGATATATAGGATACAAAACATAGGTTGCTTCTTAGTTTGTTTGTTGACTTGAAAGTTGTGATTTATAGGAGCCAACATCATTGTTCTTTTAGTGGTTTAAGGAGCTGTAAAGGGGTATAGAGTTGTGTTATAGCAAATGAAAACTGCAGTTTTTAAGGTGTTACAACCACTTTCCTTGCATTTAGAGGTGTTAAATTTGGCCTCTCCTCTGAACAATGGCCAAAATTCCATGTTCGCACTCTAATTGCACCCGCATTGGCTGCTTGATAATTTGCACCTATTCTCAGCAACTTTGGTATATGTTATAATAACATGGAAAAAGCTTGGTAGTTTAGAACAAAATATGGAGGCAAATTATGATGGTAAATGTAGCTAAGTTGATCTATGTTACACAGTTGGTATCGTTGCAACCCATGCTACCAGAATCGAATAAGATGCCAACCAACCAAGTCAAGCATGCGCTCGCAGATTTCGCCAGATCCAACATGAATATGTATTGAACTCATAATTCATTAGATTTAGATCCTTTTTGATATTGATATTATATAGATTGTCTGATTTTATTTTGTTCAAGACCTGATAAGAAGAGTAGGAATAATGTATATTTACACTATCTCCGTTTACATAACTTACTAGTTACTACCCCAAATTTCAAGTATTGTGTCTTAAATCATGTGTTATATACACTTAAGCAAATGTGCCCTCTATTCAAAAGCATTGTGTATGTTTGGATAAATTTGCAAACTTGCAATTGATTAAACTTCATGAGTTGTGAAATTTAGTATAGTAGATACAAGACAAAATAGTTAGTAACATACACCCAAGGGCAAACAGGAAAAGCAAAACCTGTATTAGGTCCAAGTCAATCAAATCTGGTTAAACAATCAGTCAAACAAAGAGTCATCATTGAAACAAACATGTGCTAAACAATCGCTTAGGGTTAGATACTACCATTCTGATTGCCTTGTTATTTTCTACTTTCAGAGACCATCAGCAATCATTGATAAATTAAGAAATAGTCATCATTATTCGCGTATTGGAAAGGTTGTAAAAAAAGTCCCAGACAAGTGAAATGGTAAAAGAAAACCTGTTATTCTATTTTATTATTGCCTGGTGAAAAACAATATCGTTTGTATTTGCATATATAACAATTAATATATGTTTAAGCTGAATTAAAATTTGTAGCTCTCACAATTCGAAGCCAAGAATCACGCGCCGCCAGTAGATGCTTTCCTCCACAGCAGTACTCATGCATATACAAATATACTAAACTAGACTAGTAGCTAAAAGAAAAAATGATCTGATTAAAATCCACTGCACAACCTGCCAGGATAAGAGAAAAAGACCAAAATTAACAACTTTTAGTGGAAAATGAGCACAAGAAGTACAAACATAACATGTAAGCAGTTGAACTATCCAATGGAAGTGCACAATATTGTAACAAAAACTGACGTTATTTCTTAAGGCGTACATATACTGAGTATTTACGATGTGTTTGAGAGTACGAGACTTTATTTTGCTATGATTGGATCGAGGAACCAATAATAACAATGATATGTTCCACCACCCTTGGGATTGTTTAAAATAAGACAGAATGAATTGAAATATGATGAAATACATTCCATTTCATTACAACCAATACTCCACTTTTTTTTTGCTCACCAATTTGGTGGATATGGAATGAAACAACCCTTATAAATATGGCCTAACAAGGGAATAGTAAATTCTTTCCATTCCATTTCAATCTGCTTTATCTCATTACATTTCATTACACTCTCCATTAGTTATCCACACATGGAGAGAATCTTCAAGATGGACAGGTACAGCAAGGCAAATATCAGATAGTTGCCAACGCAATATGAGAAGAAAAAAAAATATAATCCAAAGGAAAAATAATGTCTATGCACTGCTGTTGCTTAATCAATCAACAACGAACATAAAACCTTGTTAATCTTTATGGCATGGTTATTGCAATATAATAGATAAAAACGAGCTTACTAAAGTTGAATATAGGAAGCAATGAAGACGTGAGAATTACTTTAGCTGAACCAAGATGAAGATTGCATGCAGCAGAACACCATCTTAAGGATTGAAGATACTTGAACCACTGATATTGACAGCAATTAATACTGCTATGCTAGTAATCACAGCAAGCCAAAATAAGGCCGACCCTGCATTGAAGTTTAACTTTTGTCATGAATATGAGATGCTTCATGAATCTTGTAAACATTCAGATAATACATGTTCATGTTAGACAGCTTAAATTAGAGATTCTAAGAGTATGGTACCTCCAGAAGAACCTTCAGAATTATCAGCACTAGGAGGAATTGATTCCGCATTGGCAACAGGAGATTTTGATACTTTAGACCCTGTATTTGAACCATTATCCAAACCTTTGGTAAACCCTGTTTCAGATGCTACTATCCCTTGGAATTCTTCGCTAACAATTATTGCAGCCAAAACATCCATAAATGATTCTTTATCTGTTGGGTACGCAGAATCTCTTACGCCCATCTTATCAGTGACATTTGCTTCTTCTGTATCAGACAACTCATCGTCTGAAACATCTATATCAATGGAATCTTCCTCAGTCTTGTCATCTTCCTCATCCTCCACATATGCTTTATATGTTAGCCTAAGCAATATCTCCCCAGACGAGCCCTTTCGTAAAAAACCCCAACCCCCTTGTAAAGCAACAATTCTGTCTGTTGGTACAGTGTCTTGAAGAGATCCCAAATCAACCTGAAAACATTACAAATAAGAAACATACACACAGGAAAAAATAGTTCCATTCTTAATCAATTGCAAACAACAAATCTCAATAGAACAAACAAATTTTATAATCATAAATAACAACAATAGTAGCAAACATTACTACTTTGATGCAAGGGATTGGGAATATAATATTTACCATGCAATAACTACTCACAAAACATTGCGTAAAAATAAATAAGTTCACCCCATTCAGAATATTGTGTGTTTTGCAATGGGGCCACCATGGTCGAAAAGTGTGGTATTATTTAAGACTATACTACATCTAAATGGCATGAAAATAGTTAACATGGTCGCTAAAAATCCCAGCACGTTAAAGGAGGACAACAGAAAATTGTCAACTACTCTCTTTGATGGGAACTAAAAATCTCTCGAAAAGTTATGCAGCAAAAAGGGAGCTCAACTCCTTATAACAGAGGAACACAAATTTAATGGCAAAAGGATAAAAGAAGAAATAATACTCAGACTGCAACAAGCAATCTACACCCAAGCCAATGGCCCACTAACATCTCCACAAAACTCTCTTCCCCTCTCTTCCCTTACCGAAACCCCTGCACCCTTCCCATGAACATCCAACTTTCTCCCTACTAGGACCCCTTCATTTACACATTGAAAGTTGTCTATACCGTTGTTCCCAGCACGCGCCAGAAAATATTCTCTCATATATCTTCCTTCCCCACAGGCATACTCTAGTTTGAGGCCTAACGATTCTACCTTTGGGCTTCTTATTTTTAAAGGCCACAGTTCTTTCAGCGACTAAGCAAAGGAAAGAATTAGAAGAAGTCGTATTCATACTCGATACAGTCCAAAGCCATGCCCAATACACTCTGAAGCATTCAGTGTAGTGGCACACAATAAATCTCCAAAGAATCCTCCATAAGATTAAATAATTTAAGCATCTATATTTTAAAAAACCACCAATAGTATAAATCATCTAAGATCACCAATTCTGGTGAGGCTCATTCTGCTTAACTCTGTTCAATTCATAAGGAAAACACAGCTAATCAGCAACAGATGAGGAATGGAGAACCTGCTAAGCACCTCTTTGCTGAAGACAAGGATTCAATATGCAATAATAATGAGTCAGACACAAGACATCAAACCAGACTTTTAACGAGAAAATATTTGAAAAATTGGCCAAAAAATACATGTTGTAGATATTAAAATTAAGCAATTAGCATGCAGCATTATGGACCATAGACAGACAAGTCACTAAGCAGCAAAAGAAAAAAAGAGAAAAACTAATTGTATTATCTATGCACGTAGACGGTGAATGAAGTATTATACTAATAAGTAGAGAACACAAGGAATAAAACATCACCAAAACCCAAATACTTTTGGTATTGCACACATAATACACACCTCTCCAGTACCAATAGTCAAATCTGCAAATCCCAGAGCGTCCTTAACTTGGATACTTAACTTCTGCTTTTTAGGGTTGGAAACAAGCATATGGAAATCCTGTAGTGCTAGAACATGTGAATACAACGAAAAATATGAAAATAGTATAAACAAGGATGAATCAGGAAATTCAAAAACAACACCTGATTCCAAATTGGCATTCCAGGGGAGCCAATGACAGTAGTTTGACTGTTCTTTTTGCTGCGTATGGTTTGATCTCCAAGGCTAAGAATAACATATGGATCTGTCTTGCCTGGAAAAACAGCAAATTAAAAAAATTGAGTAGGGCAGATAATGCAACACATTTCACATTATTTCCTAACTGGTATTCTTGAATACTGAAACTGGTAATCAAAGAAAACAAATATAAGACGAAATGGGGTACAAAACAAATATAAGACCAAAACTATGTTTTAGTTATGATTTAGAATCCAATAAAAACAAACAAATCATTACAAAACAAAGAGAAATTACTCAAGGTAGCAGTTCTTTTACACATGCAACTATAAGTTTAGACTTTTTCCCCCTTTTCCTTTCTTCTGCCTCTTCTATAGAGAATATTCATGCTACACTTTTATCTTCACATGAATTAATAATGCACAAAAGAAAAAATCAATCACGATTAAATCATACAACTTTAGTCTAACATCTGAAGACTGACTACCTTGGAGTCTACCATGTTTATCGATACTGATATATATAGAGAACAAAATAAGTTCTTGTGAACCAAATAATATTAGAGGATAAAACAAAATGTGTCCACATAACATAAAAGTACTAAATAGACTACAAAAAGAAAATCTATTTTCAAAGCAAATACAAGACAATAGATTTTACCAAAAAAATAAGGAAGCTTTCGAGCATCCACAAGAGTGACGGAGAGTTCACCAACAGAATCCATGTTTCCTTCTTGCATTTCTCCAGATTTAACACCATCAACGACAGGACCAACAGTGACGGGACCAACAGCTTTTCCCTTCTCGAAATCCAAAACAATTTTGTTTGGCCGTACAAATAGTCTAGGTAAATCTACTGTAAGAAGTTTGGTCAAAAACCTACAAGAGAAAGGCCAGAATAATTACATTACAGTTAGTGCAGGAAAAGATCCAATTTCCACAGCCAATCTAGAGATAATCCATAACGATGAAGAGAAACAAGGAAAACTCAACTTTTAAAATAGTGTATAGCCATTTACGATTAACACAATAAATATTTAATCTGGAGTAACAAAAGTTTCCAAAGTGCAGTTACTTTCTAATTTCTATAATTAGTAGCATTAGCATTGAATGCATATTCTAATAATATTTTATAAATAATACTAATACCGTTTTAAATATGCATTTACATAAGTGCACACGTACTGATTCACAAGCATCAAATGCAATAATAGTAAAAAAGAAAAAAGAAACTTACATCGAGAGAACTGGAATTGCTGATCATGCCCAATGATGCACAAAAGAAGAAACAAACGGAAATGTCAGCAACAATAAATTCGATATTCTTCAAAAATATGTATTTTAAATGCAAGGAAATGATATGTAACATATGTTTCTTTGACCTATCAAAAACAAAACAAAAAAATAGAAACTCTATATTATCAAAATTAAAATACCAGATGGAAAATACACTATATTAAATACGAAACAATCCACAAGTCTTAACCCAATATTTTGAGAGAGTTGTTTCATCACATTGTATTAGAGCTTCTACAACCAAGTGATCAAAAGTGTTACCATTTCCACCACCACTCCACTAAAATTAAAAAACTAGATAAATTTAAATGCAACATAGTTAAATTGCTTACAGAAGCACTCAGATCCAAGTAAAAGAGACATTAAAAAAAAAAAAGGATCCAAGTAAAAGGGGAATAAAATTTCTAAGATTTAAAAACATTTGACATACCCATTAAGTTGAACAAACGAAATGGAGACAGTTCAAACTTGATCTTTGGAAGTGAAACAAAAGCCCATGAAGCAGCTCCGACCCAAGGAGCTGTTGGTATTAATCTCAATTTTACCCAAAGTTCACCATCAATGTCAAAATCTCGAACACCAACAGGTACAACAATTGGAATAATGCCAAATTTCAGAGAAAGGCTTAACAGCATGCGAGCACCTCCAGTATACCTAAGGCCTATCTGGTATCTATATAAAACCAGGGAAAATAAATTCCTTATATTAAGCACATGATAATATAAACCTAAAACACACAATAGCCTCAGACCTCAAGAATATAAATCTCAGAAATACAATTACTAAAAATGGTTCAAAATCCAAAACTGACCCTTTCCACAAAAGATATGATTAAAAAAAAAGTTAAGAAAACATCAATTGTGCAAATGAAGCATACTAAGCAAAAAGATCTTTTTTTCTTTCAATGTTTTATAGCCAACAAAACATTTAACATAAGCTATGATATGACCACCAAAACACACCAACAGCGAGTCTATTCCCTTGCCTCGTGCCACTAAAAAGTGAAATACCAAGAGGGAAATACCATGTCATTGTCTTCTCATCATTTTAAAATTCTCATTGCATTAACTAAAACAGCTCTGGATGAGAATTTGACGAGTACTATTCCAATGAGCATATATAAAAATGAAAAACCTCAGTTTGAAAATGACTTCATTGAAAAAAAGAACCCTTTTCAGCAGATAACATTAAACAAAGAAAAAAAGCATACCATATAGCAATCAATCAAGTCAACAGTTACACATACAATAATATACAATTCAACAAAGCACAAGAGAGAAGCAAAACATACTGTAAATCATTGACACGTCGAGAAGTCCTACGTTCAACATTCCTAACAGACAAAGGTTCATCCCCTAACGAGAATTGCTTAATCTCAACTCTTTCAACATAATCAGGCTTCTTCAAATCATCAATAACCGGTTGAAGTAACCCAATAATCCAATTCTCAAGTCCACCTCTATAAACCTTCCACAACTTCCCTAACACCATGTTCACCCATTCAACCGACTCTTTCCTCTGCAAATCCTTCTCCAAAAACAAAGAAAAACTAGTAGGCACTTGCGGCCACACACCGCGAAAACTATCTTCACTACTAACTTTGTTCCTCCTTCTTCTAAAAGTCCATAATTTATCAAAAACAACACCAACAAAGAAAAAAAACACAAACAAACCAGCAACGTTTCGGTTAATAGGAGGCGATGGAATCGGATGAATCACACCTAATTGAGTTCTAAGCTTATCCACAATTGGATCCTCTTGAAAAGTAGTAAAATTTGAACCCAATTGAACCTGTGAATCCCTTAATTCAATTTCACCACCTTCAACTTCAAGTTCATCATTTGAATTTGAAATTGTGTCATCAAAAACGAAACTTTTCGCACCCCTTTTAGCAGAATTAGCGAATTTGTGGTTGGAAGTAGTTGCAGATTGTTTTTGAATTGAAGAGGAATAAAGGGTCCATTTTTTTCTACGGAATTTGCGATATGAGTGATGATAATTTGAAAATAAGCGCTTTTTCATGGTTCTGGAAAGGGGAAAGGAAAGAAGAGAATTGGAAGCATAATTGTTGTTGCAGGGACAAAGAGAGAAGTGAAAAGTTGGAGAAGCTTGTTGAAGAATCATGAATGGATATGGATAGTAGAGAAGAGAATGAACAAAGGGTCATTACAATGGATATGATTAAGCTTAAACAACATGAATTAATGCTTTAAAATAGGGATTTGTGGTATTAATTGAAAAATGTAACCTTGAAAGCTTGGAAATGTTGTAAGTGGGAAGAGGAATGGAATGTTACGAAAGAGTGAAAATGTGAGAAATTGAATTGGAATTGGAATTGGAATGAAGAAAGATTGGACACGGTTTTAGTGGGAATTTCAGCCTAGATTTTTGGCCTCAGAATTTTGACTACGTGGATTATCATTTGTGACTCAAAGATCTTAGTATGCATGTAGGCCTCCACTCCACGTCATCTTCGAGAAAGTGGGAAACACAGTCCAAAATTGTAAAATTTTGCAATCAATTTACTCCCTCCGTCAATTTTTTTATCAGCCAACATAACGTGGTAGTTACCGTCTACGTGACACTATCATGTTGTATGACATGTTATCCCACATCATATAGGGCATTTGCTTTTAAAAAAATATAGATTTTTTTCAATTGTTATGAGCAAATACTTTCTTGAAATTTTATACTTATGTGTAAAATATTCTTAAAAATTGATAATAATCAAACAAATTGGTCTTTATGATAGAGAACTTTTCAATTATTCAACACCTCTTTTGTCTTATTCATAATGTTAGTCCTCATATTTCTAAATCTCCAATTTATATTCTATAGTTTTTAAATTTATGACTCTTTCTTCGCCTATATATTAGGGGCTAATTTTGATGATGAAACAAATGAAATGTTTATATCACAAATGCGTTGATGACATGAAAATAAGTTGCTAAGTGATAATTAACCCGGACAATTTGTAACATCAAAGTTTTTTACTTTTGTGATATAGATAAATGTACATTTCAATGACATGAAAATGATTTGGTAAATGAAAGTTTACCAAGATAGTGTCACGTTATGAACTCCCTTTTCACATAAATAACTTCTTTGTCACACCATCATAATGAACTCAATAAATAGATAGATAAAAAGTATAAATTAGATTGTCAATTAAGTGCAACTTCACTCTCCAACAAACCGGCCTTAGTTTTCTCTCTCTAGGTTTTCTCTTTCAGATTTTCTATTGAGGGGTGGTTTTGAGTCAATTTTTGACCTGAAATCACCCATCTTCATCTTTTTCTCTACATTTCAATCTAAATAAGTGATTTTCACATAGATCTAGGTTTTTTCTTTGTGATTTCATCACTAAGTGTGGTGGTTTGTTGTTCATCGTCTTGTGCGGCGTTGTTTGATTTTCCGTCTTCTTGCGGTGTTCATTTGATTCATATTGAAGATCGATTATTCAATCAAAAATTTGGGCGTCAACGTTGCAGATCCGGAGACCATGGATATTCCGGTCACTTTAATTTTATCATATATTTTTGTAGGCATTATGTTGTTGTATGCTATTAACTTGGATGCTGTGAGTTTGTTCGCAGATTACGTTTTTAGCGATATTGAATGATGTAATATCTCGATTTAAATAAATGAATATCATTTTGTTTCTGTAAAGAAAAAAAAAACTAAGTGCAACTCAAATATAGTAAAAATAAAATAAAATTATTTGATATGTAGTAGTGCATGTTCAAACTCGCAATTCTTTTTTTTTTTGAAGGAACTCGCAATTCTTAATGCTTAGTGTGTGTGACTTTTACGGGTAATTAATCTCTTAAAAAAAATAAAAAAAGTTTTTTCTTCCTAGAGCATAAAAAAAAGTTGTACATCAAAATTCTCTAAAAATAATACTATGACGGAGCATTATTTGAATTTTTGTTTAAAGTCATGAATTAAACTTGTTGTTATTTTGCGCACGTGGGTCGGAGGTAAGAACATGGGAGCCAACACGGTTTACTTGATAACGATGGTCTTCTCTAATTTTCGTACATGCTTTTGGTAGTCAGCCTCTTCATGCTTTTCCGTTTTCTTCAAAACACTATGATATTGACCATGTGGAGATTTAAGTACGTATTCGTAATAACAAAAGACTCGTGACAAGAATAGGGTACAATTTACAATGATTTATGACAATGTTTTTTTAAAATTCGGTATATAAAAGATTGACTAATTTGAAATATCAATCACACCATTCACTAGTAAATCACTCATTTAAAGTTGGGTCAAAAATGTTACTGTGAGCATAGTTCAGTTGACAGAGACATGTATTGTTATATGCAGGGGTCGGGGTTCGAACTCCGGACACCCCACTTATTCACCTTGAAAGGGGTCGGGGTTCTAACCTGATACATTGAGAGGATCGCAAAAGAAATCAAAGGCCAATGATTGAGATCTTTTGGGACAAATGATAGGGTTGGAAAACTCCTTAGGTAGTTAAAACATTGTTTATTGTTCAAGAAAAAGACTAGATAAAGGGTACAAATTAGAGTGTGCAACGCTCTAAAGGTTGAGGTTGCGTTGTCGGTCATCATGTCATAAAGAGACAAGACCGATATAGTAAGATTTTTTTTACAATGTCAGTAATTTCAAAATATAAAATAAAATAAGCTCTTCATTCCATTCTCCACCATCCAAACACATTCTTAAAATACACAATCCATTCTCCATACCGATACTCGTGAGATCTTCATAAAAGATATCCTTTTCAGAATGGTTCAAAACCCTTTTAGAACCTGGTCAGTGACTCAGAGTGGGATGAAAACAATTGTTTTGTCATTATTTTTTCTACCCTATGAGTTTCTTGCGTGCCCTATTTGGATTTCAAAATTCGAAATGTTTCGACATATTTTTGAAGGTTTTTACAGGATATTTATGTCGTTCAAATTCTATAATCCAAATTGATAAGGCGCCGTAAACTCACAAAGGGGAAGGAAGAAAAAGAAAAAAAAAAGTCGTTTTGTTTAGTTAGTACGTATATGACCCTTTTAGGCCATGTAGCCTGTCGGTGCAACTATAAATTGTTTTAATATAAAATAAGCTAATTCAAAACACACAATGGCTATGAAAACCCCACAAATGCTTAGCCTTTTGCCTTAATATCATGACTACCAACTCTACGGTGCATAAAAAAGACAAGGCTGCATAATGTCATTTTAACCATTAGATTAATAAAGCTCACTATTAAACTAATTGAAATATGAATAGACTTGTTAACACAATGGTGAAAAATAAACACGTGGTGCAAGACCAATTTAGTAGTGTATGTTAGATAAAGCCTATTATGATTTATGAATTCTCTTATGAATATGTTTGTCTTTTGGATGCTTGTTACATTAGTGCGTGTTTGGTTTTAAATTGATTTTGAATGAGTTTTTTTAAGAGAAGAATTTGAATGAGTTGAGGTGGCCTAAGTGTAACCCGAGGAGGGGGGGATCTTTTGACCCAACATTACACAGACAAATCACGCTATAATTCAGAAACTGCTAGAATTTAAATTTTATGCAGTTCACTCAATGAATTATATATATCACAATTCAGCTTGGCCAATGATAGTAAACACAATTTACATAAAATTTAATTTTCATCCACTACCTGTGTGTAAAAGTTTAAAAGTGATTGTGATTAAGATCAAATGTTTCAAGTGATCTTACGGGCATACGGTATTGACTCAGAAGTGTAAAAAACTTTGTACTGAAAGTGTATGAAATAAATCCTTATATACATTAGGCAATCAATTCATACGCTTTAGGGACTAGAATCATTTGACGCACGGAGGTATGAAGCACGTTATTACAGCTCCATGTGTTCCAGGTTCAACTGTGCATGTTTAGTTGAACCCAATGCATCTATAAAGTTCCTTTCTGGCAAAGGATCGTTTGGAACCAAACCTAAACCTGCGTCCACCCAAACATGGGGATGTGCATTGTATTTTAAGGCAAAAAAACGTTTGAGGTTTAAGGCAAATAACTTGTTCAGTAGACATAGCCATATCAGTCTCAAAACGGTTAAAATCACCATGTTAGGTCCACATAATTAATAAAAGACACTGGAAACTCAAAAACAGTATCAGCAACTAGGCCAATCTGAAGCTAAAGATCTGAAAATTCAAAGACAAAACAATAAATTCAGAAACAACAAGGTACAACAAATTCTACCATCAAATAAATCAGAATTTCAAATCAGTCTGCTGGTTGATCAACTTCTGCATATGCAGTTTCAAGGTGGGCTTGCTCAGCTTCACGCACCTCCTTCTCAGTTTTCCTGCCCTTCTTTGATTTGTAGTACACACTCATGAAGGTCCCAACAGCTCCATACTTCCTCCTACAATGCTCATATAGACCAGCATCAAACATCCTCCAGAAGCTTTTCTCATTCAGTTCAGACACAGCATACTGTGGCTGAAAACAATGATTTTCAATCATCCAGTTCTCCAATCTACGCACAGCATCTGCACCATCAAACACCTCACCCCTTAGCACGGGACCTGGTGCATAGTAAACTCCAACGTCTGTGAACATTTGAGCATCTTGTGTGTCTCCCTGCCTGCGTTGCAGCTCAAAGCCTGCTTCCGGGTAAACCATAGTTTTGACTGGCAGCTTGTACAGTTTGTGTGGACAGAGCCAAAGGGGGTAGATCTGTTATGAAAATCAATAATGTAAAAAAAGAAAACATATAATACAAGCAACTGAATCATACAAGATAACTTCCTGACATATCAGTTTGAATTGATATAAAATAGAGCAACGTTTCCAAAAAATTAAATTTACTCAAGACAAGTTTTCTGAAGAAGATTTAAACTTCAGAGATGAAAAACAAGTTGAGAAACCAATTACTATTGAAACTGGAACTTTAAATGGCTTACCGCCTCACCCTGAATGAAACAGTCTGAAAATATTAAACTAACTAAAACATTATTAAGGTTAGTGAATGGAAAAGCGTACCTCCATTTCACGGTCAACCCATTCTAGTGCATCTCCCACCTTGTACAATGGAACAAGTATGTCCTGGATAACATGCATTTCATGGTAATAGTTTCTAATAGCTTCACCTTGAGTTGCCTTGAGCAGAGAAACCTTGGGGGGCATCAACCAGCCAAACAGAAACCTAAACCACCATTGATCAGCAAATGGGAGGATAAGCTTTCCCTCCCAATACAAACACCTTGTGTGCCTGTGATAATATTCTCTGGTGGGAATGTATTCTACAAACAGTCCCTTCTTGAGTGCTGTCTCTGCATGTTGGTAGAACCAGGTTTTGTACCACCATCCTACACTGTTTATCTTATTCCCCTTCTTCTTGGCCTCTTCTTTCGAAGCATACCTCCCTGTCATGCACACAGCTCGTGTTGGTGAATAAATCATAGTTTCAACGAAGTCGGGAACCTTCTCATCATTATCCTGGTCCCCATCTCTAGGAGCAAAAGAATCAGCATATGCCTGTGCAATATCTTTCAGGGTACCAACAACTGGTTTATAGGTTAACTTCATGTACTCCTTAATGGGTATAAGCTTGATCTCAGCAGCAACAAGAAGCCCAAGTGTTCCCTGAGACCACGGAATAGCGTAAAATAGATCAGAGTACTCATTGTCCTTGGTGGCTTTAACAAGAGATCCATCTGCCAGAACAATTTCGAAGGCCACAACAGTATCGGAAAAGAGACCATATTTATGGGAACTTCCTTCTATCCCATAACCATTTATGAGACCACCAACGGTAAGATCATCCAGCTCAGCAACCACGGCAAGTGCTAGATTCATAGGCACAGTCACCCTGGTGATCTGCCCCATGTTGACAAGGGGCTCTACCCTAGCAATCATTCTCTCTTTGTCGATATTGAGAACATTCCTGAAAGCAGAAAGATCAACTTCAAAATGACGAGCCCTCTTATAGTCAACATTTCTCATCCCAACAGCGATCCACGGCTTACGAGCGGTGCAGACAAGGCCATCCTTTGAGGGATTCCTCTGTTTCAGACGTTTGACAACCTTCTCAACATTGGCATCGTGTTCCTTCTGCCGCGTCTTGAAGGACTTCCACTCAGATCTCACATCACCAAGGTAAGTAAGAAAATAAAGTGTGAAGGAAATGGGAAGAACCACAAAAATAACAAGGATCCATCGAAACTGAACAAAATAGTCAACCCAAATCTTCTTCCTCTTAGGACGCAGGGGAGCCTCGAGATCTGACATTGCTCAGATTATAACACTCTTCTCTTACTACAACAAAGAAAAACAAATGTAAATCCTTTGAAACTTCACAACTTAAAGAGTTCATTATTCACACTAGTGGTCACAGTTCATGAAATTGCAGAAAATTGCTTGCAGAGACATATATAAATTATAAACATTGATATCTCTAACTGACCCAACAGTATTATTTAAAACTTGGCTATACAACACACTTCTAAAACAACAAAGCCAATCAAAAAGTGAATTAAATCAATTTAGTTAAAAAAAACACAGTGAGTCAGAAACCAGTGAAAGAGAAGATTCAAAACAACAATAACTAACTATTTCACAAAGCTATAATCAATAAATGGTTTTGGACTTAACCAAATTAGAGGTAGTTTGTTATAGCTTTTATAAGAAGAAAAAAATGACTTTGTATTACATCAATATGATATAGCTTTTTGTAGAAAAAAAAATCATAATCCAAAAACAGCCATAATCTAAAAACAGCTATAAAAGTAACTTTTCAAAAAATAGATTCTTTTTAAGAGGGAGAAAATAAAGATGATTTTGTAACAAAAAAAATCGCTTATATGCAATTCAATCCAAACTAAATTATTTTTTGAAAACAAATGATTTTTATTACGATAAATAAACACAAAATAGATTCTAATTTTTTTTTTTAAATCTCTAAATTATAGAATGTCAAAATCACTTAAATTTAGGCTCCGTTTGGATTGAGCTTATGGAAAAGAGCTTATGCAAATAAATAAGTTTTTACCTTAATTCATATGTTCTTACTAACGAAAATTGTACCTTCATAAACTACATTAACAAGCTCTAAAATAAGCTTATCGAAAAAGGGCATTAATCCTTGACAAACAGACCCTTAACTTAAGTTGTAAACAGAGATTAATTGAAAAGCTGGTATGAAAGAATCGCTTAATGAGTTGAAAATGATTGCATGCGGATGAAAAAAACATGAAGTGAAGCGGAGAATAATTAAGATCTGAAACAAACAAACTCACATAACTAAGGGTAAGGGTAATAAAAGAGAAAACACCAAATCTAACAACACTATCAGAATCAAACCATATGCATGCAAGAATTGCGGTTGTGTTGTGTGAGATAGATCTATGAAGGTAAAAGTGGAAGCTGAATCGAGAAGATCGAGACGGTCAAATGCACGTTTTATGAGTATTCAAATTCAAAACAATTAAGAGAGAGAAAGAGAGTGTACCTGAGTGAGAGCGAGAGAGTGAACTGAAGACGACGAGAGAGGAGAGTCGTAGTGATAGTGAGCTGCTGGGGTTTATATCAATCAATCAATAATGTGCAGCACAGTGTCATTCATTGATTCCCATTCCCACTTTCATCTTAAACCGTCCGTGCCTTCTTTTGTCTTTTTCTCACTAATCTAGTTTTTTTATTTCTTTAGGGACATACATGTAATATACTGATGAAACCATTTTAGACATTCTTTAAATGTCTAAAATAAAAATAAATGGTAAGTTTATATAAAAGTTTGAGTTTTCAATTTTTTAAAAGAAGTATTCAATGTATTGAATTAAAATATTTGACTTTTTAAAAAATACATAAATTTTCTTAATTAAGAATGTTTAACAACACAAACCCTTCAATAGCACTCGTTAACAAAAGTCGCGGTGGAGGAAACTTTTGATAAAGACAATTGTAGATTTCACAAACGCCTCTAACAAATAGTCACAATGTAAGGTGTTGGTGATTGTGGCGAACATTTGTTGTTGCATTTAAATAATCATCCAGATAAGAAATACTTACTCTGGTCTTAAATATAAACAAGGTGAAATAATTTTTTTTTTGTAAAAGGATTAAATATTTTTTAATCCCTCTAAATAAAGAATACTCTCATTTTAGTCACTAAAAATTTTCTTTATTTTTTTCCCCTATAAATATCTTGTTTCAATTTTAGTCCCTGTTTTTTTATAACAAGAGTTTATGTTTTGTGTTCCTACACAAATTTAATCTCTAATTTGAAATTATTGATAAACTAATAAAAGATAAATATTAAATAATTAAATTATCAAACCAACAATGTTTTAGGGTCTTATCAATTACATATCATAAAAAAAAAAGCTAGAAATCTCTCTCTCCTAATGCTTCTTAAGTGTCCCTTTTATAGTCCTCAATTTGTTGACTTAATGGGTCTTTCTTTGGTCATTCAAGCCCATTAAGCTGTGTTGCAGAGCCTCTCATTGGTTGTCTGGTTCGAGTATGGCCGCATGTAAACTAGGTTTCAACTTGACCGTACAGGGCGCGTGAAGTTGAGACGAACTTTCAAAACATTAATCATTCGTACAAGACACGTAGAATCAGAGCATGCACAACTTGAGTTAGGACCACAACAAGTTTATTTGCTGCTTAACTTGGTGTGAGCTTGGCATGGTTCACGTCACTTGAATAACTAAACAATCGCTGATTAAGGATGAGTCGAGCTGACATGACTTGAACAATCAAATAAGTGTTCGAGTGAGGACAAGCTGAGCTGACATGACTTGAACAGTCAAACCAATGTTGAGCAAGGAGGAGCTGAGCTGACATGGCTTGAATAGTCAAACCAGGGTCACGTGAGGACAAGCTGAGCTGACATGAGTTGAACAGTCAAACCAATGTTGAGCGAGGACGAGCTGAGCTGGCATGACTTGAACAATCAAACTAGGGTTGAGTGGGAACAAGTTGAGCTGACATGACTTGAACAATCAAACAAATGTTGAGTGAGGAGCAGCTGAGTTGGTATGGCTTGAACATTCAAACCAGTGTTGAACGAGGACGAGCAGAGCTGGCATGGCTCGAACAATCAAACCAGTGTTGAATGAGATCTTGTTGGTCGGTCAAGTAAAATATTACATGACACATTGTATGGTCCGTCCATGTCGCTCCATAGTCCATCAAGCGTCAAACATATTAAGACGTAGACGTTTATTATTTATTTGGCCAACCCATATCAGTCCAGTTTGCAACATGAAACGTGACTTTTTTTAAATAAGCAGGGATTAAAATTGAAAACCGAATATTTAGAGGAATCATAAATCTAACGTTCTAACTCAACTGACAAATGTCGAAATTGCAAGGTCGGACGTCATGATCTCTCACAGTTGTGTGTGAGTTTAATTCCAGTGGATTACCACTTCATCAAAGACAAAAAAAAAAACATGCAAGAAGGGAAAAACGCCCCATAACATAGGTTTAAATATTTGACATTAAAATTTGTCCAATAAAAAAATAGGCTTGTATAACGATATGGTGACTTTTAATTGGACGAGATAGTGAATCTATCTTACACAGTCAGTGCCCATCTATTAAAGTATTTTTTTGCAATACTTATTTTACTATTTTTATAATATTACTATTCAACCAAATTTTGATAATTGTTTTTTTATTATTCTGTTTTTCTTTCATTGTTTTATTTGTTTATTTTTGACTTGGTAGAAATTTTGGTCTCTATTTTTATTTGCTTACAAAATTGGCCTCTTTTAAAATCAATTAGTTTTTGCCCCTTCCACAAATTTTTAGACTAAAATTTTTATAATATTTAATATATTAAATGACGTAATATATGATAAGATGACATATCATTTTTTAGATGGAAATTATTTGCATGTCAGTAATTAAATAGCAAGATAGATAAATTTGAACTTTTTAGGGGTTTTTTGTGTAATTTCACGAGTGTTAATCATTCCATAATCATAAGCCCGTATGTCGTGTTGTTTAAAAAAAGTGACATCATCATTATTTTTAGTTCTAAAATATGTAGGAGAGACCAAAAATGATTTTTTTAAAAATATAGGAACCAATTTTGTGGGCAAGTGAGACCAAGGAGACTAAGCTAGTATATTTGGCAACAATCACAATAACTATACATATATTTATTGGTGTGCCGGTTTCTTAATGTTAGCAATCCGAATGACGCATTTTTAGCCATACGTTTTTGTTTTTTTTACTAGTAATTAGCTATACATGTTTTTTAAGAAACCAAAATAATTAAATTATTAAGTCATTCAGACATAAAATGTGCATAAAATTGAAGTAACAAAGTGTTAAAGAAGATGCTACCAACACTTTTATTTTAACATTTTCTTTAACATTCATTCTTTCATTAGATGAGATTAATTCGAATTATATATATTATGTGAGATCCATTTTCAAAAAATAAGATTTATATTAATTTTATTCGATAAAAAAGCCAATGTTATAAATAATGTTGAAAAAAGTGTTATTTGCACTCATCAAATGTTAAAATACAATTCCTCTAAAAAAAATGTTAAAATACAAAAAGGACCAAACAAACAAAACAACTAATGCAACGAGGATTAAGCGATGAAATAACCACTAAATATTCTATTCAGAAGACAAGTTCGAATTCTTAACTTGTAACCACCACCAAACGATAACTTTCACTTCATAAATACTTGAATATATTTGGATACTCTATTGTGTGGTGCAACAAGTTTTTTTTTTTTAAAGGTCATCTCCCTCAAAAAAAAAGTTTTTTTTTTAAAGGATGTGGTGCAACAAGTTGTACAGCAGTTTGATTTAGAAAAAAATTTCAATTTAAATCTCATTGTTCGTATAGTAGGTGGTCCTTCACCACGTGAGCTATTCACAACTCGACTATTATAATTTATAACTTTTGAATATAGTATAAAAAATATGAACGTGGGACATTATTCTTGATACACATTTGATTCTGCTTGTCATAATATTAGGTAATTGTTTTTATAGATCTATTGTGTTAAAAAACTTTTTGAATTTTTCGGACACAAAATTTACTTAAAAGTTGAGATCTAATTGTAATTTTCTGAATCGATCAAAGAAGACAATTGATTCCATGCAAATTATCTGGAGTATTTACAAGAAAACAAGACAACTTGATAGCGTTAGGTGAGAGGGTAAAGCTTCAGTCATTTTGATGGTTGAAATCGATATATGTTAATTTCGATTTTGATTATCAAATGTGGCGACGGAGTCGTTTAACATGCTTAAACTCAGTTTTCTAGATTGTTGGTTTTTGTTTTCTCCTTTCCTTTCTTTTGTTTTTTCGCCCCGTTGGCGTTGTATAGGTTGTCTGAACTCTGTTTGTGTCTCGGCGTTTTGGCACCCTCTGTGCTAATGCGTTTAGAGGTTATTGTTTATTTATATATACATTTTGGCTTTTTCAAAAAAAAAAAATCTGAATCGAACGTAACTTTGGATCAACTTATTTAAAATGTTGAATTATCTAACCTTTTAAATTGAAAGAAGACAAGGAAATGGAGAGATCAAAGACATAAAGATTAGAAACCCAATGTGAGCATAGCATAGCATGGCCCGAATATATAGATTCCATTTGAATGGATCACGTGGAAAGTGCCCCATTCGCATGTGCTACTGATTTGCAGACTATGACTATGAGCACTCTGGCATTGTTGTTTTTTTTTAAATAATATAAAAAATTATATTTAAATATGCACCTTAGAATCAAATATCAATCTCATTAAAATTTACAAAAAAGTTTTGTATATTCTATCAGCCATATAATGTGGAATTTAAATCCAAGTCATGTGAAATGTGATCAGAGAAAATTAAAATAACAATTTCGTGCGTTATATTTTTTTTTATGAAAAAGAAATTAAACCACGACATCAAATGAGGCAAAGTAGTAGTACCCTTGCATTGCATCATCAACTAGAATAATGATTGAAGGAGGAAGGATAACAGCTATCAAAATTCAATCAAAATGAACACACCATCTCAAATTAGGTAGACAGTAAGCGCTATGATTAAGCTCTCTAAAGACATGAATAATGATTAATGAATGCTCTCCCATCTCGGGGGTTGGAGGAGATAAATGACCTCTTGGAGCATGTGTTAAAAGAGTACAGCATCATATAAAAGATGACATATACATGTGTTTATAAGCGGGACAATCGTCACCTCATAAATCGATTTTGCAAGGTTGTGTATGATTTCTAAGATGGCATCAGAGCCTCTTTAAGATCTATTTAACCATTTGTTATCATGTTTCCGCTATCAGGTCGCCTATTATTTATCTCTAAGAACCAAACTCAATAGTGCTGGTCGTGATGGAGTGTGTTAAAGAGTCTCACATTAGACAAAAGATGACATGAACATGTGTTTATAAGTGAGGGCAATCATCACCTCACAAGCCGGTTTTGTGAGGTTGTGTTAGACCAAACTACGATTTCTAATAAGAGGTTGAAGGTGTAAATTAGAGTTAGATCCAAACTGAATAGATATTGACCACCACTTCTTGTTCTAATCCAAAAATAATTGAGGGAAAGTTTTGAATCTTATATCAAGCCTAGGTGCCGAAAGTTCAGCTCAGACAATAGATCGAACAAGATCTAACTCTAGCGGAAAAAAAAACCTTTCACAAATCTACCATTAGAATCTCGAATAATGCTCCACGCATAGAGTTCAATGAGACTTTAAAAGAACCATATATACACTAATTTTAGGCAAACCTTAAGGTGGTTTAGATCATCTAATCGCCACCTTTCGCTTAGTAGAGGCCAAGCGAGACTATGACTAATACACATATTCTTGATAGCCTTGGCTTGATTGAGGATTTGGAAGAGCAAGGAGTCATGTATGGAAGAACATAAAAAAAATCAAATTTATTCCGATCTTTCTAAATATCATACACAACTACACGAAAAAAAATTGTGTATTATAAGCGTTTAACTTGCATTTGAAAATAAAATTTTATTTTATATGTTTCTTAAACAATGTTCACGTAAGACTTGTTAACAATGGTCTATATTTCTTGTATAATTTTTTTCATTGACTCCTTAATTAATGTCTCCTTTCAGTAAAAAAAAAAACTCATTAATATTTTTTATACACACGATGGCAATTAGTACCCTTAAATTTTTATGAATGTCTTAATTTTTTTATGAATATATAAATGGTCTCTGCAAATTTCAAGCATCTTGGTTTTAGTCTTTTGTGATTTTTTTTTTTTTTTGGGTTTTAGTCTTTACGAAAATCTAAATTTTACTTTTGATCTTTGTTGTTTTGTTTAGTCTTTGGCAATGTATCCGTGGGTTGTTTTCTTAAACGATGTATCCATATGTATCTAAATACCCGTTGATTACTCGTATAGAGATATCCACATCGGTATGGGGACGGAGACGGGTGCCATATTTATTCAACGGGTCGGGGACGGATATCATACTACATGTACTATGGATACCCATTGACATCTTTAGTCTTTGCAAACTTGATTTACATTGGATTGGATTTAGTCCCTTATAATACATAGAATATTTGATTTTAGTCCCTATGGACTAAAATAAATGTTATATAAACACATTTTAATATAAATAGATCTTAAAAGGACTAAAACAAAACATCAAAAGCTAAAACAAAAAATTCTACATTTACAAGGGCTAAAACTATTTTTATAGATCTAAAACCAAGACACTTGATTTTTGCATGTATCATTTGCATATTTAAATTTATTTTATCAATGAACTCTTAATTGAAAACTCAGACGTTTACCAAAGAATTTGAAAACTAAGACTTGAAAAAGACCATTCCCTTTACCAGCCAACCAATAGACATAAGCAAGGACATGTGATTGTTTTTCTTGTTTGTTGCAAGACATGTGCTTGTCACTGGATATTGCCAATGAGTAACGGACATGAGGCCACTCAATCCATGACAAATTGACCACCCATAGAAGATGATGGATTTTATGTCTATCAAATTAGGAATTTCCATGTCAATTATTAATTTCCCTTTTTTGAGTTTCTCATTTTCCTACTCATCGTTGGTGTTTGAGGAGGTGGTGGGGTATGGTTTTTGGAATATATCAAGTGAATAGCAATTCGGGAACCTCTCGAGATGTTATACATCGGGACGTTTAGCAATTTCTTTTATGAAAAGGCCAATTATACACTATGTCTCGTCTTATTTTAAGTGTGTTTCTCATTTTTCTTTATATAGTATTCTATTCGATCGTTGTTATAAATAAAAAAATTACTTTTAAGATTCATTGTATATCTAATCTATTTGGTCTATATTAAGGATCAAATACATTATATGTTCAATGAACGTAAAAAATGTTTTTTACTTATAAACGTGACCGAAAAAAGTATCTAATTATTTGTTTTTTTCTCTCTTCATAATATTAATAAGGTTTAATTGCAGTTTTAACCCCCTAACTTTCCCAAAGTTGCGATTTTGGCCCCCTAAGAAAAAAAACTACAAAACAGCCCCCTAAGTTTTGCAATTGTAGCAGTTTTGGCCCCCAAGGCCAAAAAAAAATAAAAAAATAACACGTGGCATCTCACTTAGGGTGCCACGTCAGCGTAGACCGAGTCAATATCAACCTTGGGGGCCAAAACTGCCACAGGTGCAAAACTTAGGGGGCTGTTTTGTAGTTTTTTTTCTTAGGGGGCCAAAATCGCAACTTTGAGAAAGTTAGGGGGCTAAAACTGCAATTAAGCCTATTAATAATATTTATCTTTTTTTCTTTCTTTCCATCAACGCACTCTAATTTATTATTGTATTTCAATCATGTTCCACTAACCAATACCAACGAAGGTATTTGGATTAAATAAAACACATTTTACCATTAAAATTATTAATTTATTTTTTAATAACCAAAACAAAAATAAACGCTTAATTTGAGACGGAAGGAGTATTAGAAGTTCCAACGGATCTTTCACCGATAGCTTCGTTAAGCATTTATTTCATCCAATTCTCACAATTTCTATTTGGAGATAGATTTTCACAATTTATATTCTACACCCTTTAGTCCTTTACAGACAATCATTCATCCCCACAACTCCTTTTTGCAGGCCGTCTACTCGTCTGTCTCTTTCCCTGTGACCATCCCTACCAAGTTTGTTTATGTTGTTTTCGTGTGAAATTTGCTCCTTTACATAGTTGTCTTTTCATTTGTTTGGTTGATTTGTTGTTTGTTCAACTCATAAGATGATATACGGCTACCTAGCATTTCTAACAATAATATTCTTTTCGATCAAACGATTATGCAACATGAGATTGAACTAGTACATACTAACTAATATTGCATAAAAAACAAAGGATAAAAGCAATAAACCAATGTTATAAGGATAAGTAAAAATTTGTTTGATTGATGAGCAAGTTGAGAAAATATTTACATCTAATATTTATAGACTTAGACTACCTAAACACCTACATATTGCATCATATCATATAACATCAAATAACACTAATATAGATAACTATCATCCGTGAAAGGAAACAATGATGCTCTATAAAAGATGTAATAATGTAGCTACAAACAATCTGATGCTCAAATCAGTATTTGATTGAGTAGCAAGTCATGTTAAAATAGAATGTTTACCTTTTTTAATGGTGCATTTGTCGAGAGATTATCCACATAATTCATCACTATGAATTGACAATGCAACGTTTTAGCATCTCCAGGCAAATTCAATTTTAGATTGGATCGGGGGCCAGTCCTGAATATGTTATTTTTAAAATTATATGCAAATGTTAAAATATTTTTTTGGGTTTTTTTTCTTTCTATACATGTATTCTTTAAAAAGAACATAGAAATAGTTTGTTGTTCGATTTTTTTTTCTTCAGTAGTTGGTTAAAAAAACAACTACACCAAAACCTTTAATCTGTTTGGTGCTTGAGAAGCTCCCAAAAAGTAACATAAAAAATAATAATGTTCTAAAAACGATGTTGTTTGTTTAAGACAGCCACACGGGCCAGTACAGTACCTTTGAAGAATATACCCAACTTGCTAGTAGTATACAGATTCTTGAAGATATCACATTGATAATGTCTTTTTTAATCTCCACCATAAATATATTGTTTGTTGATATTAAGACAGCACATGGATAATGCAGGAAATTAATTTAGGATCCAAGAATATCGTTATGCCAAAATGCTACTAGTAAAGTATATAGTAGGTCAGTACTGCAAAAGCATCTATTTTCTTGGTAGATTTGGAATCCACAGAATAATCTATACATCAAGGAAAGCAGGCCAAAAAAAGCACTTGGACTCTACGTATAAATTCGGACACCTTTTTTCCATCATTATAGTTGCCAATCTATGGGACCAATGCCCATTTGCTCCAGATGTCTGTTAGTCTGAGAGAAGTGCCTGTTCAGAGAAAAGCACAGACACAATGTAAGAATGAAAAATTGCTTAGATTGATAAAAGGAAAACTGATCAAGTGATTTTTACATTTACACCTTATAATGTGTAAGATATGAGTTTCAACTCGCTTCAAGAGTCGTTAACAAAATAAAATTCAATACACAGGTGGAACAAACAGGGACGAATCCATAAATTTTGAGTAGTGAGGCTAACATATATATAAATCATGTTCATATTACAGAACTCACGAAATATTCCCCAAAAGCACCATCAAGCCCTAACAGTGGAGTTTTGCTAAAAATATGGCGAGGGTTGGTGCCTTACACAACCCTCTAACTGAGTACTTCCCTGTGAACAAAGTATGAGCGATAAGGTGATTTGGTGCTAACTCTGACCCAATATGAGGCTGCTAAAACATTTGCTTTGGGTCTCCCACTAAAATGACAACTAAGCAACAATCATGTATTAGATCCAAATGTTAGACCAAATACATGTACTTATTTTTGCTTATATTTCATTCCGACTGGGGTGTTACTTTTGGACTTGAATCTTTGCACAAATTATGCAACAATTGGGCCATATAACAATTGTTTTCTTCTCTCTTCCCCATATCACATGAACTAATTATATCAAGTCAACCAATATATTATTATGGACAGATAATAAGAACCTCAATGTGGACTGTCGGCGCCCATGTGACATTACTAAAATATAATACATAGATTAAATCTGAAATACAGATGAAAAAAGCACATCAAGATGCTCATTCGCATCAAAATAAACTAAATTGTATTTAGAGTAACACTCTCTAACACTCACTTTCTTCGGATGAAATCAATGCATGTCCCACCACTTTAAGTGGGGTCCATTTTCAAAGTGTGTGATCCACCTTGGTCAATAAAGAAGTGGGTGTTAGAGAGAGTGTTGCTAGCACTACTCACTGTACTTATATTAACCTTTTAACAAAAAGGAGAGCAAATTTTAAAAGTAGGTAAAGAGTGTGTAAATTGTCATGTATGCATCTCTCAAGAGAGAGAAGTATGATTTACCCAACTTTTTTTTTTTGCAAAAGCTTTACTCAACATATTTTCACTTGCTCAACCAAGCAGGCCAAAATATAAATGCTTAACAATCACAGCTTCTATTTTGATCCAGGAAGGCTCCATTAAGAATTATCATGTGACAAAAAGCCTTGATAAATGCAGAAATGGAAGATAAATTATGAAATCGAAGTATCAAGCAAACAAACAACTCAGTATTTCTTCATAACAACTGACCCGACCCTTATTTTTCAGGCAAACTTAAGCATCGGTCATGAATGCCTGCCTACTTGATATATACACAAAGCAGAAAGTTCAAAATGCTTTTACCTATACCAGCATAATAAATTATAGTGCTAAAACCATCTTACCTGCAACCAAAGAAGCCTCTATTCGCAGACAAACCGGAAGGATGTGCAGCTTTTAGAATGTGATGTTTGGTTGCATCAATTAACCTGTGTATGTACAAGCTCGCTCATATAAAAGTTTCAAAATCTTTCTTTACCAGGCAAGAAAAGAAAAGAACCCTATTTAGTTTAAGAAAACCATTTTGAACAGCAGATTGGAATTAATGAGATGTATGCTTACTCTTGCAGAATAACATGCTTGTCATCTATTTCTCAAAAATGCAAATTTATTTAAAGTTTATATAATTTTTCAATCAAGGTGACGATTGTAAGTAAGACCACATCAGTGATTCCATATTTGTTTTTTAAGGCTCGTTATAGTGTTATACAATGGTAGTACCTAAGTTTCTCCTGAGCAGACTTTCCCCACAGCAGAAACACAACTCCTTCCTTCTTCTGTGAGATTGTCTTGATAACAGTATCAGTAAATTGTTCCCAGCCTTTTTTTGAATGAGAATTTGCTTGGTGCTTCCTGACTGAATTGAAAGCTAGTTACAAAATACTAGTATACAAGCATAATACACCAAACATAGTGACGGTCACCTCCATACTAGCTGATGTACGTAATGAAAAAATGTAAATATCTAACCTGTGAGAACAGCATTCAGTAAGAGAACGCCCTGAAATCAAGTTAAAACTTTGGTCAGGGAATACTTTATAAAAACAACTACTAATTAAAGCCATCCACTAACATTTTAAATAATCTGCTACAATGAGTCAATGAGCTAGAGGAAAATCCCTTTATATTTAGGACAGAAACTTGCCTATCTTCATAAGAAGCCTATATTACTGTTCAATAAAAAGTTGAGAATATATACCGGTCACAATTGTTGTCATCATTATTTTGTAAAAGAGCGATGATATATGAACAACCATTGGAGACAACTTCCATGACAACTTCCATTTCCTCTATTTCTATTGGTCAAAAATAATAGAGAGAGAAAAAGGAAGAGAGAGAATAAAAACATAATGTGAGTATGAGAGAGAAAGTTGTCAAAAAGTTGTTGCAAAATGGTCGTACAAATATCATTTCTCTTTGTAAAAACATGATAGTCTTCCATGATAGAGAGTATCTGGTAGACAGTGGTAAAAAATAAATATGTTCACTTAGCCTGTATGCTTTAATTGTTCAATGTAAACAAGTCTATAAATCACAAATTCGTCATTTTAGTACATCTGGTTATGGATTATTTCTTACAGCAGATTGAGGCCATTCAATGAAATCACGTTTATTGCAAAAAGACATAGCATGAAATGTTTGGATAAGCTTCTTTCAAGAACCGCAATATCAAATAATCAAAATATTCAATCTCCAAAAGTTTTTTAGTAGCTTCTAAACAATCTAAAAAATTACACTTTTTTAACTTAACCATCCGAGCACTGAGTATAGTACTCATTTTTTTGCAAAGACTGGAATTTTATTAAACTATAACACGATGGAAGAGTACAATCAAAAAATTAAATACCCCAGCCACAATACAGCAAAAATAACATCACTGAAACAAGATTCAAATATCCAAAGAAGACCGCAATTCCAAGACATGAGCCCATCAAATCCTTGTAACCCACCCACCTAACTGAAGCCACCACCCCACCTGCAAAATTATGCACACAACCAAACTATGACCCCTTGTCTAAGCCCACCACAACCTGACACCAAAACCACTTCAAGCAACAAACTAGCGCCCATTATATAACCACACAACTAAACCTCTAAAAAACCACACCACCGTAATAAATTAGGCACCTAAGACCAAATCAAAGTAAAAACACAGCCTGAAGATCCCTACAAAAAATACCAGCAAGTCAACAGAAACCAGTCCACCTTAAGAATCTATTCTATCCATCCAGACAATAAAACCCGAGACTCACATGAAGTCAAAACTGACGCAGCAAAACACATTGGAACCAAGCTTTTCAAAACAAAATCAGACTGCCCTTACGTTCAACTCAACTAGTTTATTCAATCAGGCCAAGACAAGGCCTCGGATTCAAGCACCATTTAGAGATAGAGTAATTGATGTTATTCAATTTAAATTTCAACCAATTCTAAGATAATTTTTCTATTTCATCCACTAAGTTTTCCAATATCACATCATTATTGTGAAAGATATTGCCATTTCTCGCCTTCCAAATAACCCAAATACAAGCGAACCAAACAACCTTGGCACGATAATCAAACGCTCTCTGTCTACTGATCAACCCGGCAAATTAGTCAAAGTGCTCAATCCCTTCATGATGCATGGCCGAGCAAACTCCCATCCACTTACATATTGCATGCCAAACACTAGCAAACATCTGACACTCAAGAGAAAAGATGAGCTACAGATTCCTCTCCACCACAACCAACAACACAATGAATCATATTTTGATCAACTCCTCTCTTGCAAATATTGTCCTTTGTAGCAACTTTGTTTTCAAACAATCTCCAAGCAAGTAAGAAGACATTGGAGGGAATAGTCTTATGCAAAGCTCTTGCATTAGCCATATTTGAGCTTCCCGACATTAGCACCTAATATGAGCTACTCACTGAATAAAAGTTTGTTGATCCATCCATCCAAATCCATTTATCTTCCTCATCATTATCTTTCAATCCCACATTTTCTAGCAACCTCCTCAATTCACACAAGATTCCTTCTCCCCTTGATATAACCCCCTACACCATCTCAAATCCCACCTCCTCAATCCCTCTGCCACACCAAAAACCTCTCCTACTTTGCTCAACTTATCACAAAATAGACAGAGTAGACGGCTAAATCTAATTGCAATCTTAGAAAGCCTCCATTTTGGTGCCATATTGCAGTCTTTGTAAATATAAATAAAAGAAAGTTTTTCCACTTGGTTTATAAAAACAAATAATGTTGAAATGTGTTCCCACTCAGGTCTAAGTTGAAATGTTTAAAACAAATAATGTTTGCCAACAAACCTAATAAGTGCCTTATGGAAAAACACATTAAAAAAAAAAGAACAATACAACATTACAACAACAACCAAGCCTTATCCCACTAAGTGGGGTCGGCTTGTTAGAACAATACAACATTAAAACTTAAAAAAGAAACAGAAAACAAAATTGAAGTCCTAAGGGTAGCATATCAACACTTACCTGCACAGCCCATTTTTCAAGATTACCATGAGATGGAATCGAACAACCAAGGTCTTGCTTAAGCTCCTTAAATATATTAACCAAACTAGATGGAACTTTGACTCCTTCAGGAACCGAGAATGAAAGACCCATTGCTTGACCAGGTCCATGATAAGGGTCCTAAAGAAACCAAAACCAAAACCAAAACCAAAACCAAAATCAGTGAAGTAAAAGAAAGAGATTTAGACTTGTTTGGATAACCAACTTATTTTCAGCTTATAGCATATGTGCTTGCAAGTTCTATAACCAAAGAAAAAATAAAGTTAAATTGTTTTTGTATAAGCTATAAACTATTTTCATAAGCTATCTTGGAGAGCTTACGAAAATAGGTTGAAAACAACTTAAGAACATGTTATAAACCTGTTTCATAAATTCTCTCAATCAGTCTCACAAAAGCTTATGCAAGTAGATAAGTTCAAATAAGTTAATCCAAATCGAAATCCACGAACCTGGCCAAGAATCACAACCTTAACAGATTGAAAAGGGGTAGTATTAAGAGCATTGAAAATCAAATGCTGAGGAGGATATACATAATCATCCTTACAAATCTCCGTTTCGACGAACTTAGAAAGATTAACAGCATAATCTTTCTGAAATTCACCAGGTAAAGCTTCCAACCACGATTCCTCGACTAGCAACTCCTCTAGTCTCACACAACCGGAAGCTAAAGATTCTGATAAAGCAATAACATTAGAAGAAACTAAAGAACGTGTTTTACTGTAAAGCAACGTTTTTTAACAAATTTAACATACCTTTGTGTTTGGAAACCCTTTCGATGCAGATTTTGCGGTTCTTTTTGGATAAAGCGAGGTTTTTGTTGTGTTCGATTCGCAATTTTTGGTCGACGGTGAGGGTGGAGGAGGAATTGATGTTATCTTCGGATTTGCAGAGAGTGGGTTTCAAGCGCTTTGAAGCTCGACCGAAAATGTCGATTAGGGTTTTGGAGGATGCAGAAGCCATTTTCGGTTCCCAAGAGAAGCTTTGAAATGGCGGGTCTTGTGTGGCGGGAAACTATGTAAAGTAGCTTTATATAAGTCCCAAACAAACAATAATGGATTCTGAAATGATATTTTCACACAAAATTTTGAGATTAAATTCAACGATAAATTTTTATGTGGTTAACACAATTCAATTTGTGGTTAACATTTTTTAAAATTATTAATTTTTTAAAAGAAGACGTTTAATACTTAAAAGAACGCTAAACAGTGCCTCACACGTTAGTTAAGCTACTAAAGCAAGTAACTTTCTATAAAAAAAGATGTAATTATTACTTAATCAAAAGACAAAACTTATATTTTCAAGACAAATTTTCTATTTATAGTTTCCTTAACCATTGTCATAATAACATTAGATAGAAAGACCCATACTTATTCCCGTGAGCTTAGCTGAGTTGGTAGAGATATTGCATATTATATGCAAGGGACAGAGTTCGAACCCCAAATACCCCACTTCTCCACAATTTAATTATGTGAATTCTACCAAGTAGACTGCCCGACAAAAAAAACCATACTTAGATACTTTAATACAAGAAGCGCCTAGTTACCTAAAAACAATGAAAAACAAAGTAAGGTGACATCGTATATGGGCAAAACATCCCCAAAATATTAACAACGTAAAATCGTAGTTAATTGTGATAGACATGATTGATAAGTTATAACACTTTATTATATTTATTAAACTAAGTTAATCATCCAAATTTATTATCGAAAATTGAAGTATTTTGTTGTCAAGTTTGTAATTTATATTTATTGTTTATTATAAACATGTGTATCATTGGAATTAGTTTCAAACGATATCAGATAGCATGAACTTATTTATATTTATGTTATTCACCGTATTGAAACATGCGTATCATCGGTGGCGGAGCCATAAATTTTATCGAGTCTGACAAAATTTTTGACCACAAATTTACATATGACATAATATATAAATAGTCATAAATCGAAATAAAAGAGGCTCGTCATTTTGTCGATAAAAGTACAATTTAAAATAAGATAGATGTATCATAACCTGTCAATAGTGTGCTAAATAAAATTAGAAGGTAAATGCCCTATTTGAGACCTCTTTGCGGTGAATGTTCGAATAATATCAACATCATCAAGTGACTTGAATATCTTCCGCTTGGTGTAACATATCTTCAAGTCATTGAACCACACATCATTGATCTTGTTAGTAACAATTCTTTCTTACGGACTTATGAAGTGATTGTAACTTGTAATTTGATATTATGTCATTTTATCTAATAAGCTATTATGAATAGTGATTCAAATTTTGTTACCATAAACTAAATGAGTAATGGAGTATATATAAATTTTGATTTCTGTGAGTATTGAGTATTTGTTTGGGTGAATGGTATAATATTTCATAGTTAGGGAGAATTATTCTAGTTAAGTTCCTTCAAGAATTTATTCTAAAAATTGATTATAGTAATCAATTTCTAATTCCAATGATATTGATTATAATATTTTATTATATTGATTAAACTAATTTTAGTGGAATATATATTTAACTATTGCTAACTATTCTTGTGATCATTGACCGGTATAGCAGTCAGTTTTTGCTAGAACCCAGCGTGTTCGATTCCCCCTGAAGAATGTTTTTTTTTAATAAGATTAAAAATATAATATAATAGAAATATAAAATGAGAGGAAGCATGACTCAAATACAACACTTCCTAACCACCGGGACACATGATACTTCTAAAATAATCGCCAGATATCATATATATAGAAACACCAGGGAAGGAAGCATGACTCGAACACGACACTTCCTAACCACTGCGACACACGGAAACTTCTGAAATAATTACGCCAGATATCTTATATATAGAAACACTAGGGGATGCCATGGCTCCATGGGTCTAAAAGAAGATCCGCCGCAGAGCCCGGGCGCGTGCCCAGGCTCGTCGGGCGGTAAATCCGCCCATGTGTATCATCTAACATTTTTTTATAATCATGTCACAATAGGAGACTGATCTTGGGATGTGTTAACAATAGAGATCACATAATGGAGGATGCAAAAAGAGGCTAAGGTTTCAACACGGTGAATGACATAACTATAAAAAAACGACTTAAAATCCTCTTTATTTATGACATTTTTCATTTCTTCTATTTTGAGAGGTAAATCTATACATACTTTTGCTAAAAGTAAAAAATAATTAATAATAGTGTAAACCACAACCTATTTTTCATGTCTATCTATTTTTAAATGACATCTTCAATTTATTTTCCTTCATTTATTTTTATAAATGGAGAAGATTTCAACTCATGAAAAACGTATACAATAATAAATATTATAAATTCAAAACATCATTAGAGAGAACATCATTGTGCTAAAGTGCTACTAATAATACATTATACACGGATAAAAATAAATATTATAAATGGAGAACGTATGCTAAAGTGCTTCCACAAACAAACTCAAATCGCATCAGTAATACAACCAAGTTGAAGAATGTACCAAAAGGAAATGTTTGTTGAACCATTGATAATACCTTTTTTATAATATCCACCATAAGTAAAAATATTTGTTGATATTGAGACAGTACATGGATAATACACGAAATCAATTCAGGATCCGAGAACATCATTATGCAAAAATGCTACTAGTATTAGTATACAGTAGTATATGGTAGTGGTCAGTACTGCAAAATATACAAGGTTACAACACATCAGGCCAAAAGCACCACTTTTCTTGGTGATTTGGAATCTACAGAACCACTTATGCATCAAGGAAAACAGGCTCAAAAGTGCACTTGAACTCTACATAGATATTATAGTTGTCAATCTATGGGATCAATCCCCCTTTGCACAAGATATTGGTTAGTTTGAGAGAAGTGCCTGCTCAGACAAATTCAAATAAACACAGTAAAGAGTAAGAATACAAAATTGCTTAGAACAATAAAAGGAAAATAGATCAGGTGGTTTTCACATTTGGTGCTTTAGATACTATAATGTGTAAGATCCAAGTTAGTATACCTTCTTTATTGGTTAGAGCATTATGTTGATAACGTGTTATAAAACTCATAGAATAATAACAAAAATAAAGAGAACTAAGTTGGTTGGGCTCCAGTGGCAAGGAGCTCCTTCCAAGGACGTACCCAGGAAATACCGTGTTTGATTCCCAGAGAAAAGGGAGAGAGAACAGTGCAATCTAAATCTATTATTCTCATGTGTGTACAAGTATGTTACATGTGAGCTCTATTATTTATAGAGAAAGACAATAACTTATGGAACAACACCAATAGTCTAGTAGTATGATCCATTAACCTATTTGTTATATGAACAACCACTTATAATATTCATAACAAATTGTCTATTTGTTCAAATTTTTGAAAGAAATAATTAAAATTATATTTGTAATTAAAAGATTTGTTTTATAAAAAATAAATAAATAAATTAGGTATGCCGAAGCTCATTTTATCATAAATAACGAATGATCAACACCAATAACGAATGGTTAGAAACAATCTGTAATTTAAATAGTTTCGAGCAAAACCCTATCCAGAAACCTGTTTCATTCTCACCTACTTTTTCAGCCACATTGCTATATTCATCTGCTTCATCTATTGTTTCACCTGCTTATGAGTTTTCCAAACAATCGTCAATGGAAGCTGCCACCGCGATTTCTGAAGGAAAAATAGAATATGCGAAGGAGATCCTCTCTCGTTTCTCTCAAACACAAAACCCAAAACTGGAATTTGACCGTTGGTTATTGGATTGCATGGCTTCAGCGCTGAAATCGCGTGTGAATAACATTGAAAATCCACCTCCAGTAGTGGAATTGTTCAGCAAAGAAAACTCACCTTCTCTTTGATCACTCTCTTTGCTTCAAGCTCTCTTTCATGGCTGCCAATATTGCAATCCTCGAGGCTGCATTCGAAGATAAAACAAAGAGTGTGAAGAATCTTTGTGTTGTGGATTTTGATATTGGTAATGGAAAACAATACATAAACCTTCTCCAAAAACCCCATGCGCATCTCAATGGTTAACTAGCAATGTTGAAGATGACGGTGAATGTCGACGACGAGAATCTGAAAACCATCAGAGAACTTTTGGGTCGAGAAGCTGACAGTTTAGGAATCAGGTTTGAATTCAAACCGGTGAACATAAAACTCATGGAATTAACTTGCGAGTCATTGAATTGTGACTCAGAGGATATTCTCGCTGTGAATTTCGCATTCAACCTATACAAAATGCCAGATGAGAGCGTGTCAACGGAGAATCCACGCGACACGCTTCTTCGTCACGTGAAATCCACGCGACTGACTTTGGTTGGATGGGAAGAACTCTCATTGTTG
>Ga0315914_1001444_pt1 | contig 35487 bp, 13 predicted proteins | sample MpolenodulesMG_FD_203920 | JGI IMG/M metagenome (GOLD analysis project Ga0315914, IMG submission 203920) | Medicago polymorpha root nodule microbial communities from Los Angeles, California, United States - elongated nodules | ecosystem: Host-associated > Plants > Roots > Nodule | place: USA...
TTCCTAATGAAAAAAATTATCATATGGATCAGTCAAATTATCTACAATTTTAAAGATGCAACTTTAATATCGTAACACGTAGTTAGCGTACACAAAAAAAAAAAGAACTACTATCAATAAAGATACCGCTAATAATAAAAAATAACTGTTATGAGAGAGGAAACCGTTAGGGCGGTTGGGGCTTTAAAAAAAATGTTTTAGTCATGTATTTCATTTTTGGAAGCAACAATATTTCAACAAAAATAGAAGTGGCATAGTGGTTATAGTTGTAAACCATAAGCAAATGGTACTTTGTTTGATTCCTTGCAAACTCTTTTTTTCATAAAAATTACTCAGAACCACCAAAAAAGGCGGGATGGATTAGGGCAAACTCTCCAGATCTAATTAACATTTATATATTAAGATTAAGATTGTTTAAATATTTTTCTTGTTCATTTTAACTTGAGTTTGCTATCAAGCGATGTCTTAAGTAATTGAAAGCATGTTAATCAAAGACTCACACAAGATGAACATAGTGTCGAACATATGACCGGTATAAATACTTTTTTTGAGGGAGACCGGTATAAATACTTGAAATGAATTAAGTACAAGATTTAATAAAAAAAATCAGACAATTAATAAACACTTGCAACAAGAAATTATAAAAGAGAAAAAACGTTGATAGTTTGAAGACTTAAATTAAGAGTTCATATGTAATCTGTATATTTATAACAATAACTGTTTTTTAGGGATTTAATTTAATTTTAAGAGGGATTTAATTTTTTTATTATGGAATCACCATTTGCAAAAAAAATTAAAAATAAAACAAAGTTTATGTAATCTCAAAAATAAAAAATAATCATAGCATAATCAATAGTATTATCCATTTACTACCTCCTAAAAAAAAGTATTATCCATTTACCATTTGTCAAAAAAAAAAAAAAAACAGTATTATCCATTTACTCATTTAATTGGGGTAATTTCCTGTTCCCAAGTTCTATGATTCCCCACTCACTCACAATCACATTATTAAGTGTGGGTTATTTTTAACCGTAGGTGGGAGGTGGAAATCACGTGTGTAGCTCATCCCTGTCCTGTCTTTGAAGTGGGAAGTAAAAGAAGGCCGCACAAAGCATAGTTCACTGTAACACAGCATCGAATTTATCGTACATAGTTACCTTACCTGATAGCATAGCCGAAATTCTTGTGATGATGTATTTGTTGACTGCGAAACCCTCACTCAGACCTCAATTCATACTATCATCTTCTTCTTCAACTTCTACTTCTCGATTCTCTTTCCGAACTCGTTCACCTTCATCAATTGCTTTTTCCAGAAATTCAAACCATAAAGGAACACTTTCTTTCAGAATTCAAGCATCCAAAAACGATGCGGGTGAATCCAAATCCCCTAACGGCACTCTGGTACTTTTTCTTTTTGAATGTTTGTCATATACTATTAATTATCATTTCTTTAATATATCAAAATCAATATGTTACTTGTGAACGTAATTCCCTTGGAATAGGGCAAGTTTAGGATTGGATATAGGACTCTAAAGAATGAATGAATTGTGTTCCTGATTAGTGATTAATTATACTTTTTGAAATCACCAGTCAAAGAGCAGGAGAGAAATCTTACTGGAATATGTCAAGACCGTGCAGCCGGAATTTATGGAATTGTTTGTAAAAAGAGCACCTCCACCGGTAATGTGTCGTCTTGTTATGAACAGACACTGTTAATTGATCGATTGCCATGGCTAGTGTTAGTGAATGTGATTTTTTTCGGTGATTAGGTTGTGGATGCTATGCGACAGACGGTGACAAATATGATTGGAACACTGCCCCCTCAATTTTTTTCTATAACAATTGCCACTGTAAGTTTATGACTTTTTTCCCTTTCTTTTCCACTATCCTTTACCATTATGATTTAATGATAAGCAATTTCTACATGGTGGCTATGTCTGGGTGTAATAGTGGATAGCTAATCTCTTGGTTGCTTTGATGAAATTATATTTATTACCTATTGTTATTTCAGTTATTTCCTAACTTTCTCTGCGGTTAGTCTCATTTTTCGAGCCTTTTGTATGCTCTACCCCTTACGCTACTTGTTTAATTTTATCAACAAGTATTATTGATATCGTTGAGTGAGAGAAAACAATAAAACTGTACCAAAAAGGACATGGGAATAGTGTGTCAGTAGCAAAAGTGCTCAGATTGGCCTGGGAACATTGGCGTTCAAACCGCCAAGAACCGACCATTGTGCCAGAAAGATTGCTGAGAACTGTGCAACCACGCACTGGCGAAAGGGACTGGGCACTGAAGCTTTCTCACATGTGTGGGCGCATATGAGCGCATGTTCGTGACTGGGTCTTGGAGCGTGGGTACACTGAGTAATAACGATTTTAGGGCTGCCTCAACCAGGCTCTGATACCATGTTGAATGATGAAAATAGATGTATGATATTGTGATACCACATCCACATGTTTCAACTCCACAACAGAGTATAGGCTGAAGGCAGTAAATACAAAATAAATATAGGAGATATTATTCCTATTTACATGATATGATATGATATGCCTATATACAACAATCCTAAATAATAAATACTAATATCATAATATAGTTTTAACATACTGTAATGACTTTTTTGCTGGTGGACGAGTGGCAGTTTTTTTAGCACTAGGTGGTCCAATCGCTAAAGCAACATTATGGCATGTAGCTGGGTTGATTCACAGTTCTTCCTTTTTGCTTTATACTTTCTCTCATGCTTCTTATTTCAGTGTGAACCATTTTGTTTTTTTATTCAGGTAGCTGAGAACCTTGCACAGCTTATGTACAGTGTCATGATGACTGGATACATGTTTAGAAATGCACAATACCGTTTGGAACTGCAAGAAAGTTTGGAACAAGTTGCCCTTCCGGATGTGCAAGATAAAAAGGTAGACCATTTCTCTTCCTTGTCTTTTTGGGATTATGTGGTTCAAACTTCAGAAATTATTGAAGTGTTTGGATAACTCTAAGGGTGTGTAGGTAATTTCCTTTGTGTGTCGTGGACTAGCAGAAAATAAATAATATTGTTGTTGGGTATATTAGTTTCAGGCCTAAGAATGAAGAGTTTTATGTCTTGAGAATTTGGTATTAAATAACCTCATTGCTGCTAAATGGCTATGACATTTTCTTTTGGAGAATAACTTCATGATTCGTGACACCAAGTGAATGCTTTAGTCTGTACATTCTTTAATATATAATCTTACAATATTGTAGGATATTCCAGACTATGCACCCGGGACACAAAAGAATGTTTCAGGGGAAGTCATTAGGTGGAACAACATTTCAGGGCCTGAGAGAATGGATGCTAAAAAGTACATTGAAATACTTGAAGCGGAGATTGAGGAGTTAAATCGTCAAGTTGGAAGACAGTCTAGCAATGCACAAAATGAACTGTTGGAATACCTGAAATCTCTTGAACCTCGGAATTTGAAGGTTGATTTCTACTTTTCTTTGTTGTTATAAAATACGTACTTGCCTTCATACAGCTGACGTGGACTGTCTGCTAAACATAGACTTCTCTATGCTAATCTGTACTGTAGCTTTTATTGTGATCAATTTAAAAAATATAGGCTAATGCAATAGTTATCATCTAATGAGTATTTATTTTTTCAATCGTTGAACTTGAACCAAATATCTAGAATTACATTTCTGTTCAGCACCAGGTTGGTTTAGTATGGTGTTACTGTACATCGCATCTGAATCATTAAACTTAATCAATTCAAATTTTCTTCCCATTCTTTGCGCTTAAAATTTAGGAACATTGTTTGTTGGAATATGTTAATTTTGTGCCATAGTAACCTTCCGTTTTTCATGTAGGATTTAACTAGTAGTGCTGGAGAGGATGTTGTGCTTGCGATGAATACATTTATAAAGCGCCTACTGGCTGTTGCAGATCCTACTCAAATGAAGGTGTGCCTCAATATCTCTAATTGCCTTCTGTTTTCTCCCATGTCCCATTCTTAAAGGAGACTTCATTCCACCTTGTCCTTGTAGTCTGTCAAATTCGACCTTTTCAAATTATTATTTTCTCTGCTCACCATTATTATTTGGGTTAATATTGAATTTATTGTTGGAATTGTATTATTTTTAGGTTGTGTGTGTTTTATGTGTTTAATATGGAGTCTACTCTTATGTTACCTGACTGGAAAGTACATGAAAGGCTATTGAAAAGCAATAGGTGAATGCTTTATTGCGTTATTCCTCAGCCCAAGGCTGGTTTTTATAGTGAGGATACAATTAATTCTCTCCTTGAATTAAGGAGAAAATTGCTACAATGGAAAATAAAAGGAAGCAATAGAATTCTCTAGAATTGCCTAGAAAACAATAAAAAAGGAAACTAAATATTGGGATATTTTCCAACAAAGGCCCTTACTATCTCAATTGACGAGATGCCCTGTCTCGAATCCTTTCCTCATTTAATAAAAAAACACTGTAATAGTCTAACCAACTAAAGGGCTTACCTGCCACAACTAGATTTCTTCAAATTGATTTATGAGCCTATATGTGATTGTTTGATCGGGGGTTCACAGCCTTCTCCTTGCTTGCCATTACTGTCAGTAGTATCATTTGATATGTTTGTCTGATTTCTTCCAATTAGAAAAGAAGTAGAGGAAGACCTAAGAAAACCATTCGAGAAACCATTAGAAAAGATTTAGAGGTCAATGAGTTGGATATGGTTTTTGATAGAACACTATGGCGTCATTTGATCCATGTAGCCGACCCCACTTAGTGGGATAAGGCTTGGTTGTTGTTGCTGTCTGATTTCTTCCAATTCTGATTTTTTATAGACTAGCGTGACTGAGACCAGTGCATCCGAACTTGGAAAACTGCTTTATTGGTTGATGGTGGTTGGGTACAGCATTCGCAACATTGAAGTTCGTTATGACATGGAAAGAGTACTCGGAACTCCTGCAAAGCTGGCTGAATTGCCGCCAGGTGAAAATGTTTAAGCAGCCGATAAAGTTGGTCATCGAAGTACTGTTGTCCCCAAGTCGGAGTCAAGTGCCCTAATTAGATTTTGCACCTTTTTATTGATTGGCTGAAGGCTTAGGAGTAACATAAAGGAGAAGGCTGAATTTTTAGAGTTCCGGACTAGTGGTCTCCTAATAGTTAATGTGAGGGACCATTCTTTTTTCCACTTGGTAAAATGGAACTTTTCATTCAAGTTATACTGGCAAGATATCGAAGTTTATTCATGAAGATGCATTGCCCTTTGATTTATATGTAACTTATTTGACAGCCTAAACCCAGGTGAATCATTTAAATACAGAAAAATGTTGTTGGTTCATTTTATAGTTGATTTTTTACACTTTTGGATTGAATAATCTGAAGGTGTAAAATGTTTACTTCAAAATTTTCAAAATATAACAATTATAAGTTTAATAACTAAGAACACATGTAAAGAAAAAGTCTAATTCTCATTTTCAAGTTAGATCATGCAAATACTTTGTAGAAACTCCGTTTAAGCACGATTGTTACTTGTAGGAATAGGACTAGCTTACAAGTTAAGCTCACGGCCTTGAGATAGTTTGATTCTTGGCTTTTCATCATATAATGTGTTTTCGCCAATTTTAGTCCATTGGTCATCAGTCATCTATGATTAAAAAATTTGAAGTTAAAAAATATTTTTGACTGAACATAACTAAAAAATTTGATCAATGCAAAACTTTATGCAGTTAAAAACAAAACAGGGAAGGATTTTTGTATGTTAAGCATAAACATACAGAATTAATTGTTTCATTGCATGTGAATGAAAATGTATGCAGTGCTAGTGTGCTACCCGAGGCTCAAGATAACAATCAACAAACTAGTAATTCATAATTCATTTAATAACGAGAACCATGTTATGAAACATTTTAAACCTTTTGGATTGGTCATTCCGAAGGTGTAAAAAATCTTGAAAACTGCGTTTTACACTCTTGTATTGACCAACCCAGGAGAGTGGAAAACGTAAAAACTGAGTAAACATTTTATAAATCCGGAGATGCAAAAAATGGAAAATTGTATTTTACACATTTGGATTGGCCAATCTGGAGGTGTAAAAATTGCTATTTTTTTTTCTTTCTAATCTAATGTAAGATGTTAGGCTTATTATAATAGTCTGGATTAGCCAATCCCAACAAAACCTATCCGGATTGTGTGATACGGAGACGGAGAGGGGTAAATTTGGTAAACAAATGGAGAATTTTATAGAATGTTGAGGGAGGCGAAATTTTCCTTTTATTTGGTAAAACATTTATTTTATCTTTTTCATTGTTGGGTTGGATTGGATTGGATTTATCTTATAGATTATATAAAATTTTGATTTTGCAAAAGTTTTCTATCCAATATGTAACTCTAGCACTACCACACTGATTCATTTGTGGGATTCTCCTATTACAGAGAAGAATTTCGAACATACCCTCTTCCTCTTCTGCGCGGTTCAGTTCTTTTAGTTCCTTTCATAATTTTGTATACAGTGCAAAACATGGAGGGTTGATCAGGTTGAACATCTCATAACAATGTATCGATCAACAAAGTTCTTTTTCTATTGATTCTTTTCTAGTTATGGATGGATCCATACATTATGTGTGTGTATAGATCCTGCTCATGGATTAACAAAAATGTGCAAAAGCTCTATTTGCCTCTGCCATTCTAGGAGTATCTTTTTTTTTTTTGCATGGCATCGCCACTCTCTTTGGCAGAATCCACTAATTCGGAACTTAATTTGAAAGCCATATTTCGACCTGGACGTTTTCTTGATGTGCCTAATAACCAACGAATGCTCTTGTTCAAAAAAATAACCAACGAATGGCAAGTGTTTTTTCTTATGTGGATCCTATTTCCGGGAACTTGAATCAACATAGGCAAGGAATAACTGGGACAAATGGTTGGTAATAACCAAAACCATGAAAATCAGAATGGAGGATTTAGAGAGTTTAGAAAGAACCAGCCTCCATCCTTTAATAAGGCATCAATTAGAAGCTCTGCTTGAATTTATCCATTGACAGCACTTGTGAGACTACTTAAAAAACAGTTTTTGCCGTGTCTACACATTATTTTCAACTTATTTTCATAGGCTGTGTCCAAAACAAAAACTTATTTTGATAAGCTCTTTAAAATAACTCATGAAAACTTATATTAAAAACACTTTTAACTTTATTTCTTCTATTGTTGGGACAACAATTTTATAACTTTTAGGACAAATCTCTCATAATTTGCTTATCTTCTTACCCTGTTGTTTTGGTTTTCGTATCAATGCATACATTTCTTTGTATATATTTTGTTGTCCCTTAAGTTTCTGTCTTCTAGAAACTAGAATCCCCTCCTGCTGCGGTCTTTTGCCAACAGCGAGACTCAAGTCATAGTGTGGGCAACACAGCTTGAAACCAAAAAAAAAAGTACTTATACACCCTGTAACATTTCATAGTTGAAGGTTAAAAGTCCAAACCAATCAACAGCTACAATACAATAGAATGTCTGAACATGCATAAAGTAGCCTCAACTGAAATGAAGTTCATTCCACAATGATACTATAAATAAATCATAATGCGAACACCTAGTACACAGTATTTCTGTGTGCAAAAACAAAAAAAATACAAAATTTGATATCTGTTAATTTATCTTCTTCGACGTTCAGAAACCAGCAAGGGGTTCTGGCCTTCGTTTTCTTAAGTAAATAAACGGGCCACTAAACTGCATCCTCCATTCAAGGAAGTCAATCTGAACCAAAGCTTCATTCCCAATTGGCTTTCTATTGAATTCCTTGATCAATAATAGAATTCAACTGCCATCCCATCAAAAATCTAATAAAGGAAAATGACGGGTCGGCCACTTCGGGTATGCACGTTTAAATAAATTCAAACATACAGTATCACGCTGTTCAAGAACCCCGTTGAGAAGACACTTAATTGCTCCTGAACAACAATAAACAGAATACGATCAATAGGTATCCTACATTTATTCGAGAATGCTAATGACTACAAGCTGAAACATGAACCAAAAAACAATTGCAAAAAAACATACACGGGGAATTTACATTTAGTCGACAAAATAATAAACGACCAATTGATTATCATTAGTTCAGTAAGATTAATTTTTATATTTATCAACCCGCAGGCGCAGAATGCAAAGGAAAATATTTTTCAGCCTTTACTTTTATCACTCGTCTCATCTATCCTTTTCATTAGTACCATTTTTATTTTTATCAAACCCCAATGTGTAATAATTCTAATGAACTAGACAGTACTTACAGCAGAACTCTCACAGAAGAGTATAATTCTAATAAACTAGACAGTACTTACAGCAGAGCTCTCACAGAAGAATATAATATATCTTCATAAAGCTATGATGCTAAGCATAAAAAAAAAAAAAAAAATCATAAATGGGCACAATTGTGTTTCCAACAGTGAAGATTTCCCTTGGCAAACAATCATTTCAATCAATATCGAATAATGGGGTAGATCTAATAAATTGTAATTTATCAGACTAGTTCAACTTTTCCCACAAGTCTCTGTATACTACGCGTCTTAGACAAGAACATGAGGTAGGAGGTAAATTCAAATCAACGGCATAGCAAAATGCATTTGAAACAAGATTTTACCAGGATAAGAAGATTACAATATAACATTAAAAAATGAGTAATGATGAGATTCATGGAATGCAACAACAAACAAGACTGTCATTAATGAAGCAAAAAAATAATCAGTTTCTCTCTAAAATGAGTATCTGCCTGAAAGTTCATAGTAAGAAGATTAGCAATAAGGGTTTGCAACATAACATACCGTGTGTACCAACAGGTTCTTTAATTCGGCCACGAAGACCGCGTTTGGTATAGAGCTCTACAGGCTGCAACCACCACCCACATTAAGAAACCATGTTAGGGTGATAATTGAGGATAATTTTCAGAGAACAAGTTATTTCATTACTCTACAAATCATCAAAATTAAATCTAATGATTTCAGAAACTGGGCAACAATTGTTTCTTACCTTGAACCATTTAACATCCTCTGGATTATAGAACATGTGTCTCACAGAAGCTTTGCGTTTTGATACTCTTTGGGGGTAGCTGCACCACAAAATGTTCAAAAACTATTAATTAGCATGACAGTAATTTTGTTGTGGATTGCCATGAATGTCACAAACAACTCTGAAATGAAAATAATTACATTTTGCCCCCAAATTCGATATGCAAAGACATCAACCAAAAAGACCATAGAACCAATAAGTAATACGCAAGCTTTTTGTTGACATTATAGGGTTTCAGAAAAGAACAAAGAAAAAGAATAAATGGGGAAACAGCTCGTGACTATAGTCTACAACTTATAAATATAGAAATTAATGCCATGAGATAAACTGAGATACTCTTAAGAAAATATTGAGATATAAAGAAATAATTTATTATATAAAAGTTTTCGGTTGATGGATCTTGGCCTTGGCAAAAATAAATGAACATACCCTGTCAAAATAACACGCTTAAGGATTATCCTATCTGGATCAACAGTTTTCAGTGAACCAACAGCAGCCACTGCTGGTGTGGCATCCTCTCTAACGCTCTTTAGGACTATTGTAGGAAGAGGAGGAAATGAAATCGGTGCATAAATTGAAGCAACTGAAAAGCGTCCAGCATGGAGAAACCTCTCCATCTTGTTCTTGTCCGTGTTTATGAACTCACTGGAGAAAGTTGGTCTGCCAACAAATTGCCGAAACCCAACATGAAATATTAACTCTTCCTTGGATTTGATGGGTGCATCATATGTTTCGTGCTTCTTCACACTACAAAACACAAGTGATTTTGCTCATTAGACATTTTTCAAATATTCAGAAAGAGCCAATTTTGATGAGAGGGCACTAAAAAGTATAAACAGCAAATATGGTAAAATGATATAGCATATACACACCTGAAATGAAGGACAGATAGTTTTGACTCGTGTTTCAAAAGGCCACATGTTGTAATCGGGGTTGTCTTTGCAATTATACATAATTTTGATGCAACAGCACTGGACACTTCCTTGATATGCAGCCTAGCATATGAGCCAACTGGAATACAGTCCTCTCTGTTTTCTTTTTCCAATTCTAAAGCTTTAGCAAAAACATGCTTTTGTAGTCTTTTAAAATTATCAAACTCATAAATTTTGGCATAATCTTGAGGTAGAGATTCCTGATATTATTACAAATGTCAGATTATTATTTCTTGTTTAGTACCAATGTATTGCTGTAAAGAATCTCCAAAAGGCAAACATACTTTAGGATCCCATGAAGAAGTCCTGAAGGACTTGAGTCCCCTATATTTTGCAAACCGCTTCCTAGCCGGAACATCCAATGGTGTATCCACTTCATCAGGATACTCTACACCAACAACAAACAAATGGCAGGCAACTAATCAATAAGAATATCATCATACCAGCAATACAACTTCAAATCATCCATAAAGGCTCAATTCTTGCTCATCTAAGGCAAAATTTCTAACAATGCAAAAGGTAGGAACCCGAAGGTGGAAATCCAAAAAAAGGTATCTATGTCAAATTCACAACAAAGTGCCAAGGGCAGGACATGAAATATAAAGTAGCAACCAAAAAAGCAGACCATACTTTCATGCCTTTCTCGAAAAAGAGGCAAGTGTGGCATATATATAGTGATAAAACTGATAAGATAATAAAAGAAAATAAGTACCCTCATCTGCAGCATGTGCTTCTTTAAGTTCCTTAAGTTCGTCTTGTATCTTCTCCCTAGTCATGTTATCTACTTCCTGTGATCCCAAAATGGTGATCGTGCATTAAAGGTATGGATCATGATCCACTGACACCAAGGAAATCAAAATTAATCTGGCAAAAAATTAATCCAACATTGTTTACCAAGAGAGCTGACTGTCTTAAAAGTGATGGATAATATACTTTTTAAGTAAACAAAAATAACCACCATGTTTGAAAAATATTGGGTAATGAAATAACTTTTTTTCATAACTTCTCTCTGTATGCGGCCAGCAAAACTTTATTAACCTCAAAATACATTAATCTGAAGATACAATTTAAGTTCTAAATAGTAATTATTTATACAGTGAACATTTGGAATTGTCAAAAGCATTTTTTCAATAATTTAGGAGAAAAGTAATCAGACACCCCGCAATGGGACGGGATTATTAAAACATGTGTCCTTAAAATATTTGAAATACTGTAAATGCAAAACTCGCAAAAATAATTGAATATCCATAATACCGGATTCAATAAAGGCTTTGTTTGCGAGTTTGGAGGGGAAGGGAAGGAAGAGTTTGGAAAAGAAAGAAAAAAAAAAAAAAAGGAAGGAGTAGGTGGAAGAAACAGAAGACATATGGGAGGAAGGGCTTTGGGGGGCTTATTTTTCTTCAAAATATAAAACCCTCCTCATTTGGGGGAACTAAAAAATTGTATTGGAGGAGGGTTTTGGGAGGGTTTATATGAATTCTTCAAATTTAATATATGTTGTAATAATATTCTTAAAATTAAAAATGAATTAACCATAAGCATTAATTTATCACTCTAAAAAAACTCTTTCAAAAAATGTGAAAGATTTCTCAATTTTCCCCTATATTTTTGTCCCCCCAAAGCCTTTCCTTCCCCTCCCCTCCGAACTCCCAAACAAATCCTAAGTAGAACTTACCAATACTTACAGTGTTCAAATGCCAGGAACAAAATAAAGGACAGGAGACTGTCCAACGAGGTCAAAGGTCTAAAGGATAAATATTTTAGAGTTGCAAAAGTATTAACAAGCTCACCATCATCACTGAATCATTGTCAGTTTCATCTTCAGAATCTCCAAGTCTTAGTGAAGCTCCATCGCCATCGTGATCTAAATACTCATTTCCCTCTTGACCCGGAAACCCATCTACTTCATCCAACACCATACCATCATCATCTTCATTGTCACAGTCCGAGTCCTCTTCATCAGAGTCATCAACAATCCAAGCAGCCTGAAAATAAATACCAGATACCTATTATTTCCATACTAGATACTTCATGAGCAGAAATGTCAAAACATATATATAAATAAGAGTATTGAAAACAATAAGGGTGACTAAAAATAAGGGTGACTAAAAAACAATCAGAAGTGAAACAAGAATACAAGCACATACCTGGTATTCTGAAGTGCCAGCAGGAAGCTTCCTCTTTCTTATCTTTTTTTGCTTTTGATCTTCATCAGCCTTTGCTATTTCAGCTTCCGTTGGCCATGTCTGGCAACAAGTAATAATATCATACCAGAACGTTAAACAAAAGAATCTTGCAAATAAATAAACACATGGTATTCAGATAATGCACCCACTAATTTGTTTAAACACTGGGCCAATTCTAGGCTTAAAATAGTGAAGTGAAGTCAGATAATAGGCAACATCTGATTGAATTACAAGCCAATCATCATAGCTTGTACTGCCATTCTATACTATAAAAAATAAAATTATAAAATACTCTAATGATCAATAAAAATGACGTCCATTAAGAAATTATGAGTACTGAACCTCGTAAATCAAATATAACATTTTACAAATGGCAATAGTAGAAATGAGAATTTATTCTACCTGCTCTCCAGCAAGAGGATCAGGCGTATTCTCGGCAACTAAAGATTCTTGATTGTCAGGATCAGGAACTAGAGTACGAATGACCTACAACAATAAAAGGTAGGAAAAATGAGGAAAAAGTAAATGTGTAAGTATAAATAAATGGTTTGAGATTAAATAAATGGTTTGAGATTAAATGAGTATAAAAAGATCATAATGTCCAAGTGGTTTGAGATCGTAATGTCCAGTGTTGCATGAACAGGCCGACACAGTATATGAGTAAATGAGTAAGAAAAAGATCATAATGTCCAAGTGTTGCATGAACAGAAGGTTTGGAATTTCAGTATATCAAAATTAAGAGGGACCTGAGTTGGTGTTTTCAGATTGACAAAAAACGGTAGTTGCCAATTGAAATTGTTATTCAATATTAATTGCCATTATTTTACTTACCTTCTGAATATGTACATATTATACATTTTAACATACAGCTATATATTTACATAATATATGTGCAAAACCAGATTGAACCTCAATCTTAAAAGCCACTTCCTTTAAAAGTTCCTAACCAGTCTAGTTGAAAACTAGATAAAACTCTATACCTCCACATCATGCACTTCATCCGAATCCATCAAGTCCTGATTTTTTCTTGAATTCAAAGGAAATGGATCCTTAAGAACCTCAATTTTGCACAGTTGGAAATCTCCTGCACCTGATACATGAACCTGAACAAACAAAATGTGAGACAACAAACAACTAAATGGAACTAAAATGTATTCCATGATCTTGCGATTACCAGTTGATTCACGGAGAGGTTACGAGCACGAAGGTAACCACTGAGAACGAGGGTGCATTTTTCAGAATTGCCATCATATACCGTTTCAACCTGTAATTTTGGGTGGTAAAACATGATAAGCTCAATATGCAAAACTATATGTAAATTTATAGAATCAATAAACATCTGGATCAAAATAATGAATTCAAACCTTGTTAGCCATGAGGTAAGATCGTTGAGCTCTCCAATGAGGAGTTTTAAGCCTTTGCTCTTTAAAGAGGGACAGGAACTGTGATTGCAAAGATGAGAAAAGTGTAAGGCTTAGGCAAAAACTGGGCATACAATGGGTGATAAATTCAGCAGGTGGAATCAGAATTTTCCATCATGAATGAATGAAATAATTACCTTGTGAAGATCGTCCTTTGTATCAGCTGGATAAAATTTACAGTCCTCGGGAAACTCAGAGGCAAGACTAGATGTACAGATCTTCTTTAGTTCATTTCTTTGTTTTAACTCGGTTGGCAGATCCTGAAAGCATTACATGGAAGTCCGCATAAATGATTAAATTTCAATTCCTTAGTGAAATGATTGTAAGCCCGTGTAAATCCATAAGTTCCAAAAATAAGAATGACCATAACTTACACGAATAAAGACAGCAGTGCTTGGTAAACCAAGAGACCTAAATACAGAAAGGCATTGACTTCCAAATGAATCAGTGAAGTAAGAATCAGTATCTTCACATGAAGACCTTGCAGAGGCCACAAAAACCAGCAGATCAGCAACCTACAACACAAATAGTGTCGAACAGTAAGCACAGCCCCAAGTTTTCCACGGCCTCAAACTAAAATCCTTGAAAAAAGCTAAAAGCAATAGATAATACCTTGGCCATTTCCATGCAGGATAGTAGATCACCATGAGGTGCTTTTAGTACCTGTGGCGTATAACATTGGCGTAAAATCCCATACATTAAAACATACATGGGAAATGACTACAAAAAACATAATTAAATACTAATTGAACATATGTTTGAAGAACAACCATTGCCTTATTTCTCAATAAACAAGTTCATGTCTATACTATGAATTCTAAATTCATTGCTTGAGATCATTACAATTATTATTAAGTATTATACATAAAAAGTTTTTCTTAGCAATTAACTCAATCAATGTTGTATATACAAACGACTCCACAAATTAACTAATTTCGAAAGAATAAGGCAGCAATAAGATGTACCGTTACTCTGGTCCTATATTCAGAAGAGGCAACTGTCCCTGACCGCACCGCAAAAGATTCTTTAGATAACAATGTCAAAAGATCATCTGCAAGTGGTTCTAAATCCACAGCAGCACAAAGGGCAAAAAGAACCTGGAAGGAACAAAAAATAATAAGGATGTGAGGGCACAGTAAAAGTGAATTCAAAATGAGTATGCAATGAATAAGGGCCTATTCGGATTGGCTTATATGAGCTTATCTACAAGCATAAACACTTGTGAACCTGTTCAAAAGAACTTATAGAAACAGCTTAACACATGCACATAAGCTGTTTTAAGTTTATTTCCAACAGCTCTCTAGAATAGCTTATGAAATCAGCTTATAGCTTAAAAAAAATCACTTCGATCCGTATTACGTTGCAAAAAAATTATATAGAAGTGCTTAATTAAGCTGTTTATCCAAACAGTGCATTCACGTCGAAATGAGAGGATGAATTTACTCACGATCACGCGAGGAGGACATTTGGATCCGGTCAGTTCTCTTTTTTCCTTCAAGACAGCAGCCTTTTTTTGCTCACGTATCTGTGAATTTACAAATCAATGATTCTGAAAGAAAATATAATGAAAAGAAACAATAACAACATTGAAACAGAATCAAATAATACCATTTTATTTCTCTGAAGTCGAGCAGCACGAGCACCTTTGCCGATATTGCGGTCATTTTTTACGATTGCAAGTCTATCTAAACAATTCAATTCAATTAAAAAGCAAAACATTAAAAATTTATAAAAATTGAAAAAAAAAATGGCATTCATGAATTGAAAATACGAAGAAGGAACCTTTGACAGAGGTTTTGTGAATGTTGCGAGAAGACTTAGAAGAGAAGCGTGACTTGTGAGACTTATTGATTTGATGCTTCCCTCCTCCCATGGTGATAATTGATTGCACTCAGCAGCAGCAGCTTTCACTGCTATGTTATGTGAGTTGCAAATCTGCAAAACCCTATTTTGAAGACCAACTAAACTAAACTAAACCCTTTTAGTTTTATTGCATGCGAATCCTTTCTGGTTTATAACACTTTAAACCGGAGTCTAGACCTCTTTAGGACCCGGTCCGAACCATTTTTCATGTGTAAAATCATATTCCTCCGTTGGTTTATATCATTTAAACCAGGGTCTCAGCAATTTTATGACCCGGCCCGGGCCAACCTTTCCGATGTGTAAAAACTAAACCTAATTTACATTTAAAAGACATATTTTAATGAGAGTTTTTTTCATAAGAAACTATACTTCTACCTGTGCTGTCATTCACACGTTAAATATTAACCACAAATTGAAAGATATATCATAGAAATAAAACACTTGACAAATACAAACTACATTGAATTTCAAATTAAAATTGTCTCGTGTATATACTACCACAATGATATGATGTCATACATTGCGAAATACTTCATGATATACCATATTTGAAGTCACATTAGTGTTTTACCATCTTCATCAGTTATAATCTCTTGAAGTAACTCTTGCATGTAGAAGTTCAATTCTCTTGCATGTAAAAGTTCAATTGAAGGGAGCCAATGTTAAAAGGGCATTAAAACACGTGGGCATGCTTAGTATGATACCAAGTAGCTTTCTAACCTCAACATTTGTCATTAATATAAGACACAGTGTACATTTGAACTGCTCAATGCACTATTAGTCACAAAAATACGATGGCCCTTTGAGTGTTGCTCGAAATCTCTGTTACAACGATAACAAAAAACTTAATTATAAGCTGCATAAATGAATATATAGAAACCTGTCTACGTTTAGCCATTAGAGGTTCGATGATGCGTTGAGAGAATTCTTTATAGTTGAATGTGAACTGCAAACAAAGGAGGGTGTCATTGCACATGTATATATAGAGTGGAATGGAGAATTTGGATCATAGATATGTGTGTACATAGTGATAGAATAAAATATTTTATTATAATTGGCTATAGTTAGTTACACAATAGTTGTATATATTCTATTCAAACTACCCAATCAACATCCTTTATGTGATAGAATATAATATCTTGTCATAATTGGCTATAATTAGTTTCTTGTAATTATGTTGTATAATGATTAGATAGTTGACTAAACGTTACACAATAGTTGTATATATTATATTCAAACTACTCAATCAACATCCTTTATGTGATAGAATATAATATTTTGTCATAATTGGCTATAATTAGTTTCCTGTAATTATGTTGTATAATGATTAGATAGTTGACTAAACGTTATCAAAGGTCGCAATAAATGTTTGATGGTTTAGTGGTTAGTTGGGAGATATGATCGCATTAAAGGCTGACAAAGGAGGGAAAACTTAGAGTGTTTAGGGCTAACTGTCAGCTTGACAAGTTTAGCTTTTATAATAAAAGAATAATGAGAATTCTTATAACATTAATTGAAAAAATTATTTACAATCAAGTGTTATATCCATCAAATACTTTTAATGATCTAATATCAAGTGCCGATGAAATTATTATTTTTTGACAGGAGTGTCAATGAAAAAATTATTTACTCGTGAGCTTAGTTGTTACGAACAATGCATAATATATTCAAGATATGGGATTCAAACTTCGACCACCGCAAAAAAAATGTATGAATAAAGTAAACTCTTCAAGAATTAATCATTATAGTAAATGAAAAAATATAGGTTAAATTACACCATGAGTCTTTTAAGTTTAAGCTCTGTAACAGATTGTTCGCTAAGTTTTTTTTTTTGTCGCACATAAGTCCTTTAAGTTCGAGGTTTGTAACAGATTGATCATTTAAGTTATTTTGGTCACACATAAGTCGTTTAAGTATGTAAACGTTTTTAATTTAGTCCTTCTTGCACATCATCGTTTCGATTAAAAAAATGACTAAATTGAAAACGTTTACAAACTTAAAGGACTTATGTGTGACCAAAATAACTTAAAGGACCAATTTGTTACAAACCTCAAACTTAAAGGACTTATGTATGACAAAAATAACTTAAATAACTAATTTGTTACATACCTTAAACTTAAATGACCCCTGATGTAATTTAACCTATATTTTTTCATCTATTATAATGATTAATTTTTTTTGAAGGAATTTACTATAATGACTAACGTGGAGTATCATTTTTGGTAGCAAAGTTTTTGCAAGTCGAGTTCTATTATCGATAGATAGATGTTGTGTTGTCCTCTACTTTTTTTTTTAGGCAAAATGAAAATTAAATTAAAAATAAAAAGAAAGATACAGAGACTGAGGGGGCATGAGACCTGACCCAGGTACAATCCATATGGAAATACAACGTGATAAACCATACCAAGTGGATCGATCCTAAACTATTGTAGCAAAAATTCACTAGTCACACGCGCAACACAGCGAATCCGCGTACGGGCACGAAACCGAGCTACAAAAAAAAATATGAAGAGTGAACTTCTGCAAAAACAGTTAGGATTTAGGAATGTCGAATGGATCTACCGCCAACACGATATCAAAATCCAAGTGTCAACAGCTCCCTGAACAAGCAGCAAGCATAAAAGCTCTTTCGAGCAAGTACCAAAGTATAGGCAGCCAAGACTCCTTGAAACCTGCGGAACTCAACAGCTCTGAAAACATCAGAGGATCGAAGGACAGACCACCAAACACAACGGTTTCCAAGCGACGCGTAAAAACTCAAATCCAAGGATGAGTCCAATACGTCAGTAACCAGATCCTTTCGGGTTAATCGAACCAACAACCCTTACGGGTATACGAAACCAACTAATGAACCACAACAAGACAGGCCAATCTTCAACCACTCAATCCAATCTCTGATCATGAACACAAACAAAAACAAACAAAACACATACCACAAGAAACCGAACCCGAAACACGACAGTAACCCATTCAACAAAGGTAACCACCATCGCCACCACGACCCTTGCAACAACGAAGACCGAGATGGCCACGACGAAGGAGGGTTAATCGTGCGGGAGGGAAAAGCCACCGCACACTCCAAAATGTGAAATATTCATCTTCATTGGAGCTTTTTGGTGGTAGTCGTGACCAACAGCCATCAGTTGTCGGCTCGTTGGTAAGGCGAGAGCTTCAAGACCGATTTCAGGTTCAGGTAGCACACCCCCACACAAGAACGACCCACAACCGCCGACAGAGTTGTAGATCCCGCCGAAAAAGATCACGACCCATAGACCCGGGAAGGATACACCACCAGCAGACAAAACCAGCAACATCAACTGTGTATAAACAAAACAATAGAGGCACAAACAGATAAAAAAAAAAACAAAACATAAATAGAAAACAAAACTTCCCAAGTCCAACTGGGTCAAGAGCGAAGATTTGAGGAGTTGCGACGATAAACGAGCCACAAACCATCAAAGAGTAACCCAATCGCAGTTAGAGAGGCAAAAAAAACTCGTTTCTAGACGAACCACCGTCGAGAAAAACGGAGCAAGTCACGGCGGCGACGGCGACTAGCTTGGTGATGGTGACGACGTTGAGGTTAATCGCACCAACACCACCTTCCATGTTGTCCTCTACTTATTTCTAAACTAAAAAGTTTGTTATATCAATAGTCAAATCAATTTGGTTACCCATACTTTTGTTAAAACCTAGATTTTATCATATTCCAATCGTAATGTTGATCTTATTTTGCTTAAAATGGAATAAGTAAAATCTTTTAAAATTTCATATTTCAAAATAGAAAAATACATCATCTATACGTGAAAACACAACTCAAGAAAATCGTGTAAACATCCGACAATGCAGATCAAGAAAGTTCTAACTTATTTATGTTGTTTTAACGTTATTTTTCCAAAAAAAATAATTTTTTTAGTAAACGAAATTATCACCTCAATTACTATAATTTTATGCAAAAAATATATTATAATCTCAATGTATAAATATCTAATTAACATTAAATATAAAATAATACATAATTTACCCCCTCTTTCTCTCTATAGCTCCAAAATCTTTGTGAAAACGTAAAAAAATAAAAAAAACTTCAAAATCTTTGTGAAACAAAAGTTACAAAAATAAAAATAAAATCAAATTCCCACTCTTACCAAGCCTGGTGTGTGTGTGGTGGTGATAGAGGCTTCATCCACTTGGAGCCATGATGGAGTGCTTTTTTCTCCCTCAGCTACTTGATTTCTTTTTCTTTATGATAACGTTTTTATGACATGATAACGCTAATACATTAACATGTTGGTTTTACCACCACAACTAACTACTACTTCATTGCCGTTCAATTCAACCCGCGTTAAATATTTCCCTATCCACCGCCACCACCATCACCATGCCATCTCTCAACCACCACCCTTCGCCACCTCATCCTTCTCATCCGCCAGACCAATAATCATCGACGACGGCCCCAACGACATTCTCTCCCTCCAAAACCGCCGTTACGACTTCACTCCTCTCCTCAACTTCCTCTCCACCGATTCCACCACCACCACCGCCACCACAAACTCCCTCTCTCCAACCGAATTCCAACTCGCCGAATCCTACCGCGCCGTACCAGCCCCACTCTGGCACGCGCTTCTCAAATCACTCTGTTCCTCTTCCTCCTCCATCAACCTAGCATACGCCGTCGTTTCATGGCTCCAGAAACACAACCTCTGTTTCTCCTACGAGCTTCTCTACTCTATTCTCATTCACGCGCTTGGACGTAACGAAATGCTTTACGAAGCCTTTTTACTCTCTCAACAACAGGTTCTTACGCCGTTAACATATAACGCTTTAATCGGTGCTTGTGCTCGTAACGGTGATTTAGAAAAAGCACTTAACCTAATGTCTAGAATGCGCCGTGATGGTTTTCAACCTGATTTCATTAATTATAGTTCAATTATCAAATCGTTAACTCGTTCGAATAGAATTGATTCTCCGATTCTTCAGAAGCTTTATGCAGAAATTGAATCCGATAAAATTGAAGCAGATGGTCATCTTTTGAATGATATCATACTCGGTTTTTCGAAAGCCGGTGATGCTACACGTGCAATGCATTTTCTTGCTGTTGCTCAGGGTAAAGGTTTGAGTCCTAAATCGGGGACGCTTGCTGCAGTTATATTGGCGTTGGGAAATTCGGGTAGAACAGTTGAGGCGGAGGCATTGTTTGAAGAGATTAAGGAAAATGGTTTGGAACCAAGAACTAGGGCTTATAATGCATTGCTTAAAGGTTATGTGAAAACCGGTTCTCTTAAAGATGCTGAGTTTGTTGTTTCTGAAATGGAGAAATGTGGTGTTTTGCCTGATGAACATACTTATAGTTTGTTAGTTGATGCATATTCGCATGCTGGAAGATGGGAGAGTGCGAGGATTGTGTTGAAAGAAATGGAGGCGAGTAATTTGCAGCCGAATTCATTTATTTATAGTCGAATATTGGCGAGTTATAGGGATAAAGGGGAGTGGCAGAAATCATTTCAGGTTTTGAAGGAGATGAAGATGAGTGGAGTGCAACCAGATAGACATTTTTATAATGTGATGATTGATACTTTTGGGAAGTATAATTGTCTTGATCATGCGATGGCAACATTTGAACGAATGTTGTCTGAGGGGATTAGACCGGATACGGTTACTTGGAATACCTTGATAGATTGTCATTGTAAGTCTGGGCGACATTCTAGGGCGGAAGAATTGTTTGAGGAAATGCAGCAGAGTGGGTATTCACCTTGTGTTATGACTTATAACATTATGATTAATTCTATGGGGGCACAAGAAAGATGGGAACGAGTGAATGATTTGTTGAGTAAAATGCAGAGTCAAGGATTGTTGCCCAATGCGGTTACCTATACAACTCTTGTTGATATATATGGAAAATCTGGAAGGTTTAATGATGCTATTGAGTGCCTTGAGGTCTTGAAATCTATGGGATTTAAGCCAACTTCAACCATGTATAATGCCCTAATCAATGCCTATGCACAAAGGGTATGTTATGTTCCATGTTATTATCTGAATTAGTATTAATGTATTATTCTTCTTGAATTGAAAAACATGATTAGGCATTAGCTACGGGACTAGGTAGAAAATGCACCATATTTGATGAGTGGATTGGTTAGTTATTGATTTTGGCAATATTTTGCATGTTTTTGGGCAGGGTCTGTCCGATCAAGCGGTAAATGCGTTTAGGATGATGGCAGCTGAGGGTCTGACACCCAGTCTTTTAGCTCTCAATTCTTTAATCAATGCTTTTGGTGAAGATAGAAGAGATGCTGAAGCCTTTGCTGTATTGCAGTACATGAAAGAAAATGTACATTTTTTTATTGTTTTTTTCCCTATCTTTTCCCCCGTCTCTATGGCCAAAGGTCTTGATTTATGTGTTATTTGTTCATGTACTACAGGGTGTCAAACCTGATGTAGTTACTTATACCACACTAATGAAAGCTTTGATTCGTGTTAACAAGTTCCACAAGGTACGTAATATTCAGTCAATTTGTTGTATATGTTTTCACAATCCTTCAGTCTTGCATACTATCAAAGGAATTTTTCAGGTTTTTAGCTCAAACGTTCTTGGAATTCCAACTATGTATGATCTTTTTCTGTAGTTGTTGTCTATTTTGGTTTGCAGTGCCTAAGACATGGTGACTCACAGTAAACTAAATAATTTAGGAAAAAATAACTATAACTTGCAAGTTGATTTAGGTCCATTACTTTGCCATGTTTTTGTTATGTTAAGCATCGTCCACTTTCAACATCTCTAATATAAGATAGATGCTAGTGCGACTATTCACAGAACAAAAACAATTGAAACTTGGGTAAAGGTTATCTTTTTTATTTGTTTCCTAATGTCAATCATCTTCATTGCACAAACCGTGATTGTTTCAGGTTCCAGCAGTGTATGAAGAAATGGTTATGTCCGGATGCACTCCAGATAGAAAAGCTAGAGCAATGCTGCGCTCTGCTCTTAGATACGTGAAACAGACACTGAGATCATAAATTATCAATACATGAATAAAGCTCATACAAAGTAGAATCTGATAAAAAAGAAGAGTAGAATTTGGTCAACTGGTATAGGTCGTTCTAATCCTAAAGGTTAGTGCGAACTTGCTACCTCTTTGCTTACAATTGCATGCAAGGCTTTGACTTTTGAAAGAATAACATGTTCTCTGCAACTACATCCTGGTTTGCTTTTTGTGCCAAACCGTGAAATGGTCTTTTGTTTTCTTAATTTCCAAACGTACACCCTTGGAAAAAATAAAGATGTATTTGTCTGTCAAATTATAACCCTAAGAATAGATAAAGATATATTTGTATGTCAAAATTTAAATATAAATTTGAAACTGCTTATCTGGGTGAAAACATGATAATGCCGTAGCTAATGCACTGAGAGTTGACTGTTTGATGATTTATTCGAACAATTCAAGAGCTTTTCATGTTTGTTTTAACATTTACTGCATTACTTATATGGAATATTTAAATTATGATTAACCTTATATTATTCAGCTAATGTAATAATGATACTATGATGACAGTTGTCGATTAGTATAGACGGTGCACATATGTATTTGTGGGGTTTGTCATCCTGGAAATGTATGCTCCAGCTGTTACAGAACACAAGTAATGAAGTTTCGGAATCACATGGAACCCATCCCCCCACCTCCCTACACAAAAATCATCCAGACACTATTGGCTTCCCATAATGTTGTACTATCTATCAATCTTGAAGATTAATTTATTATATCTATAATTTTTTTTGACAATACATTGTATTTTTATTGTAAGTAAGGTTTCTACGTTACAATGCTTATGTTTCCTGTTCATAAGTGGAATACATTAGAAAAGGGTGGCAGTTAATTTGTGTAAGTGTTTGAAAGAGTTTACAAATAGTTTAAGTGTATATAAGTTGATTTTGGAGATGTATAATTGATTTTGATATGTTTAAACAAACTGATTTTAATATGAAGTTATGATTTATAGCTGACTTTAAAGATGATTTTTACACCTAAATTTATTGTTCAACTTACTTTTGTATAAATATATTCAAACCTACCTTTTCTCATTCACCTCACGTATAACTAAAATCAATAAGTTCATAATCATCAATTCTTATCGCTATAAACCAAACATCCACTTAATATATTCATAATTCATCTCAAAAAGTTTCATTTGATAGCTTAGATAAAAACTATCATAATATACTTAAGCTTTTAGGAAAAGTTATGTTATAGTTTATATATAAACAATATAAAAAAATTGTGTCAAGAAATAAAAACAACATAAAATAGTAACACTTAGTTGCAATTTTGTTTTGGACAAGCACTTAAATACAATTTAATTAGGTTGTTTATACAATGAACTTTGTACGAGGAGTGATATTTGTACAACTAATATTAGACAACTTTGGTAACAATCACTTTTCTCCTCTTGTGATTGGACAAAAACAATGGAGAGAGAGAAAAGATGAGAGAGAATAAAAACACATGTGAGTATGAGAGAGAGGGTTGTTTTAAAAGTTGTCAAAAAATGGTTGTAAAAATGAGAAATCTCTCTCTTACTCACATTGTGTACTTACCCTCTCTCTTACTCTTTATCTCTTTGTTGTTTTTGATCACTACAAAGAGATAAGATTGTCCAAAAGTTTTTATAAAATGGTTTTACATATACAATTACTTTTTATGAACACAACAAATGAAGACAACTCTTGTGAGGTGAATGCATCATTTGTGCCACTGGCATAGCCACACCAGTTTTTCTTTTAAAACACAACAACCGACCATTCCCCAAGTTGGACACAATAAAGAATCAGAATATATAGCCTGTGAAGAAATGTGCGTTACAGGGTAATCCAGACAATAATTTAACTTACAACTTTTTCTCAAAATTGGATATACAATTACTGATATGACCTAATTTTAAAGGGACATAGCCGAAACAATTGGTCTACTTTTAGTTTTTGAAATTCTAGAACAGAACATGCACAATAGTAGAACTGAAGATAGTAAAAAGAGCCTATAATATGTTCTAATTTCTTGCATTCCAAGCTCAAGTACCTCCATCTTTTTTCCATATCTATTTCTCCTCTCCATCAAATACCCATCTAGATATTCATCTATTGATACTAACTTATCCAACTTAAAGACAGTGGCTTTTGATTGGATCTCACCGAGCTGGTGTGGCGCCAATTTAAAAATTGTAAAGAAAGCTGCAGACCAGTCATTGAGAACCGTCTGAAAAAGATAATGTCAAATGTTAGGATCATCATCGTTCTACTGTCTCTAAATGTCCTCTCCCTCTCTTTAATTGAAAGTTAATTTTTTTTTTTTATCAAGAAATCAATTCAAAGGAATATATAATAGAAGGAATGAAGTGATAATTGCTGAGAAGTTATCAAGTAACATACATCGTAGCTAGCAAGGTCAGTGGGATTAAACATTTTAAAACAGTCTCTTGATGAAGCTGTTCCATCACCATATATCTGTCAGTCAATACAAGACGTTAGGACACCACATCAAATTTGCTAGTACAAAATGGGAAGAGGTCCAGCAGATATACATACCTCAAAGGTGAAGGCCAAGGGAACCCTCACAACGTCATACATGAAATCAGTTGCTGTCCCGTGCGCAAAATACCTGGATAGGCATGTTCTTATTTGAGGAAGGATTGACATATAAACTATAGACAGCAACATGAAGGCATTTGTCTGCCTCAAGACTAGTAAATATTGAGCACAGAAACAGATCATGTATGCTGTACTTTTAAAATTTGCAATTTTTATCCTAACACTTTTGGCACCTAAAAAGTAGTACAAGCAACCACTTGCAATTGCAACTTCCAATTTTAAAAAGCAATAGTATATCTGAGCCCTTAAAATGTCAATTCGCCAAACGTGTGTTATTCACACACAGCTTGCAAACAAATAAGCTAAGGTCATCACAGGTTTACTGTGTTTTGAGAATGAGTATCTCCCCTTCTTACATGCACTTTGATTAAGTTCCATATCTTGCGGTGCATTCAAAATAAATAAAATGAACACGAAAAACTGCAATAGTCAGACAAACTGTTCATTTTTTAGCACTAAAGATAGAAATAACAACAAAAAAAAACAAATATACAAACCCCAAATATTTGGCCTAGTAAGAAATGTGTATCAGTCCTCTCATCAGAGTCAAATAAAAATCAACTAACCCTACGGAACCACCTCCAGACCCGATTACACAACGCTTTTGGCAATGAAGCTGCTTTACTTCTTCAAGCAACGACTTCATCCGTTGCAATGGCAATCCCTCAGGCGTTGTATTTTTGTGATCATATGGCATAAAAAGAGCCTGCAGAGGGATTGGAAAAGAACAATCAAATATAAAAATATATATAATCAATACACAAAGTGTCTTAACTAAGTACACATGCGCATAAAAGTAAACATACTGTCAAATAATGTAAAAGCAGCAAGAATAACAACTAAAACAATAGAAGTAATACTACACAGTAAGAGCCATGAACAGAACCACAAATTTTGGGTAGTGGGGTCGAAAAAATATCACTTAGTTCACATAAGAAAATAAAGCACGATAAAGGGGTTAACGACAAAACAAGGCTTAAATGACAATCTAAAAATTGCGGTATTAATTTTTTTTTAAAAATTGAGTAGGGTTATGTGCCTCCGTATTGCCAAATGTCGACTCCATCCCTGGTATGAGTCAAGTACTGTAATGTGAATAATGTATGCGTATCCTAATATTTACACCTGATACTTCGTCTGTTCCTGAAAGAGATTATCAAAAATTTCTATCACATCTTTCTTTCAGCTGCATAACGGTGTGACAATCTCAGAGGAGTCTAAAGCATAACTTTGATTTCAAGAAAAACGTTTGCTAAAGAAGGACAGTACAAGAGTAATAGTGGCGTGGTTTGTTAGCTAAAGGGTTAAATGTGAAGCTTGTGTTACCAGTGAGACGTTAAAATTAAAAAATTAAAAACACAGAATTAGCCAATTTTTGAATGAGAGACTAGTTTTGCGTTCCTACAAGCTACTATAGTATGTTGTCTCAAACAGATTAGTTGTTGAGAAGAATTCATGGTTCAGAAAAATGCAGTTGTAATATGCAATGGGTCAGCAGAATTCATAATGCCAGTTTTTGTGGTATTTTTCAACATAATATTGGGAAACATTCTGTTATTTAAGTTTAACAAAAACAAAGTAGAAATTAGGATTAGGATTAGCATCCTGTAAGGAAGTATCATTGAAAAAGTTGAAACAGGTAAATAGATTCTACGAGTTTATCTATTAATTATGTCAGCAATTCAGTTAAAAATTCTAACTCCTGCTTGGGTTATATAATGTGCACATCTGTAATTATAGCACATAAATAGATAGGAAACATAAGGGGACAATCATTTGATTTTTCAAAAAAGGTGAAAAATTAACTAAGCTTACCTCCATTCCAGAGTGCACATTGACCCATATATGTGGCTCAAAAGATATCGCGAGTTTCCTCATTATTTGACTTTCAGGCTCGCTAAATGGGGCAATTCCTGGATTCTCCTCATATGGATCATAATCCTATTGTTTTGAGCAATAATAAAAATGAATAAATAGTTTAAAAAAATATTAAACAATTTGACATTTTGCTGGAAAAGAAAGAGATATCTGCATAGATTGACAGGCAGATAACAAAAAGAATGAGAAATGTAATCTAGCTATCTCAATTCTCAAACTATCTAAAAGGTGCAAGAGGACAAAGGACACAGTAAAAGCACCATTAATTGATAAAAGTTTACAGTATCGACAGAGAGATTGAAAACATGTAACAAACCTTTTCCTTTTTGCCCCAATCTACACTCCAATTCCGGTTGAGATCAACTCCTCTGCCTGCCACATAATATAAACTTCAGGCATTTCAAACTTAGTAACTATTGAACTAAATATCAAACAGGAGAAATACAATACAGTACCATTTCTTCTCTCACAGAGATCTCCAGCCTCAACAAGTTTGCGGCCATTAAGGTTTTCCATTGGAACCACCTATATATAATTAGACAGCAACATTATGAAGATACCAATCTCTACCGTTAATTCTATCAATACACCACAGATGCACATAATTCTCACAAATATTTTTTCCTACATTTATTAAAAGTACTCTCTAAGTCTTAAACTTCAATATACACCCAAAATCAATCAAATGTGAAACAATTGGGACATAGTTGAAATACTTAACATATATGATTATGGAACTTCAATTGCATCTTGATAGTCAAAGCCCAGTTCTATAGTGGATTTCATGATTATCACATACATAAAGCAGAAATTTCAATTACCTTTATTACAACTTTGTCAAGTATACTGTTTAAGGAAGCTTGATCCATGCCCGGTAGAAGTTTTTCTTCACCAAGAATAGACAAAATCCTTAAAGCAAGTTCTGAGGTAATCAGCTCCCTTCCGTGCTGTCCAAAACTCTGGAAGACAAGGAATCATCTGTCAAAAAAACCAGAATAACCAATTTGAGAAAACTATCCACTACATACCAAATTACAGCTTCGTAAAAGATCACCATACTGTAACTACAACTTCTTCACTTGTGGAGATTAACATACAGTTATTCGTGACAATAAACAATTTGTGAAACGAAAGCTTGTTAATAATAGCAATAAATCTTACAAGAAGGATCCGAAGCTTTGGCTTCTCGGGGCTATCTCTCTTTCCCTTGCAGTAAGTAACCACTGCAATCTCAGCACCGTAGCCTTTATTTCCAGCTTTAACTGTCTCCATCTGTGTTGAAACATCGAAAATAAGAACTACATATGTATACTCAAATAGTAAGACACGCATAAAAGGCGACTCACACTGAGTTTATTCGGGTGACGATGTACCAAGGCATTGATCTCATGCATCAAACTTCCGCTGCAGAATTCCACAACAACAAACAAGTAGAATATGAAAATAGTGAAGAAAGCGTGAGAATTAAGAAAATTAAGTAAGTTGCACAGACGAAAATTAAATGAATAAATTAATTAACTATTAATTCCAACACAAGGCAAGGAAAAGTAATAGATTCACTGAACAAAATCGTTAGTAACTAAAAACGTGATCTGAACTGCGAAAGCAAAGCACAAAAATATAAGATATCAATTAAATGAAATGAAAATTAGAAATGAATTAAGCAGTGAAAAAGGTAGATGAGAGAGAGAAACCTGGAATGATAGAGATCGTAGTTGATTGACGTAACAGTGAGATTGTTGTTAGATTCGGCATGAACAAAGAGAAAGAGATCTTGTGAAGAAGAGAGTAAGAAGTAGAAGAATAGAATCGAAACAAGATCAGCCATGGCAAGCCAAGATCGATCCACTGTATCATTTCATATTCTTTATTTAAATGTTGATTAATAACTATGCCTATGCTATTGTTTATTAATCTTCCCCGTCCACATAGTCACTCGGATTATTTTCTCATTGGCAAATTCGTCAACATCGATGCCTTTTTTCCTTCCCACGTTCAACGGTGCCGATGGAACGCGGTTATTGTTTTGTTTTTTTATCAATGTTTTTTACTCAAAAGCATAATTTGACGTTTTCAACCCTTGAAAAAAATTTGTCTGTTTTTTCTTCTTCTTCTTCTTCTTTCTCTAATTACCAGTTTATATTCATTTTAATGTCAATATTGTGATCATTTTATGTTTAAGATGTGTCCAAATTATGCTAATATATTATGTTCAACTTTTAAATGTTCATTGTTTCAAAAGATCTTTTTTTTTTTTGAGAAAAAAAAACTTTTGAATGTGCATGTTATATTCAAGAAATGTGAAAATCATATCAATTAGAGACAAAAAAACAAAATGATATATTTGTAAGAGTGAAATTTTTCATTTATTTCTGTCATCGCAAAACATAAACAAGAAATTTCAATATTTTGCGAGGATGAAATTTTTCATTTATTTTTTAGAGACTAAAATCAAAATTTATTATATTTGTAAGAGCGAAAAATTTATTTAACCCACAAAAATAAGTACAATTGTTCGAATGAAATGAGTTTGACCGTTGATCTTGAGTTCCAATCATATCGTCCTTTATGATTAGACCATTGATCTTGAGTTCCAATTAATCAATTATCGTAACACGAGAAATTAAATATTTTGTATTTAATTCGTACACTTTTTTTATCATTCTTTTTATAATATTATCACTAAAAACTTTGATTAAACAATTTTTCTTGTAAAAAAAAAAAGTAACAATTTTTCTTATTAAAAAAAAAACAATAACAATTTTTCAAGTCACAAATATAATTAGTTGTGATTCTTTCTTAGGGATAGTTGTGATTTATTGATAGTGCAAAACATGTTATATTGATATTGAAATTCAGTTTTAATCTTATATGAATTTATTTTATATGCAGCAACAATGTAAAATATTTCATATATACATCAAATTTCCTAAACAACAATAATATATACATCAAATTAAATCAATCTAAAATACCTCTTTTTAAATTAATTTAAAAAATATATCCACAAATATCTCTTTGATATAATTTGATTGTACAAATTTATAAAATAAAAATGCTTAAATATGTGTCCAGTCCCTGCAAATAGGGCTCATTTGAATTTTCGTCCCTGTACTTACTAATCCTCCCAAAGTTTCCTTGCAATTATTAATCATTTGATTTTTGGTCATAATCTCGTTTGATTACTTACGTGGCACATGATAAGTGAGTTGGTGATGACGTGGCAGAATCTGACTGGGAAAGGACCTTAATGAGTCAACAAATGACACCTGAATTGACCTTTCTGCCCTTAATGAAATTAATCATGTTGGAAATTACCAAAAGGCCCTTTTCTCTTTAACCTCATTCTTCTTCCTTCTTCGGTCCTCTTCTCTTTCTCCTCAACTACCGCTGTAGCTGCCGACCATGATTCATGTCCCCTCCACCTTCTCCACAATCCATTGATGCTAACAATCTCAACCAAATTCATCGACGTCATTGAAACGTGCGGTTCCCAACAATCTCAACCACAACACCCTCCTTTTGATCTCAATTTTTTTCTCAACGCAAAAAACACGTTTCAAAAACGAAATCACTGTGTTCTGGTTATTAGCGCATGAGAATAGAGGAGAAAAAGTCATGGTTTAGGGTTTTAGCGTTTCAACATTTTCTGATTTTAATCTTCAAAACAAAACAACTCCTTTTTGTTGAGCCGCAACATTGAAAAGTTCGATTTCCTGATTTTATCTCTTCAACATTTTTTTCACTTTAATCGAGTTTATGTTGATTCCTTGTTACTAACTTTTGTTTTTATCAATAGGTAAAAGTTTCGAGAATTCGACCTAAATAAATGTCGGTGGCGTTCACCAATCTCTCATAAATGTCGGTGGCGTTCACCAATCTCTCATGGTGGTTATGGAGTGGAAAACATCAAGAACCAAGAATCTCAAAAGGGGCTTCAATAAATTCTTCAACATATTTGAACACGTTGGAATCTGAGGTGAAGAAAGGTGAGGAGAAAATGGAATAGTAGGGAAGAGAGGAGGAAAATGGACAGGGAATATGATGTTGTTCTTGTTCCATCTGATGGTGGATGTGTTTCTGGTTCTGAATCTGATGATTATGATTGGTCAATTGGATGGTGGTGATGAAATAGTTCGATGGTATTGGTGGTGGTTTAAGAGAAGGAAGAAGGAAGAAGAAGGAAGGGGTATAATAGTCATCCTTCATGTGTCTAGTTTCATTAAGGGCAAAATGGTCATTTCATGTGTCATTTGTTGATTCATACATGTCATTTCCCAATCAGCTTCTGCCACGTCATCACTAACTCACTAATCACGTAAGTAATCAAATGGGATTAAGACTAAAAATCAAATGATTAATAATTGTATGAAAACTTTGAGAGGAGTAGCAAGTACAGGACGAAAATTTAAATGAGCCCTGTTTAGGGGGGCTAAACACATATTTAAGCCAAATAAAAATTACATGCATAGAAATAATCTCACATTATATTTGCGTGACATAATTTCAAATGGGCGAATCTAGCTGGAAAAGATAAGAATGGAGACAAAAGGCCAATATGGTAGGGGAATCCGATTATAATAATGAGAAAAAACTACTTTTTGAAATCCACAACATCAGCCGTTGGATCCAAAATATGACCGTTATAGACGCTCTCTTCTATATTTGCCTTTGACTCAAACCCTCGCTACTCTTTGCCACAATCAAATAAAAACCCACACCGCATTTTCAGTCACACATCGCAACAATGTACTATTCATCCTCAACCATGAAATCCCACCTCCGACCACCGCGTCCGATCCCTAAGTCTCCCATGCGTCTTCGAACTCGAACTGTTCTTGACTCTCCCTCTCTTCAAACTCCACCAGGTTCTTATTAAATCTAATTTATTCTTCTACTTTAATTTCTCAATCTTTATATTTTAATTTCTCTATTGACATTTTTTTGTTTGTGGATTTGAAAATTGAAACAGGTTCTTTAACCAAGTCTCGGAAACTGGTTCAATCTCCTGAACTACGACCTGAATACCGCACAATTGCTTCTGAATTTAGGGCTTTATCAAGGATGGTCCGTGACGAATTCGGAAAACCAGATCCGGAAGAAATTGCTGGTACCAATTCTTGTAACCCTAAATCTGGTGTTCTGTTTCAGAGAGGAAGATTCTATGATGAGTATTCTGCAAGAAGGAATGAGAGGTTGAAGAGAAAGAAGGGAGTTACGGTGGATGAAGTTAATACTACTAGTATTAAGCAACCTAAGGTGAATCATCATCATAATGTTCTTGGTGTTACTGTTGAATCTGGAAAAAAGAATACTACAAGAAAACTTGGAAGTTTGAGAAAATCTGTTTCTGCTGCTTATTCTGCTGAGGTTAGTGAAACTCCAAGGTATATGCTTAGAAGCATGACTAAGGAGAATAAGAAGCCTCCTCTAGCTGGTTCAAGATTTGATAAATCTGTTCCTGTTGGTGAGAAGAAAGTTGGAGCATCGAGAAGAGTAGGAAAAATTTCGTACTACTAGGGTTTGATGTAGTAATATTGAGAACTTGATTTAATATGATGTATGGGTTGAATCTTGTTCTCTGTTATTTATTCTGTTACTTTTTACCTAATGGAAATTGATACATTTTTCTGTGTCCCATTTGATTTATTCATTATATATTGTTCGGGAATATAGTTATCAATTTTTTTTTTTGTGATTTGCTCGGTGTTAAGTTACTCAAAGTTGGATCGAGATGTCTTTGGGTCAATCACACACGTTTGATCAATCACATGAACCAATTCATGCTTGCACGTTAAATACTAGGATTGAATATTGATGTTGTTATGTCAAATTGTAACCAAAACACATATTGTGTTTGTTGCAAAGTAGTGACATTGCCTTAGGTATTTATCAGATGGAACCATGTGGGAAATGCCAAGGATATGAGACAATTGAATGAATCTGGAGATCCATCTCAAAATCCTTGGTTTGTGAGTGACCAACGACAACCATGGAGATGCAAGGTTTGTGCCTTGTAGTAATTGCAATGGTAATAGACTAACAGGGAAGTGCATGAGGAAGAACAAGGAAAATTGAAAAGGTTTGTACTGAAAATGGATTGATAAAATGCTGAAGTTGCTGTTCATGATTCAGTGATAAAAAATACTGATTGTCATGATAAATTTGGCTGCGCTACTATGAATGAATATGCACATTTCAATCTGCTTTGAATATCAGTCATTTCAGTTGGTATTAATTCTTTATCTCATGGTTTTAATATTATGATTCATCACCAAATTAACACCACAAAAATAAAACTGACACACGCTTCATTGGTAATTTCAAGTGTAGGAAACTTTGAAGAATATTAAGTGTCTGAAATGATTTTAATAAGTAATAAATGGACCTGGAAAATTGTAATGAAACAAAGATACTCATTTCATTATTCAAAGAGTTACATACTTATTCAAAAAGAGGCTCTTTACATACATTATATCCTGACACTACAAATTTTCTGCAAGTCTTGAATCCTAAGTATCGGGTTGATGTCTCTTGATATCTCTGTCTCGGTGCTCTCTAATTTATGTCTACGAAATCTTGCAGAGTATAGTCAATGCCTCTTCAATCAGCTCGAGTGTCCATTTCTTATTCTACCTACTGAGTGTCGTAAGGCTCCTTAAGCAACCAATTGTAAGAGAAAAAAGAGTACAAGCCTACAATTCACCTTGTCAATTTTAGAATGTCCTAATACTACTTTACAACGTCAAATACATCTAGCACAAAAACACACCCCCAAACAACACAAAATACTGCAGCCAACTACTTAACATAGACCCAATTACAATGGCAAAATACATCTAGCAAAAAGCTTCCCCTTTGATCTAAAGCAACTTCTTACAAATACAACTTGAATGTTCCTTTTAACAAAGCTCCCAACCATTCAATAAAATATGAACCAAATTCATCACACTTGTTTTCTTCTTCACACAATCAGCTCATGTTCCAACAATACAAACCAGTCACACAGTTTCATATGATCCCACAGCACGATAAGTGTACATGAAATTTAATAGTAAAAGACCAGTTATCAAATAAAATGTGTGGAGAATGATGCACTCCAGCCAATAAAATCAGCTCCCACTTCAGCCAACTCCTTTGCATACTTCTGTTGTTAAACATGAAAACGATTCTCATGTCATATAAAAACTTAATTTCCTTTTAGTAAAATGATTAAGGGTATACTCGCTTTTAATATCTGTTTCACTTGCAATGTTTTTTTAGAATAAAAAAACCTCAGTATGTACACCTTAATCAAGAGTCCTCAATCTATTCATACAAAATGAATGACTTGATCGAATATTCAAAGACAGTTTATTTTTCTTTAACTTGAAGATTATCAACTAGTTTCCAATGTGAAAAACATTACTCTTATAGTATTTCCCTCAACAAAAAAAAAATTACTCTTATATTATTATTTAGCATAAGAGTAGGAGATCGGTCTCAAATATAAAAATAAAAATCAAAAAAGTTGATGTATTTTAGCCAAGTTTTAGACCAAATACATAAACTTTCTTTAATGTATTTGAGACTATATATAAAAAAGAAACCTATTGATATCTATTAAACCAAACCACCACCACCACCACCACCACCCCACCCACCACCCCACACCCCACACACGACCCCTCTAACTCCTTCTCTATTTCCCTTTTATTGAAATAAGTGATTTTCACATCTACTTTGTTTTTTTTTCTTTTGTGATTTCGTCGTCTTTGTGCGACGTTGTTTTTCTTTCTTGTTTTGTTCAGGTATTTGTTGGATTCAGATTGTCAGATCAGCTTCGATCCAGTGTAGATCAAATCAATGACTTTGGAATCCTCAACGTTGCAGATCCAGTGACATGGATATTCCGGAGACTTAAATATAGTCATATGTGTAAGCTTTACTACTTTATGGTTTTATGCTATTAACATGAATATGGTGAGTTTGTAAAAAAAAAAAAAAAAAAACTGTTAAACCCCCTCGGAAAATAAATGTGGATGCATCTACCCATTGGAATTAGAGTTTTGATTCGTCATGTGAGGGACAAACCTCCCTTCGATGATCATATTAACGTAATATAGAATTCTTGCACTCAGACCTTCAATGTATTGATATCTATTTAACTAGATGACATATTTTAATCTATGTTCTTTATATCCATCAATGTGTGGAGGAATTTATAACAAAATATATAACTGATCCCAATTTCTTTTAAACATTTTATAAGTATACATTTTTATCGTCATTTAACATGGACTAAAGATAGATTCTCTCCTCCCAAAAAAATGTGGGTTCTCCCCTCCCAATTAAATTTTCTCAACTAGTATAGTGATCCGTGCCAAGCACGGGAAATAAAAAACTTTTTTGATCAAATGTATAGATTTTATATTATGTTATCTTAAAATTATAAGTGTGGTTATAATTTAAATTTGATATGGAAAAAAATATCATCTTAATTTTGTTAATTTTATATATATTTTGAAATATCTAAACATTGCACATAACGATTAAAG
>Ga0315914_1001445_pt1 | contig 35477 bp, 12 predicted proteins | sample MpolenodulesMG_FD_203920 | JGI IMG/M metagenome (GOLD analysis project Ga0315914, IMG submission 203920) | Medicago polymorpha root nodule microbial communities from Los Angeles, California, United States - elongated nodules | ecosystem: Host-associated > Plants > Roots > Nodule | place: USA...
TTTTATATTAAATAATGACAAGTTAATTTGGAGAGTAAGAGATTGACATTTTTTTAGGCATTAATTGTATGTGGTTGAATCATGTAAAAAAAAGATAAATATTATATTTAATATCCATATCTTCAATATAAGATAATTATTATCATATATTATATTTGTTTCCGTTTGTGACCTAGACTTGTTTCAGTCGTCGGGCAAGCGTATTTCCTAGTTGAGTAGGTTTCTGAAGGGATAGTTCGTCAGATCGACTTACATCGAAGATTCCGATTTCCAAAATTCCAGTTTCTGCTTCGTTCTTATTCCAATAAGGTCATATTCAACGGTCAGATTGATTATATTTGATAGCGTCAGTCGATTGGGTCCGTTTTGATCGTCGGAGCAATGTAAAAATAAATAACATTCCAATATGCAAATAATATATATACTTTTACGGTGAACCACGTGTGACTCATATTATGGGTTATTATACTTTTTTCATACCATACTTTTTTCCATGTTAAATCACGTTAATTGATTCCACAAATTAAGAAGAAATTAAATGAATCACTGAAAAATAAAATTTGATGTCGTATACTTTTTGTTTCTAGCTATGGTGTTATGAACTGTTTGGTACAGTTCTAATGTTAGCAATCAAAGAGTGTTTGTAATGTTATTTAATCAATTCATTGACTTTTTGCAAAAAAATAGTAATAAATTATTAATAATAATGACATTGAATTACAAAAAAATAGTAATAAATTATTAATAATAATGAAATTGAATAGATAAAAGTTTAGAGATAAAAACTAAAAGAAAAACCATTTTTCAAGAAAATATTTAATTAATAAGTCAACTTATATTTATAAAAAGGGTAATTATGGTTCCAAGTAATAATAACATTGAGCTCCCAACCTAAATTAAAACTGCATTAGGTTCTCAGTATAATATGAGAAAAACGAAACGTCCATACTCTATGTATTCTTAATATCAAAGTTTTACCATTTTTGAATTGTTATTTTTTATATTTTTATAGGGAAGGAATGCTTTATTGAAGTTTTAAGTTTTTATTTTATTCATTACATGAAGGCTTCACCTGTCAAAATTAATAGGATGACACTTATAAAAAGAAAATGATTATTTAAAAAAAATAAATGATAACAGTAAGAATAACAGAAAAAGAAATCCTTAGCTTCCTTATCAGAAGAAAAAAAAAGTGAAAGGGAAGCTATTGTGGTTGGTTTTTTTATAAATATTTTTATATAGATTTTATGAATTTTTTTGATCTTATCATCCAAATTAATCTGAATTAATACTATACAATTTTGCGTATATAAGCACATAAAATCTGCAACGTAACCCAAATATTTATTTGTGCTTTGCATATAAAATAACGAAATATTTAATAAAAACACTACTTTAATATTGATGTTTTGAAAATAAACATGAGTTTTCAAAAAATTTATCATTTCGACTTTTTCATATCATTACATAAAAATTTGTTTTCGCTAAAATTAACAAATAAAATCTACAACGGGTGCAATGCAAATATTGAACAGATTTTTACGTATAAAATAATTTTTATTAGTAAAAACATTAAATTATTGCTGATGATTTTTATTTGATATCTTTAAAAGTTTAATAATATTATCAACAAATTTTTTTATCAATATAATTGTTTTTTTATATAATTTCCGGTAGTATAGTAGAAAAACCGATTTCCTTGGTCGGAGGAATTTTCTACATTTGTATCTTATAAAAAGGAGTACTATTGAAATTTCTAAAACATGAAATTAATGATAATTATTTGTTCATTCAATACAATTTAAAACTCGTTAAATAAAATTAGAACGCCTAACTTTTGAAAACATAGTGGTTGGTTGGTTGGTTAAAGCAAATATTTTCAAAGGGTTTGGTCACAGGTTCGATTCTTATTACGTTGAAAGAAGTTTTTTTTAATTTTTTTTAATACTTCATCTTCTACCTCCAGATGGGTCATAACGACCCGGTTAAAACCCATGCGACCCAAAACCTAAAAAACATAACTTTAAGTAATTTTATCATCAAAAACTCATTTTAAACACATAATCATGAACAAAAGTAACATTTTTTTGCGACTTCAAGCAATGTTTTGTAACTTTATGCACTCAAATTGAAATAAATAAATTTAATTTCAACAAAAAATACCCAAAATTGTTGTTGACGTTTTGGAATCTATGGTAGGTTTATTGTGATGGATCTATAGCTTCATCTGCATTTTTACGTCGTCGTTGTTGTTGTTTCTATGCAAATGTAATTACTTGTTATGTTTTTTTTTATTTTGTAATTTCTTTTTCTTTTAATAATTTTTTCGATTTTTTTCACATGAAGATGATGAATGTATGATGAAGATGTTGAAGAGTGACATAGTGATTTGATAAAATCCTGGAAGAAAGAGAATATGGATAAATAAAGAAAGAGAAAGAAATATGAGAGAGATGAATGAGTGATAAAGAGGAGAGAGAATTGGAATAATGTGTACCATAATAACATAGAGACCAAACGAATCTAACCGTTAAGATCTTGAAATAAACTTGTCTATGGTGGAACATATGAAGCAAGTAATCCATATCAGAATTTGTCTCAACATCTGACGTGTCATAACTTGAAATCTGATTGGCTGAATTAAACGACTTGACTTCTTCGTAGAAGCTCCCTTGTTTTTATGGCCTTAATGGTTAACAAAATTATCACGGGGTTCTTCTCTTTTCTGGAATGCGGTCAAAATTCATATAATATCGTGTTGTTTTGTTGAGCATTTCACATTTAATGACACGTGTCAAAATGACTTTCCTTCAGAACATGATTTATGCTAAACGAGTGAAGAAGGTGATTTCTATAAATTTATACACACCAATTATAGACATTTCTAATGTAAGCATACATATTTTGTTTCTTTATGTAAAAGTTAATAGCAAGATCCTCCACATGACAATATTGTGTAGTCACTTTTATACTTATAAATTCATACTGCTTACATTTACCAAATAAAGTGAAAACAAATAGGTGTTTGTTCTAAAATGACTAATTACAATGATTGTTAATATAAAAAGGAAAATAATATGAGGTGTTGATACAGTCCATGTTTCGAATAAGGTAAAACCAACAGCTTATTTAAAAAATTCACATTTCACTATCAAGTGAATTGATAATTACTCATCATCTCTACATATAGTTTTTTTGTGTAATGTTCAAATTAAAGTATGTTCTTATTGTAATTGTGTTTATTGAACTAGGACATTGGAGATATTTCATCCATCTATATACAAAAATTAGATTGCAAGTACGGCAAGATATGGTAGTTCATTCATAGTAATGGCAGAGGACACATAATATGTTTCAATGGATATATTACAGCCATTTATTCTTGACACATGGTTCGAGTTGACTGATAAAAAAATTATGGATTTGAATGTCCTAAACAAATAGTTTGCTGGAATTACAGACATAAATACTTTTCAAATATATATTGGCATTTTCAATAATACTCATGAAATCCTAAAGAATTCCACAACTAATGTAACAATATTGGCCTTACAAAACACCTCAACGTTAGCCTTTCACGATTTCAAATGACAATGAATCATCAATTACTTAAGTTTATAATTTAACAATTTCATAGATACACATTAATAATTATCTTCACATATTTTGATATTGCCTTTATTATTTCTGTGTAGGTTCTTGATAGATTTTTGGAGATTACCTCTAAAGAATCAAATTAAAATATTAATTTTATCCACGTAATGGGTAAAATGTGGACTACATAGCTGTCACAACACAACTATTCATCTTTTTGCACATCAGGATGGAATGTATTTTTCACTAACAATAACTTCACATTATTTTGGTGGGGTTGATTATTTTGGTGGGTGTTGTCTTTATGGGTGCTGATCGCATGGGTGTCTTTGTTGGTGTTTTGTTTTCGAGTGTTTCACTTATGTACGGCACCTTTTGTTTGTACTTCTTATCTAGTTTATGTTCATCTTGTGCACGGATCTGGTTTTTAATAAAATTTAGCTGATTCAAAGAAAGAAAGAAAAAAACTTCATGATTGGTGACCGCATCTACTTTGAATTTGCATATGTCTAGCCTCACAAAGCCTCGCATAATTATTGATTTGATGAAGGACTCTTTGAAGTTTTCAAATTCTGCAAGGGTGTGAAGTTGGGATGAAGAATTTTAGGGTTTTAATGAGGGAATTTTGTGTAGGATATGAGAAGAAAGAAGAAAAATAAGGAGAATTATGTCACGATCCTTGATAAAATTGGACTTTCACTACTTTGTATACGCGAGTCTTCGATTTCGTGTGCATGAAGTCACTTTACATAATACTTTAACTTTTGAATATTAAATAAAATACATTTTAAATGTTGAATAATATACACAGAAACTTTATGTTATTTGAATGTTGAATGAATTGTTAGGAAACATGGCATTCATGGATGAAGGAGAGAAAAGCTATGAAATTATTATATTGATGGTAAAGAGTGATATTACAAAATGAGTTAATTAACCCACTAATTGAGTGGTTACAACTATATATACTACTACTTGAAGCTAAACTATATCTCTAATATGAATTATTGCGTGTTGAATTTTGAATCAAATTTTATGTTAGTTGAATGTGTTGTGTTTGGATATTTTTAAGTATGTTTGAGTGTGTTATCGCAATGTATTGTGTCGATTGCGCCTTCCGTTTGTGTTCTGCATTCTGTCTTCAAGCTAGTTCGTTTTGTATGTCCCAATTCAGAGATAGTTTCCAAGTCCCATAAGATAGAGATCCCTACCGGTAGGGTTTTTTTCCTCATAAAATATATCAAAATCCATCCCTCGGTAGTTTTTTTTTTTAGCTATTCAGGGGCTCATAAAGCAACCATCACATCACAGTTCTGTCATGTGGTACATAATGGAGTAATTTTGCCATGAAGAAGTAACAGAAGTGGCTGGGCCTAGCAGACTGGAAGCAGCAGAGAAGTACATGCAAGTTTCACGTGATTGTACTCCTTGTGGAAATAAATCCAAATAGTGTTTTTATACTGTTTCAACACTGGTATTGGTAAAAGAATAAACGTCATTTTTTTCTTCATTGCCCATCCCACATTAATTACTTTTACTACTAACAATATATATATACATTCATCTTCAAGCAATATATATATACTCTCCCATGAAAAAAACTAGTAACCCATAAAAATTCTTGAACTATACCAAAAAAATATATAGATTGAATAATTCTGGAAAACTTTAGGTGCCTTTGATTTATTAAAAAAATGAAAGAAATGGCCGAACAACTTCAGTGAATAATATCAAAACATTAATTATTAAATTTGTTAAAAAAATTTAGATTAATAAAATGCATGGCATGCATTTAGCTTGGAGACAATATGAAAAATAAAAAGTAGGAAAAAAAACATGTGATTGAATTTAAGTGGCTAACGAATTTTAATTAAAGATGAGATATTTGAAAGAATCAGAATTTAAATAGTAAATAGACGATTATTAATCAAATTTTATTTACCACTCTTTCTTTATGAATTATTTACCTCTCTTTTGAACTTCATATTTTTAAGACTTGTTCATCTGAAAACCACAAGGTTAAAATAAAAATACAGGGAAAAAAAAATATGGCAACGGATATAATATCTACATCACTATCAGGAAGCAGCTTTCAAGGAGATATGACAAATTGGCTTATTATGGGAAGCCGGTTATCCACCTTCTCTCATACAAGCAGTTCATAACAAGCATGGGAATCCATACATATATACCCCAAAAAAATCTATCAAAAAAGTATACACATATACCCCCCAAAAATTTAACTACCAGTTAGTAAAAGTGTATGAGACACTGGTCATTTTTATTTAACAGAAGGAGAAACTATTATTTAAAACATAATATATGATTAAACAAAAATTACGTTAGCTAAAATTACTTTTGAAATACTCCTTCTGTCCTAAAATGTAAGAAAAAAAATTTAATTTCTTTGTCCCAAAATGTAAAAAAAAAAACAAACTTTTATCCTATTTAATCTTGTTTTTTTGTAAAATCATATTTTTCAAGAAAAACTTTTGCTTATTCTCATGAAATTAAATGCAAATTACATTCGATTTTCTCTCTCTTCATTTTCTCCATGATCAATATCCAATGAAAATTATTTTTACATCTTCCCATAAAACTTAATCCAAACAAAACACAAAAATTTATACTCCAAATTTTTATGTTTTAGTTTTTTTAATAAATGTGATTTTATCTTTTTTCCTTACAATTTGGGGAGTAGCATTTTGATTACATGCACCCTTTAATTTCAGGAGTGACTGACCCTTTACTAACTTTGAATTCAAACCTTCTGAAATAACATAATATATATAATTTTCTTATTTGAATAAAATTATACTGCCTAGCTATTAAATATAAGAAAAAATTGATCCCAATGAACATTTTATTTAGTTGGTAAGGACTAAGGAACATTGTATGATACATCTTTCGGTCAATATTATAAGTAAAAATCAACATTTTAGATTCGTTCATTAAATGATGTATGCGGTCTTTATTATAAACTGCATACATCATTTAATGAATGAATCTAAAATATTGAATTTTGTTTATAATAGTAACCACCGGAGGGTGTATATCCAGAAATTGAGGTTCGAGCGACGGATTCTCCACTTATTCACTTTAAAATTGAATTTCTTTTTATTAGATTCCTTGATTAAAAAAAAATCATAAGAAAAGATTGATTTTTTTTTAGCAAAAAAGATTTATTATTTAGATTTATTGAATAATTGATATAATTTACATTATTGACCAAGGTAATTCTATTAGTTTGAAAAAATATTTGTTTTTTTAAGAAGACAAACTTACCTATCGAAATTAACACAGAAAAAAAAAATCAAACATGAAATATTAAGCACACCTCAAGGTCTCAAGACAACATCAGATTTTTTTATTATATTTAAGAACAGAGAAAAATCATTTACTTGTAAATTTATTACAATAAATACTTTCACTTTAGAGTTAAGACAAATAATCAAGAGCATTAATATGGTGACTGCCACTTTATTCGATCGTGATTGATCAACACAAGAGCATTTAGATAAGATGACATAGATCTTTTCTAACTTAACTAAGATTATTGGTTTGAGTCTAATATTAGGCATGCAAAAGTGTTAAAACTTTTAGGAAATACTTACCACCAATTTGAATCCCAGAATACTCGTGGGATTAGTCTCAAGGGAATAGAACACTTGAATAAAATGTTAGAATTTTTTTCTTTCTAACTTAGCTAAAGATTTTGGGTTATAATTCAGCTCTGAAACTACAAGAATACTAATTCTCTTAAAATAAACTTGTCATTCGTTACGGTTCAACCCGGTTCAAGAAATTATTTTTTGCAATCGGGTAGAAAGAATATTATTTTTGCATAAATAAATCCAAACAATAAAACAAAATAATCTCACCTGATTGGAGAGAACTTATTATCCTTAAATAAACAAAAAAAATCCTATAAGGATTGGTTCTTGATCCTAAATCCATCTATTGTCTAAATCTTCACTCTCTTAGTCTTCAGACATGACTCTCTTATCCTCTCACCTCTTTCCATTCTCCTCCGTGCACCGCCGCTCACCGGCAACAACCACCACCACCTCCAACCCTTTTCCTTGGAACAAACCCACAACAACAAACGACACTGTCAAGTTTTTGTATTCTCCTTCAGTACATAGAAGTGTCCGTTTAGATGAAAGATTTGTAACAAGGTTTATTGTCCCTGCAAATGCTCAAGATCTAATCCACAATGTTGGTGCCACTGTTGGTGTTCTTGGCGGCGCTTATGCTCTTGTTTTTTCTTTTGATGATCTAACTAGAAGAAACATCATTGATCAAGTAATGGTTTAGTTTATTTTCTTCAATTCATTTCCTTACTTCGCAATTTGCAAGCATATATTCAGTGGCGGAGCCCTTCATGGGCTGGGGTGGACCACGGACCACCCGGAAAAATTAAAAAATCAACGATTATAGGTCTACTTTGCGAGATTTTATACAATTTTATGTTAGTTTTAGGTTTCGGTTGATCCAAATTCCCGCAAAGTGATGTAGTGGCCCACCCAAAAAATTTAAATAATTCAATTATAGGTCTATTTTGCGAGGTTTTAAACAATTTTTCAACGGCTAATTTTAGTGGCCCACCCTGCTTTTTTTTCTAGCTCCGCCACTGCATATATGCACACAATTTCCAAGAAAAATATATGAATTGATATTGATCCATTTTTTTACTTGTTTTGGTTCAATTTGAATTTTGGGTTTTGTTTATTTTTTTGTTTTTTAATGGAAAAATTTGTGCTTGCTTTGAAATTGGTGTCACATGGTGATGGCAGGGTCTGAGCAGAAAACTGGTCCATATATTATCAGGATTGCTTTTTCTGGTTTCTTGGCCAATTTTCAGGTACCCCATTTCTGTGATTTGAATAAATTTTGATTCTTTTTTATGAGTGTCTTTGCTTTATTCCTTATGAGGAAAGTTTAAGGCATTGAATTACTTTTTTTGAATGTTTTGGTGTTAATGTTAGGATAGCAACTCCCTTGAAGCTCGTTACTTTGCTGCTTTTGTTCCTCTTGTGAATTTCTTGAGGCTTTTGGTGAATGGTCTCTCCTTGGTTACTGATCAAGGACTCATCAAATCCGTGACTAGGAAAGGAGATCCAAAGTAAGTATCAAATGTCTTTATTCATTTTTTTGGCATTATTTGGTCATGGCATGATAAATGTACTAACCTTGTACTGTTTACATACCCTCCAGAGAATTGCTAAGAGGTCCACTTTATTATGTTGGGATATTAATGTTAAGTGCTATTGTGTTCTGGCGTGAATCTCCAATGGGGGTTGTTGCCTTAGCAATGATGTGTGGAGGGGATGGTAATACACTTTCTTTTACACATTCCTTTGTTTCTTAAATTCTTAAACCTTTCCTAGGGCTTTCTCTAATATTCTAGAGTTTGATGTGAGGTAAGTAAAGTCTGACAAATGTTTGAGTCAGATTTTACTTAATTGCACTCCAGATTTCTTTCACACAATCTAATGCTATTCATGATGAGCTTTGCAATTTTTTTGATCAACATTGAATTTGATGGTTACTAGGTGTAGCCGATATCATTGGTAGAAGATATGGGTCAATAAAGATTCCTTACAACCAAAAAAAGAGTTGGGCTGGTAGCATAGCAATGCTTATATTTGGATTCTTGGTTTCAATTGGGTGTGTTACATCACATACTCGTACACTTTTTCAACAGTACTTTTTCTTTTTTTTACTCATTTGGAAATTGACTAAGCTTAGAGAATTAAATGCATTCATATGTTTTACTCCAAGTAGATTTTCACACTGAAACTGCTGATATTTATTGCATGCAGGATGCTCTGTTACTATTCAGCTCTAGGACATGTGCAGTTTGATTTCTGGAACATTGTGCCAAGAGTTGCTTTTGTGTCTTTTGTGGCAACAGTGGTGGAGTCCCTTCCCATTACTGAGGTGGTAGATGACAACATTTCTGTTCCACTAGTAACTATGGCAGTGACTTTTTTTACTTTCCATCATTAATAACTTTGGAGAGCCTATATGCCTTTCATCAATTTCTTGCCACCAGTGTTTTTTGAATTATTCTTAGCACTGTGAAATTAACAGCAGTGGTACATTGTAAATAGGTCATGATTCGTAACAATTTTGAAACTTCACAATATAAAAATCATCTCCAATAATGATTTAATAAAATAGTTCTTATTTGATAGATATTCAGTAGTGTAGCTTTGGTAATCTCTCAATGTACTTAGTTAGTCATTTTGAGTAGTTATAATAGTCTCTCAATGTATCGAAATACCATATAGAATTGGGTATTGTAGCCATGTTATTTACAAAATGCCAAGGGACAAGTCATCTACTTTGAAAGTTCAGGGTGGCTTCACCTTTAGACCTAGGGCTAAAGAAACAATAAATTGAACAATTCAATGATTCATAAATTATGATTAACCAAAATGCCATCATCTTCCAGCTAATTATATAATATAAAAAAAATAATTGATATTTTTCTTACAAAGTATTGGTTCCAACCTCTCAACATAGCTACAATTAGAACTTCCACATTTCACCATACATTCCATGGAAGCGTGAAAGAGGATGGAAAAACTCATCACAAATTCAATTAAGCTGTGGTGAGGATTTAGCTTGAACTTAGCTTCTACAAAGCTAAATCTGTAAATTCACTTTCTTTTAATGAAAAATTGATTGTTCAGGAGTCCAAACGTTTCATCCCTTCCTACTGAACAAGACGAAGGTGTCTAAAAGAATATGTTCTCAAAGCCAGAATGGGTTCACCGGTTCTGAAGTCCTTCAATTGCCTTTTTCCACTGAGATGCTCTTTGCTTTGCATCCTCAAACGACATTACCTTTTTAGGCTGCATCATTACATTTGATAACAAAAATGTGAACAAATGTCCAAGAAAACAAAATGGAGTATATGTAATGAATTATTAAAGCAGAGCAACTCAGCTCAGAGTTACTATTGGAGTAACTAGATCCCTTTAAATGGTTTAACTATTATAGCATGGCCACCATAGAGTCGGGCCAGCCTTCCAATACTCATACGTGCTGTTTTCCATACTCTAAGATGGTGCATGCTATATTGAAATTGTATTACAAGATACTAAGGAGATGAGAAAGCTTACTGTGCAAATCTTGAAATTTGAGGGACTAGTCACTTGAATGCTTAAATCATTTGGATTATCAGACCATATTATATTTCCCTTTACAATTAATTTTGAAGGGTCAACATAGATCAACTTCGGTTTGTTGGTAAGGATGAGCTGCACCTTCTTGCTTGTTAGCTTTTGTAATTTCTTCACCATGGAAATCATAAGAACAGATTCCCCAGGTTCCAAAAATTGTTGCCTGTCAGATGTGCACAAAAATTGAATAGTAGTTTACAAGCATGGTAAACATAGACTTTTTCAATAGCCACATAGATGATGTATTTTTCAAAATGAACTCTTATGTTTCCTCAACTTATTATTTTAATCTTTATGATAAAGCAACCAAATACCAAAACTAACATGGTTCTACCCTATTTATGTACTTCAAAAGATACTATACAGTTACGAAGTGAAAGGCTCTAAATCATGAAAAACATACTAGAATTGAAGCATATCATGCATCATTTGATAAAATATTTAAAATGCAGAGGAAATTGCTTCAAAAGATTTCCTTTGGGTACATATTTTGAAGTTTCTCATTAATTTGAAAAAGTTTGGGGGTACATGTGATTTATTCTAATTTTTTATCTTTTCAAGGAGACATGATTGACAAGGGATTAATGGTCTCCATAAAATCTACACGTCAAATGTGAATGCATCACAGCAATTGCATGTTATGTGAATCTGATTGGATGCATGCAATGAAACAACAATCAGGAATGCTTTTTCTGCATACCATTTTGAATCAAAGGAATCAATTGAAGCTAGCCTGGTTATGGAACCAGTTCCCTCTGAAGACGATGTAGCACCATCAGGCTGTCTAGCAGAAGCTGCAGAACCATCGCCAGTGTGAGCAGGACTCCATGATGACTCATGAGAATCATCAGCAGGCGATTGAGTCTAAAAATGAAAATTATGAATTAGGAACTGTGTTCTTAAACAGAGAAAGTAGACAAGAAACAAAAGTCCATTTTCTTATTTTGCATGGGAAATATTTCAGAGAGCAAAGCGGTGGAAGTCATACCCCTGCCCCAGGTTCCAGAGCAAGTTTCGGAGGAGTTTGTGCCCTTAAGTTATTCCAGTCAACCCCCTTGAAAAAGGGGTGGCTTTTCAAAATAGCATAACCATCAGGTCCTGCACCTGGTCTCCTGCTGGGGTCTAAATCCTGCATCATAATTATATTGCAACTTAAAGCATGCTAAACAATTTGTTGCGTGTATCATCAAAAGATGGAATTTAATATTGTTAGTGTATTACTTTATCATTTACTATAACGCACATTATCATACCTCAATATATAGTTATGTAATAAAATAAGTACAACATACCAATTTTCAGGTAATATCTTGTCTGGAAAAAGTTACTGGTCTGCATAATGGTATTTACATACAATATATATAAACCGATATATCTATTATCTATCATATAGTTTACACCTGTGAAGCCCCGATACTTTAAAATGGATGACGTATTGTATCCCTTGCGTATCCTGCACTGATACCTGCCCGATACTTCCCGATACGTATCATGAGAGTATCCGAAGATTAAATTTTATTTTTTAAAAAAATAATTATCCGATACGTATCAGGAGAGTATCCGATAATTATCATGCACTGATACCTGCCCCAATATTTCCCAATTAATGTTAACTAAAATAACTTAACTCTTGAGTACTGATGAGTTCTTTTTTGGATTGATAAAGTATAGCACTAACGGATATAGTATAGCACTGATGGTGCTCTTTTTGGGATATATTGTGTATGTAATTGACTAATCATCACTCTCTTAATTGTCAATATTATTTATATTTATGTTGATGTGCTACAAGCCTATGACTGGTTTATTTTGTTTGTTAATATATTTGCATATTAAAAAAATGGTTATAATTATATTGTACATTTAATTATATAATTTTTTTTATTAACGTATCCTAGCCGTATCGTATCTTGATTTTTGAAATTTTTCCGTATCGGTGCAGTATCGTATCCGTATCCTATCTCGTATCCGGGCTTCACAGGTTTACACCTATACATCTAACTTCCTATTACTTTATGATTCTTCATTGTTTTTGCAAAGGGCTGTGAATGGTTTGATCTAAGCCAGCCATAAGTCACAACCAACATAAGTCACCGTCGGGGTGTTCGTCAACAGGAAGAGAAGGTGCTAGTACTTTGATTCATCTATGGGATAAGACATGGTTGTTGTTGTATGGGTTAAGAGTTACCACCGGTATGATCGTCAGTAGGAAAGCAAACACCACTAATATGATTTTATCCGTGGGAAAAGAGTCACCATCGCTTAGAAGAGAAGTCACCACAATATAATCCATTACAGAGAAACGAATCATAACAAAAGAACAGAACCAGCATGCGCAAGACAAGGAGAGGAGATCCTAGTAGAGGACATGGAGGCAATGCTGCCGCAAGAAACAGTGGCCAGAAAGAAGGCAAAGTGACAGGAGTGAGCGCTTTAAAAGGCCGTTCGGCCTAGGGTTTGGGGAGGACAAAGAATGACGCATGGTGGTTTTCGAAAACATCGCCACAAAGTGGTCTGAGACAGGAGGACAGAAGAGGATGTGGACACATTGGTAACAAAAGATTAACCGTTTTGGAGTCTTGCGGAGAGATGAGGAAGTGCTGGTAAAAGTATGGAAACTGGCCAGGAAACTTTTTTGGTGGCAGCAGTGAACACCACTGGTCACATAATCAGAAAAGAATCTAATACCATGTTGAAGTTTGAATTTATGTGTGACTAAATCATATCGTAATAGGATGTAATATAACAGGATAGCAACAAATACAATAAATGCAAATTGATATAATTGCTCAATCTAATCATAATCATGATATTGTGCAGCTAAGGAATAATAGCATGCGACTAATTCTATCAAAAAGAAACAGAGTGCATCTTTTAAGTGCAATAATTAATTAAATTCCAACTATACCCCTTATTGTATTATGAGTTTTATTTTACCTATAAATCTACTTCTCTATGCAAGTGAGATGCAAAGAAGAAAATTTGTTGAAAATGTGGAAATGTGAAAATCAGAAAGCACACCAGGGATGATATATTTGTGTCCAGTAATAATTTACTAACCAATAGTCGGTCAATAAGGTCTCTTGCTTCGTCTGAAAAGTAATCAGGAAATCGAATTTCTCTTGCAATAATTCTTTGGAAAATAAGCCATTCACTTGCATCTTTAAAAGGAGAAGTTCCAGAAAGCATTTGGTATAATGTGCAGCCAAGTGCCCAAAGATCATTTCTGTGGTAATATATTGAGGAAGAAAAACAAAATAGAAAAGGTTATCACATAATGACCTGGCACGAAACAACAATAAGGAAACTCGGAACAATCAAACTTGAAATTTGAATTTTAAAAAATAATCCCTGATTCAGCAAAAAACAAAAGACGAACTTAAGTTAAAAATAATCCACATACACACAAATAATCTAATGGTTAACAGTTACCCAAAGGTTGCTGGGGAGGAATTAAGAACCTCTGGAGGGACATAAGCAGCAGTTCCCACAAATGTGCAGGCTTTGTCATCTAAAATTTTCAAACAAATAAATAAAGATAATAGAAAAGAACAATATAAAGTAAAAAGAAATAAAAAAATCTTCGGCATTTGCTCCTATCTTACCTGATGCTGCATTTGGAAGGACAGTAATTTGGCTATCCTGCATAGGCTTCACACTCCCAAAATCAGCTATTTTAATATGTCCTTCAGTTGTAAGTAACAAGTTCTCTGGCTGCAATTGAAGAAATTTAATTTTCACACATAGCCATATATGGCAATAATGCAGTATAACCATCCCATAGAGCTACCTTAATATCACGATGTATCACTCCCAAACTGTGTATGTATTCAAGAGCATCAACAACTTCAGCTGCATAAAATCGTGCCTCGTCCTGAGTTAGACGACTTTTCTGCACACAGGAAATCAAAAGTTTGGTACGAGTTATTACTATTCAGTAACAAGCATTAGAAGGATACAAGAATATCCAAATTCCAACAACTTTAGAAATACAAAATTTTCTTATGAGAAGCCATTAATTGTAACAGACTTGATAAGATCACAAACTTGACTTCCTACTGAAAAAGAAGAATTATAATAATAAGCGTAGCAGAAATTAAAACTAAAATGCTATTCCCTTAAAATAATCAGCTGATAACAAATAAGTGGATTGGGGTGCATGAATTCAACTTGAGTTAAATTATATAGCTCAATCAACTTTTCCGTAAAGCAAGATATCCTAGGACTTAAAAACAAATGTGAAGTTCTCTGACAGAGTTGCTGAACAATGATTAAGAAAATTGACGGTACAAAAGAAAAGCTTTAGAATGGAGGCTATTCAATATCCTTAAACGTGGTATCGTAGAGTTTAAGCAAAAAATAAGTTTGATGATATGAAGAAGTTTCAACGAGTGAATTGTAGGTTACCTTTCGTTTATAAATGTGCACTTAAGCATATACAAAGAATTTGATAAAGAAAAAGGAAATATTAATTTATCATAATAGACCTAAACCATATGGAAAACCCTATACTGAGAAAAAACCTTTCTGACACAATATATAATTCCTCTTATTGGAGCTCATAACAAAACCAAAGCAAATGTTACAGTTTTATAATGTTATAGTAAGAGCTGAAATAGGACTAAACCCCAGTTCTATTGGATTAACACATTACACACCTACACCATATGTCATAAAAAGTTTCCAGACAAAAAAACTTATACGCATACAGAATATGTGAGATTAACTTTTATGTTAGCTTACCCTGGTAATTTGATCAAAAAGCTCTCCACCTTCACATGATTCAAGTGCCATGTCTTCTCCGATGCAAAAAGAGTAGAGGGAAAAAAAGAAGATAATTTCAAATATTGCTAAGAGGAGTAAACCACAGCAGGGAAAATAAACAGAATATACACCCATTATTACTTACACAGAGAAAATGTGTCTTGAAATGTGAAATATAGCCGCACAATGCCAGGATGATCCAATTGATCAAGCACTATGCGTTCCAACTTCACATATGCAGTTTTGTTCTCTTTGGTAATAAATTTTTTGTCCATGATCTTCATTGCATACACAACTCCTGTGTCCTTCTTCTTTGCCCTCACAACCTTTAGACACAAATGAATGATATTAGATGATAAGACAATTTTTATTCAGGAAAAATGAAGTGCCTCGAAGGGTTGAAAGAATAAGACAATTTTTATTCAAACAAATAGAACTATTGATGCATTTCAAAACGACAATAGCAAGCCAAAAGAAGTCGGTAGAAAGGGGGAATCAGTTGAGAGAGTGAAGCAAAGAAAATGTTCAGTTAATAAAAAGAGAAGCCAGGATCATGTTCAGTAAAACGTCACATACTTGCATTCAATAGCTATGCATTTTAAATTAGTACGCACTAATGGAAAGCCACGTGAAGGGTAAAACTCCCTGCAAAAGAAATTAGGTATCACATACTGCACTCAAATGAAGAATATCATGTCAATTTCATGCACTAGTAGTTTCATATCAATTCCAGCCGGATAAACCCCATACATACAAGTCCATCATTACTTCAGTTTGCTTCCTTTTCTACTGCCTACAATTTGCTTTACTTCCAGCTCTGTGACTTGTATCTCTCTCATCAATTACTGCTACTACATATATAACATTAATCTTGAGGATTCATTTGATGACAAAATTAGTTGAATATCCAAAAAGTAAATCCTCAAAATCAGTTCACCACAATACCATAAAATCTATCAAGAAACAATATATCTCACATTCTCATGAAATGCAGGATGCTTTCCTGCTCTGTGAAATGAATGGGAAAAGATTCTTTAAAGAGTGGAAATACAAGCAGTTTTCATGAAAATATTTTAAGTTTGCAACCATTGATGCCAGAACATCAAAGAATCATCTCCCTTACAAATCAAAATTCCCAAATAGAAGTTACTACCAACTGGTGCTTCAATTCAACAGTAGCAACAATAGTGGTCAATGATCTCCCAACAACAACAACAACCAAGTCTTATCCCACCAAATGGAGTCAGCTACATCGACCAAATTACACTATAATGTTCTATCATAAACCATAATGATCATCCATCCATGAACAAAAAAAAAAAGTACATGTATTCTCTATGTAGCACCAATACTTAATGATTGAAGGCGTTTCCGGTGTCTAACACATGTCAGTATCCGACACCAACATATATAATCACATTGAATTATGTCGTTTTCTCAAATTATTATTGGGGTCGACGTGTCAATGTCGTGTATTATAACATTATGTAAAAAAACACTATGTCAGCATTATCCACAGGATTCATGCATCCAGCCAAACATTACAGGAGAAAAAAAAACATATATATAAAACTATAAGTAAACACCAATCCACAACACAAAACAGAAACACAGAAACAAGTTTGGTTATGTTTGAGAACCTTAGAATAAGAGCCAACACCATAGATCTTGCCCAATTCAAAGTCCTGAATTGTATAATTCTCCTGAGGAGCTCTAAAAGCAAAGCTTTTGGATCTCTGAACATTCCCAGCAGCACCACCACCACCATTGGAAGAGGAAGAACTCCTTTGAATCTTTAGCTTGGAATCAAAATCCTTCTCCATTTCCAACATTGCTCGGTTACCAATAACACAAACACCCTACATTCCCATCATAATTTTCTCTCTCTAGAGGAGAAGAATAGCTGAAAGAAGCGAATCCCGTGACACCCTTTTGAATGAATTGAAAAGGGTCGAAGGGAATTTGAGATTGGAATGGGAAAGGTGAAAGCTTTGGAATTGGAAATTGGAAATTGGAAACCCTATCTTAGAAATAGAGAGAGAAAGAGAAAGTGAAGAAAACAATGATGTTGGATGAGATTAGAATGGTTTGTTTCTCTCTCTTTGATGTTATGCCTAAATTGGGAACACAAACCACATGTCGTGGAGAGAAAGAGTGTTTGAATGAATGAACAAATAATGGAAATGATGATTAAAAGCTTTTGTGAAATTTCATGTTTTTGTTCCCATGGAATGTAAATGTCATAGTCCAATGCAAATTTTGGGGTACAATGCCTTTGACCGTTTTGACTCTAAAAATCTAGTAGGGGTTCAAATTTACCAAGTGTGTGAGTTATTAAAATTTGGAGTTTAATAGATTTTATTTTACAGCATCAATAAGTCATGGTTAATCAATCATATGTATGACTTATAATAAGTTAATTAAAGTGAAATGTTTTTAATAATTCGACCACTGTGAATATAAATTATATTTAAGTCTTTAGAATACACAAGCATCTGGATCTGCAACGTTGATGACACTAAAATATTGGATTTGCAGGAAATCGGAGCTGGTCTAATAATTTGAACCGGACAAATACCTGAAAAAATGAGAAAGACAAACAACGTTGCACAAAGACGACGAACAAACATTGTCGCAGTAAGACGGCGAAATCAAAAAAGAAAAAACAAAATGGATATCACTCATTTAAATAAAATAAAAGAGAAACGATTTAGAGGGATGATTTGGAGCAAAAATTGATCCTAAATAGAATTTTAGATGTCAACTCACAAAATAGCGTGTTAAAACACAAGTAATTATTAGACGATAATATTATTTGAGTTAAATCCTTAAACTCAGATGATAAAGGTCACTCTTATATGGAACATGCTCCCTTCATTCTCGGACATAGCGAACAAAAAAATTATGTTTGAATTTTTTTTTTCTTCTCTTTTTTGGTATAAAGATTGGTTTCATGGTGTACGTTAGTTTCAATTTAAGAGGGGCTATAATTGATTCTGAAGATGTATAATTGATTCTGACGTGTTTAATTATTGTCGAATATAATTGATTTTGTATCAAGAATCGATTATATTTGAAGATATGATTTGTAGCTTTTGATTTTGACACGTGAATTTATAGTTCAACTCTTTTTTACATTAATGTATTCAACCATGTATCACTTTAAAGAGAAACAATTTTAAAAAGCTATGTATTTAATTCTTGAAAAATTTAAAAGTTGTTCTTTTTGACACAAATTTGAAGATGTACACCAAAAAAAACACAAATTTGAAGATAATATTACTCCCTCCGTCTCTAAATAATAGTCGTTTAATTGTGTTGATTTCAATGGTAAATTTAGTATCATTTACTAAAATACTCTTACTAATTGCAGTTAGTGGAATAGTTATGTGGATGGAATTCAATAATTAAGGGTATAATAATGAAAAATAAAAAAATGTTGTATTGGTATTTTAAAATGACAATTATTCTAAGACAGATAAAAAATGCTAAAAAGACAATTATTTTGAGATGGAATGAGTATCTAATTTTGACTCTTAACACGTGTCTTTAGGATATTTGTTGGTATTTCTCTTTTTTTTTTGTTAACCCTTCAATTTTCATGGGAACAGAGTCTTGATAATCCAAAGTTCGATCGAGAGGTAAGTGAAGTTTGGGCAAGAATTGTTTCACCTATAAATTGAACTCAATTTTCTCAAACGATTCGTACTTTAATGAAACTTATTAACCACTTGAGTTTAATGGTTTTCAGATTAAAATTTATCAATACTACTTGATATCACCAAATATATGCAATGTTTGTATATATTGCAGATGTGAGGGAGTATTATTTTAGTTAAAAGATGTTTTTATGAAAGGAAAAAAGAAGTATTTATTTAGTGGAGATATAAAATACTTACAATTTATACACGTAGAATACAATTATGTACATGTAGGAGTATGGAGTGTTGTAGATTATTTTTATCAACTTATTCAATTGAAATAGTTGAACTAGAACAAAAATTTCATCGGTTACTTTTCTTAGGCAGAATTTCCTTTTCGTTTCTTGTTTCACAAGAGAACGGAGTTTCCTTGATTACTTTGTGTTCCAATTTTGACCACATTTATTTTAGAATCTCTATTAAAAAATTTAGACAATTCTTATAAAATTTGTTTTATTATGATGCAGAATTTAGATTTATGCTTGAGTGAAATCTTTGAATTTTTCACTCTTTAAAGTACGAAAGTAATGTGTTTTTCCAAACAAAAAAAAGATGAGAATCGTGTGAGGATAATTTTTAGGGTCTTGTTTATCAAGTATTTCAAGGACTTTTTAAGGATTTCAAATTAAAAAATTATTTTTTAACAATGTATACTTTAATTTTGAATGCATTGAATGCATATCTTTTTAAAAAAAATTGCTATTTAAGGTGCTTAAAGAATGCCCCAAGCACTCATTAGCATTTTTCTTTTTCTTAATCTATTGTTCTTATCATCCAAGCAATTTAGGGGGGATGTATTGGATTGAAATTTTAAGAGACTATTTTGATTGAAAAAGTCTTGAAGATTTTAAAAGACTTTGTAGGATTGTAACGACTCTATAAGATTTTAAAAGACTTTTTTCAAAAGACTTTTTACAATCTAGATTTTCCAATTTGGATTTTAGTGGATTCATACTAGAGACTTATTCAACAAACTTGTGAATGAAAAAAAATATATTTTACTGGAAAATTAAAACAAGTTCAGTGAACACAAAAACAATACAAAAATACGTCGAAGTTGTAAAATTATCAATGACTAATGAACTTCTTATAAAACAATGTACAATTCGAAATATACATCACGTAAAAAAAATTAAAAAGAACACGTTGAATGAATATGCATAAAAAGAAAATGTGTAATAAAATACCAAAATCACTTTTGTTAAAAAAAAAATAGTCAGTCTTTTTTGTTTTTTTAAATAACCAATGTCAGGCTGAAATTGACAATGAACAAAATAAAAAATTGGAAAGAAATAGAAGATTGAAAAATCTAGTGTAGTGTTGAATGGAGAAGATTGGTGGCAACGATGGAAAACAATCCTCAGGAATGTGAAAAAGTCTCAAACTTTTGTGTGAGATTGTTGAGTGAGTGTATTTTAATTAAAAAGTCTTTCAAAATCCATTACACTAGAGAATCCGTCCAAATCTCTTTATTTTTGAATACCAATAGACATTTTATAAATCCTAACAAATCTTGATTGAATACCAACAGATTTTATTGCCTTTGAAAAAAAGCTTTGATTGTCTTAATTGAATACCACAGGATTTAGTTATATTTCATAAAAGTCTTGATTTAGTTACCATCAAAAAGTCTTTTAAAATCTTTTTTTTTTTTAACAAATCAAAATGGAATATATTGCTCAAAGGAGGATAAATTCACCCCGCACAAGGTGTGCTAAAATGGTGGATTACCCAAAATCTGTTACAACAATCAGACACATATGGAAAGAGTGTCACCCCCGAAACAAAATAAAACAATTACATGACACCCATACAAAGTAGAGGATGTCGCCACCAGTCATGAAAACCAAAAGCGAGTAACATTCGAAGATAACCATAAAAAGGAAGTCCGCTTCACGTTGTCAAGAGTAATATGAGGATCAATTACCGCATTTTTGAAGACACAGTTGTTTCTAACCTTCCATATTGCCTAAACTGAAGCGAGCCAAATAACCTTTAGATAATGGTATGAAGCTCTAGGCATGCTTGCTAACTGAGTAAATTGAAGATAAAATTCTTTAATACACCCAGGAAGAACAAAAGAGATTCCATGCCAATGACCTATTAAATAATACCAGACATTCCTAAAGGAATTGCATTGAAGAGTAAGATGATCCGTCGTCTCGACACTATCACAACTAGCAGCACACAAATTATCATTTGGTTGAAGAACAAGCCGCCTCACCAAATTTGCTCTTGTTGGGATTCTGTCTTGAAGAAGTCGCCAAACAAAAATTGAAACTTTTACCGGAACAAGCTTATGCCAGACCTCATTGAAGTCACTAGTAACCATCAGTTCAGCAGCAGAAGAAAGATAACGATAAGTCCCGCTAACCGAGTAACCATGAATAGGACCTAGCACCCACCTCCAATTATCTTGGATATTTTCCTGCAAAATAACATTACTCAACAAAACCGAGCACTCCCTCACACTCTTGAAATCCCAATCCAATACACCCCCGTATTCTTGCTATTAATCCATCGCCTAATTTCTGCCAATTTGGCCTAACTTGAGGCTTTTATTATCTTTTTCTTATTTTCATTTGTGGCTAGTCGAATTGGTTCAAACCTACTATTCTATAGGTGTATAAGAGAAAGCTACATTTAAAGACTTGGTGCGTAATGCATTTAAATTTAAGAGATGAATGTGATTTTAGAAATTTTCTTAAGTAGCATTCATTTTGCTCCGAAGTTAATCCTAGCTTGAAGCTGAAGTTCTGAACTTTATGTCTCCAAAATTGATTTGTAGTCTCAAATTTATTGCACAACTCATTTGTAACCAAAATTTGTATTCAACTTACTATTAACCAAAATAACTTTTACAATAGTTTCAAACAAAAAAAATAACTTTTACAATACCAACTAAGTCAAAATCAATTTCTAAGACTAGAACTAAACACACACTTACATCCAAGTAAAAAAGCAACAATTGAAAGCCCCAGAATCAGAATTACAGTTTCTGAGGAATGTCTTCAGGAAACACTTGTATACTTCTATTTTCCATTTGGTCATCCTTCTATTTCCTAATGCTTCCAATTGCATCCCAACATCATCACAAACCATCCACCAAGGGTTTTGAGGCATAATTTTTTAAATAAATAAAAACATAAAAAGACCATTATAGAACCAAATTTACATGTTGCAGACATACTATTTAGAAACCCCCCTAAAATAAAAAAATCACAAATGGGATACAAGTATAAACAAGACTTTATACCCACAAAAGATGTAACAAAATACAAAAGTTGCCACCAAAGACCTAACTAAAAAAAAAACACTCCATTAGTCCATACTAATACTATACATCCCAACCATCTCTCCTACTGTCGAATCCCCATTTTCGATCGGCTAAACTTCCATACATCTCCGAAAATTTCATTAGACAATTGCTTCTCAATTGATAATGCACCTTCGTGTTGCGGCTAATCGCTGCACCGGAAAACTTTGAAGTGTCGATTGCCCAAGCCGGTTTCACATAATCAACTGTCCTTGACGATGAACTTGAATTTGCATACAAGTAATTCAAAAGCACATCTTCACAGTTAAATAACTTGTCCACCACTTCCCTCCCTTTCTTAGCTTCCTCACCCCAATACCTCTTGAAAGCTAGTTTTGAATCAATAAAAGCTGCACCAGTAAGTATCATGTTGTAGCCTTTATGCGTCCGTGCGTATTTTTCTCCCCTGTACTTTAACGGGCTCCCAGCAATAAGCCGAGGATAGAATCCAACAATCCGGTCAGGATGTTGACGCCAGACATTAAAACCTCGCTCAACATCATCACATGTCATCATAATGTCGTCGTCAAGCTCAAGGACTGCTCGAGTTTTTATCAACGGGTCTTCCTTGAATCGATTATTTAGAGAGTTTTTCTCCTCTACCCTGATCCTTACCGGTACCGCTGAATCAAGATCACTAACTTCCGGAGGGATTCCCTTGTTCCACACCACAACGATCTCAGACACAGAAGAGCATCTCGAGTAATGTTTCACATACATCTTCAAGTTCCACAGACGAGCATCGTAGGTCATTGTCAATAACGTGAACTGCGAGTATTGACCTTTCAATGGATAAGGTTCTTCTGAACCATTACCGCCATAAATATTTTTAAATCCTATGCACATCAATCCAACTCCAACTACAAAGATTATAGTAAGAATAACCCTCCTAGCACAAGCATTATGCTTTATCTTACCTCGGAGAAATGTTGGGACTCGGTTCACGCGGGTGCAGAACCGTCTTACTTTTGAAGAGAACGCATTTGGTCTTTCCCAAGACAAGGAAGTTAGATTCCTCTTCCCAGAGTTATGAATGAACCAATTGAGAGGAACAATACAATTCACAAAACCGAGCAACACACCCAAAAGTACAATGAGTATAGCAGCGACTGCAACAGAAGCACAACCAACCATGAACCGCCGGATTGAGTCTCCAGAAGGAACACGATCCCCATCCATAACACCAATCCAACCACCAGACGGAAGACGTTGGGCATCTAAGTGATGGTATCTAGCACCATTCCACGCATTTCGGCTCTTGTTTGACTCAACAAAGCCCAATGGTACTTCAATTTCTTTGTATTCATCAGATGTAAGGGTTTCTATCTGAAAAGAACGCACCCGTCTCCCATACGTATCACCACAGTCCTGACCCATACGGTAAAGATTTCCTTCATATTTAAATGGCCTGCCTCCGTTGCGAGCTCCCAAGCTCTTGTCAATGTTATAAATAGGGTTTTTCTTATGAGGTTTCCATGGACCGAGAGGTGAATTGCTGTACCAAATCTCCAACTGCCCGTTTTTCTTGGTGCCGAATCCACTGTGATCCGAGCCAAAAAGCCAATACTTCCCATCATAGTCAATGATAAAGGAATCAATAAGGGGCTTTTCTATGAGGACTTTTTCCAATTTCCACTGCAAAGGAAAGCTCACTGCTCTGTAAAGACGAAGATCTCCTCTTTTACTCCCTTCCGGCATCATATATATCTGTGAAGTTACGATTGAAACAATCAAATAAAGATTACAATAGTAATTATTAATTTAAGTAAATTTACATTATTTTTCACGGAAACAATACCTGGCCGTTGTACTCAAATACATAAGGATAAGAAAGATGCCAATCCTCACTCAAGGCAATTCCTAGTTGTTGCCATGTTGCTCCTTTATCCGTACTCTTTGAAACTCCAATATCACCTTGCATAGTGATTGAATTCTTTGTCTCGTAGAACAGGTAAAGAATATCTCCCTGGATTGTATTGTCAATATGAGTGAACAGGTCGATACTGATAATTTAAAAAATAAAATACCTAAAAACTCAAGACACCTCAATAATGTGATTAACGAGTTTTCGTTTATATTTCGCATCATTCATATGTCATCTAAAAACATAGTCACGCATGTTCGTGTTTGTGTACACATGAACAAGAACATTTATAGGCTTTTTAAATAATTCTACCTTTTCAGCCTTAGTGATGCCAAGAGCTACTGATGTTTTGACTTAGTTAGGCATACTATTTTTTAGAAACAACCAAAAATAATGAGAAAATAATGAAACAAAAAAGGTAAAAATAAAAAATAAACTGCATCCATTTTAAATTATACTGTTCAAAGAAGAGTAAATTTGCATGAATACTTTGAAAGGCACTTTCATTTTATCAGAACATGTTTGCAGGAACTTTGCTTATTCTCCAATACAGATCCTATTTCACCAATAATATTTTACCCTAAACACTTTAAATGACCACTGTACATAACTGTTAATCCTTCTAGAAAAACAGTACAATTTTCATGCTACCTTACGAATACTGATTCATCTTTGTTCCTAAATTTGGAAAAGAATTTCAAAGAGAAGTTTCGTTTTCTGGTCATCACACGAAGTTTATTTCTTTTCCCAAGCAAAATATGAAGGTCCAAATGAAGAAAAATCAGATTGACAGTGCTCAATAGGTCAAGTATGTTAACATGTTCGATTTTAGACACTCCCTGTATTATTTAGTTTTACTTTTACAACACAAACAACCAAGCGGTCTACGGTTTCTTTGTATACAGAAAAAATAAGCCGATTATTTATCAACCAAGTGATAGCGCTAAGACTACGAACGGTTTTATAAATACCCTATTGCAACTAAAAAATTGACAAACGCCTTCAATTCATAGATGAAGATATGCGAGTGAGTATTAAACCTACATTTCAGAATATTAACCAAACTGATAATAGCTCCTTAGCAGTAAAACCAATTGATGATTTTGCAGTAAGATCTTATCTTAAAATGATACAAAAGGTAAGGAACCTACTATCTTGTAGTTAAGAAAAAAACCTTGTGGATAAGAACAACATAATGCCTCACTAACCCCACCCACCATAAACTTTCATCTCATTATCCATATATGATGTCATAAGCAGACAAATTAATCAAGAGAAATAATAATTATAACACAATTGTTTATCTTTTATTATGCCATGTAACATTCTCATATCAAGCTTCAATTAATTGAAGGATTAGTGGTTGTATCCAAACATTGACTTGGCAATGAAAATAACAATATGTACATAAAAAAGGTGAGAATTTCTGGCCAGCCAAAAAGGTACACAAGGAACAAAAATAAAAACATTAAACTAATTCATAGAATCCAAAGCACACCAGATATACAAAGGAATAAAGAATAACAAGAATCAATTACTTACCTGAATAAAAAGAAAAGGGTCCGCAACAAAATTACTTGGAAAACCAGCATCAGAAACAGATGCACAAGTCACCACAGGATTCGCTACCGGCCAAGCCGCGCTATCATCGTTTGATACATTCGACTGCACACAATCAACACCATCATCACTTCCATGTAACAAACACAAAATCCATCCCTCAAACCAAAATCATAAAAATAATTACCCAGTTCAAAAAAAAAAAAAAAAACTCATTTATTACTTCATTAGAACAAAACAAACACCAAAATTCACAACACGTAACAAGGGTATTTTAAAACTAAACTGAAATTAGTCATTATTACAGCTCATATGATAAAACACTAAAAACATCATTTTTTTTAAAAATATTTTTAAAAATGACAACTTTAACAGAAAAAATCAACAGAGTCATGCATATGAACAGAAAGATAGAGAGAGAGAGAGAGAGAGAAACTTACAAATTCAATGGGTTTAAGAGAAAAAGGAGAATCACCATAGAAAATTCCAATAGACCAAGAACCCTCATTGTCATCATGACAACCAAAAGGGGAAAGAGATTCATGAACAGAAGGAGAAAAAGAAAGCCAACCATAGAAGCTAGCAATGGATCCAAAGAAAAGAAAACAAGCAAAGAAGAAAACGAAGCCAGAAGAGAAAAAACGGTTATAGTAGTGTTGATTTTCTAATCTCCACCTACACCAACACTTCATACTCATATCACAACAACTGTTACTACCACCACCGTTGTTAGTATGAGAACCACCGCTTACGCCGCCGTTAATCTGACCGGAACCCATTTTTTGAAAGGTGGTTTGTGGCAGAGCCACCGCGTTACAAATGGGTCGCCAGCATTTGACAGTTCATACAAGGGTGTTTCGCTTTTTTGTTGTTTTTGGTTTGGTTTTTGGGTCTCTCTCTCTAGAAAATTTGAAAAGGGATAAAGTCGTAATTTTGAAGAATTAATGTGTGTGTACTCGAACATCTTCCTTAACCTGGTGTCTCTATATATATCGTTTTCGGAGCCATCATTAAATGTTTTATTCATTTTCGGACTTAAATATATTTTTAAGGTTTAGAAACTTGACAATCACGTTCTTTGAAAGAAAAAAAAAAAACTTGACAATCACGTCTTTATACCTCAGTTGTTAGGGACATCTAATTATATATAAGGACAATGGTTAAAGAAACTATAAATAAAATTTTAAAAAAAAAATTTAAGTTTTGACTTTTAATTAAGTAATAATGACATAATTTTTTTATAAAAAAATCTTGCTTAATCAATGCTCCAAGAACACTATTTTGCATTTCCATATATATATATATATATAGATCAATTTGAATATCAAATTTCTCACTTGTTTAATTGTAGAGAGTTTAGCGTATTTAAATGATGAGTGAGATCAATTGTGTACCCTTGTTATTTTTTCTTTGAAATTAGATTCAAATCCTACTTTTATTTTTTTTCTCCCTGCATCTTATTTTTATTTTATTTTTTTACAAAAATTAACGATATTTATTTATTCAAAATGATAGAAAATATCGATAAAATAAAAACTTTTAAGTTCTTTTTTGTGTAAACTGGTATCCTCTGTGCGCGCAATTGTGGAGATTAATACCTCGAGATTTGTGGAACCTAAATGGACGGCAAACTCTCCCTAAGAGTTTTAACGTTGGTGTATGCCCAATGTTGGATTCGAACCCAGGACATTCATTAAGTTAGAAGAGACTTGTGTTATATAATCTAAGCGCTCTTGGGTTCAAATTTAAAGTTGCTAAAAACAATAAAGATGAACGAACATTTGAACAAACTCACAACATCTTTGTTAACAACATAAAGCAGCAGAGTACATATGCCTATAAATATTACTATGTTCAAGCCTCCAGAATACTCATGTCTTCGGATCTACAACGTTGACGATATTAAAGTCATTTATCATATCTGCATTTGATCAAAACTAATCTTTCAACCTGAATCTAATAAACACCGCACTAAGACAATCATGAAAAGCACGCCACACAAAGACGAGAAATCAAAACAAGTAGAATCATGCTAAGATGACAAGGTCATAAAACAAAATAAAAGAAGATTGAAAATATGTGAAAATCACTTATTTAACTACTACAAGTAAAAGAAAAACAATTTGGATGAGTGGTTTTGATTTTGAATTGACCACTAACCAATCACTCTTTCGTAAAGCAATAAAAGTCTCATCTCAACTTATTTTAACTCTTGTTATATAAACATCTCATTTATCAACCCACACGAATTGATATATTGATTTTGATTTGAAACATTGAAATTTGATTCACTACGATATAATTTTAGTGGGTTAGTCTGTATTATTAAAAAAACATTTCAATGGTATAACGTATTGGTCACAATGTAAATCAACTCTAGATGCACATAAGAAGTTGCTTAGCGTTTTGAAATTAGAACCAAATTCGTCAATGGTATAAACTATAGAAACCCAAATTGTATTTTACTTCAAAAAATTAAGTATAAATAATAATATAATTTCTTAAGAGATTTTTTTTTAGGGGATATGAGATTATGTTTAGTGTTTTAATTTATCGAATTCCTAATTCTGTCTAACGTTTATTGCACGTATAGCCGCCGCATACTAAAGGAAATGAACAGTGATTTAGTGACAAACTCTTCAACACGGAACGGAACGATGACGATTAGTGGTCCTTCCTTCCTACGGAATGACGTCGTGACGAGGAAATCTATAGTGCAAGATGAATTCTTCTAAAGATTTTTTTTTTTTTTTAACAATTCAAATTTAATTTTAAAAAAAGTCAAACTTAATTCATTTCATAAATAAAAATTATTTTCAATTTTCAATACAGTGAGGAAAATGCTTTTATGAAAAAAATACAACGAGAAAAATGACTAAATACTAAAGAAACGTTTGAATTTTTCGGCACAAAGAGGAAAACTTACAAATCTTATGTGATAAAATTAAAAGAGAAATGCTAGCAACACACACTTTCCAACACACTCTCTTTGATTGGTTAAAATTCACATATGTCCCACCAAATCATGTGGGTCCCATATGAATTTTAACCAATCAAAGAGAGTGTGTTAAAAAGTGTGTGTTAGAATGTGTGTTGCTAGCATTTCTCAAATTAAAATGCAATCGTTTTGGTGGTTGAAAGCGGCATACCTATATTTTGATTTCGACTATCACAACTGACCGGTGGTTTAATCATTCCCATGTCTTGCTTCTGTTTCTTAGGTTGCGATTTTAGTTTGTGTTTGTTTGGTTTTTTGTTGATTTGTAGAGAGCCATTTTTTATTGTTTGGCTTTTAATGCATGTTTCTTGTAAATATTGTGCTAGAAGGGTATGTTTGGTGTGATTAACAAAAGAGTAATAAATGCATTTAAAAATTTGTAAATAATCTTATATTTAAGGATAAAACTTTTTTGTAAAATAGTCTTATAAAAAGGGACGATGAGAGTATAAAATAATCCATCATTGACCTTGTATTTATAAGTTAATTTCTGTTTACTATATAATACATTAAGTTTTTTTTCAATGATATATTGTAACCTATTGTTGTTTTTCTATAATATAAAAGCAGTATTTTTGAAAGGGTCATGGAACTGACCTATAGAGCAACTCGTGGCCGTCGTAATTGGAAGTCAGTGTTTGGATCGATTATGAAGGAGGCTAGGTTTCAAATTTGAAGATGCAAACAAGGTAGAATTTGGGTCCACTTACTTTAATTTTCCAACAATGGAAATGGAAAGGAAAGAGGGAGGATATTACAACGATGTGCATACATAGTAAAAGTATATTATACTCAAATAAAAGTACTCAATACCACAAAGGCACAAACTAGAAATCTTTATTAAAATATGTTAAAAAAAATGTTATTGATTATAAGGGTAATTTTGTAATTTAATATGATAGAATATTGTTATCTTTATGCTTATCATATGAACATCAAACACGTGATATGATAACTTATATCATGTTTATATTATATCATGTCTTTATCCAGTTCTCAGGGTCGTTCCTTGCCATGTGCAAGGAACTCTACGGAGCCGAGCTTCCAATTTATGGGGGCCTAAATTATTTATAGGGATATCAGTATAATTGTTGGGATGTAGGATAATATTTTCTTTTGTTATGTAGGTCTAAATCAAACACTTATTATTTGACAAAAGTAAATATTAAATTAGGCCAAACTCACACATCTATCAACAACAAAAATTCAACAAAAACAAATTAAAATCAAAATAATGTTTATTGTTAATTTACAATTATTTAAATTATCATTAATTATTTTTATTAGAGGACATTTTTATTATTAGAGCCGAGCCTCCAATTTTATTGGAACGGCCCTACCAATTTTATATCATATCACAACATTGATCTTTGAATATTCTAACATGTTAAAATATAATTATAGTTAACATGGTTTAATTCTATCGTGGATAATTTTAAAAACTCCACAATCTGCATTAGGAGATTAGTTACTTTAATCTTTGAATAGGAAATGAGTTGTAACTTTAGTCTCTTAATGCAGATAAATTGTAAAATAGTTCCTCAATGTAAACTATGTTAGTCAATTTAGTCCTTGAATGCAGACTCCGTTAGTAAATTTAGTTCCTGCATGTAGACTACGTTAGTCACTTTAGTCTCTGAATAGGAAACGAGTTGTCACTTTAGTCTCTTAATGCTGATAAATTGTAAAATAGTTCCTCAATATAGACTATGTTAGTCAATTTAGTCCTTAAATGCAGACTCCGTTAGTAAATTTAGTCCCTGAATGTAGACGACGTTAGTCACTTTAGTCCCTGAAATTGACCAACTGAGTCACGTTCAGAAACTATTTTGTAATTTCTCTGCATTCAGAGACTAAAGTGACTACTTATTTTCCATTCAATGACTAAAGTGATTAATTTCTCATAAGCATTTTATCTCGTTAATATTTTATGTTTTCTCAAGAATGTTGAATTCGTGGTGGCAGCCATTATTAGGGCAGCTTGGTATGATTCAATTGGACCAAAGACGGCTGACCAAGCTTGACTGCACACGCTTGTCCTGACCCACTATTTACATATGAAATGACAACTTGGAAAACAGAAAAAGCCTTCTAACCTTTTGGCTTTTATAACGAGTATAGAATAAATAAATATTTCCGTCACCACCAAAAAAAAAAAAAAAGAATAAATGTTTCCGTCATAAAAAAGAGTATAGAATAAATATTATCACCACCCTTAAAAAAAGAAAATATTATCACCAAATGCCTTTTCATGGATACTAACTAAGATTATATTTTTCCGTCATAAAAAAGAGTATAGAATAAATATATTATCACCACCCTTAAAAAAAGAAAATATTATCACCAAATGCCTTTTCATGGATACTAACTAAGATTATATTTCCCCGTCTCATAATAACTGAGCCATTTGTAAAATATATTGTTTCAGGAATCTTGATCCATTTCAGTTTTCAATACATCATTAATCACTTTTTTCCAATTATATCCATAATTAATACTACTTTCACTACTCCCAATTCAATATATTTTACTTTACATTTATGATAAAGAATAATGCATCAATATTTGACAGAGACACTCAAAACTATTTTTCTCTCTTTTTCATTTATACATTTTTTTAATCTATGTGCAAAGTTAAATTAGCTCAGTTAAACTGGGACGGAGGGAGCACTGGTTTTGAACCAACAAGAGAGACGGCTAACAACACAATGTTTGATTCGACCATTTTGTCCTATGTCACGGAATATAATTTTGAGACACTTCTTTCAACAAAAAAAAAAATTGAGACACTTCAACGGTTATCATCTTGGTCATCATGTCAATTCAAAGTCTCCACAGATGTGATATTACAATTTGAATTCAATATCAATCCAATTTTATAACTCTCATTAAGAGAATAAATATTTATAAATTTGGTTGATTTAAAACAAAATCTAATAACTAGTAGAGTATGTGTTTGTTGAAGCGGTGAGCACGTTTACACTGAGTCTGGGTATGCTCCATTTAGGGAGCTATCCATTTACTCCATTTATGTGCTTTGATGCCTGACACGTGTAAAAAAATAAACTAGTGGCTGAGATGAAAAAGTCAAAATTAAAGTTTTTTTAATAACAAGAAAAAGGAACTCCGTTATCCCTTTTCTTCTACCCCTGCAGGCCGCCATTACCAATCAATTCCATTGAAAAACAGAGGGATGAATTGTTATTAAAAAATACAGGAAAACAGAGGGATGACAAGCTGCAAATCGAAAAGGTGAGAGTGGCCTATGAGAGCGGCGCTGGAGAGAGCGGGACGACGGTGAGCGGCGGTTCTATGGAAGAGGAATTCTGACTATTGCTGAGAAAGAGAGGAAAGGGAACCGTACAGACGTGTTTGCTCTTTTTTCTTAATTAAAAAACTATTAATATAACTTTTTAATCTCAGCCCTTAAATATTGATTTGCCACGTGTCAAGCATCAAAACACATAAATGGGGTAAATGGATAACTCCCTAAATGGAGCATACCCAGACTCGTTTAAACCGATGCTACTATTTGTAGCTTCACAATTTTCACAGTAAACTTACCTCATAACACGAGAAATACTAACTGATTGGGTTTCCAAACAAGCACAGAGAGGATTTACATTTAAACTCATCTTGTTCAAGACGTTTTCTAAATATGATTATTTAATCTCTAAATTATTTAGGGTTAATAATGTTCTTCACCCCTGTAATATAAGTCATTTCCTGTTTTCACCCCTATAAAATTTTCGATTTGATTTGCATCGTTGTAAAACATTTTTTTTCGGAAAACACCCCTCCTCCATCCAACTTATCAAATGCGTATATGGCGCTGACTTGCCTTTTTTTTTAATTTTTAATTGTCCACATCAGAATTTATTTTTTAAAATATCTGAACATTAATTTTCAAAAATAAAAAAATCCAAAAAATATTCAGATTTTTTTCCAAAAAATTAAAAAATCGAAAAAAAATAAATATTTTTTTCAAATGTTAAAAAATCAGAAAAAACGATAATATTTTTTCGAAATACAAATATTAAAAAAATCAGAAAAAATATTCGGTTTTTTTTGAAATTATTTTTTTTTAAAGATTCTGGAGTTTAATTTTTAAAATAAAAAAATTTAAACTTAGAAAAAAAAAATTGAAACTTAAAAAAAAAAGTCAGATTTTTTTTCTGAAAAAAAATATTTTTAAAATTTTTTCTACAAATTTTTTTTATGGAAAATATTTTATTTTTAAAAATCTCGATACAAATTTTTAAAATTTATTTTTTTAAAAATTCAGATTTTTTTTCGAAAATTTTATTCCAGATTTTTATAAAATCTTTTCTGAAATTAAAATTTTAGAAAAAAAAATCATTTTTTTACGAAATTTTAGAAATTAAAAAGTTCATTTTTTTAAACAAAATATATAAAATTTGGAAAATATTTTTGGTGATAAAAACAATTCTGTAAATAAAAAATTTCTTGAATTTTTTATTTTCAAAAGTTAATTTTTAAATTATTTTTTATTTCTAAATTAATATAAACAAATTTATATTATAATTTTTTAAAAAAAGTAGGCACAACTGCCACGTGTACCCTTAAAAAAATAAAAAATAAAAATAATTATACAGTCAACACGCCACATAAGCATATATGCACAGTCAACATGCTAAAATAATGTCACATAAGAAATTAGGGTTTTATTTTAGATAAATGGAACCTTGAGCAAAGAAGTTGGTCTTGGTCTATTTTTGTGTTAAACTCCCACGAACAGAGATGTCAAATTGTTGTTATTTAGGAACAAGTATCACCAAAAAGAATATAGCGGGATTTCGGAAAACCTAATCACCACTCATCATTATGATCTACGTCTTATTTTATTTTTCTTGCAAAACAACTCATGAAATCCCCCCACTTTCGTGATGTAAGGGTTAGAGTTCGAACTCAGACACTCCACTTTCATCTTAAGAGGTGAATTTCTAATAACTAGACTACTTGACAAAAAAAAAAAACGAGAGGTGAACCAAATTATTGGGTGCATAAGAATCGTCCCTAAGATTTGCAGGTTTAGTTTCTTGAGGACAAATTGATAATCACAAGGTTTAGCGGGTTCCTCCTCTTAATGTTTAAGGTTTGATTTTTCCCGTTGTCAACTCTGATAGACTAGTTTGGTTTCTTAAAAAAACAAAGTTTAGTGAGTTCAATTTAATTTCAATTACGACTAGAGGGGAATGAAAATTAACTCTTGATATATTTTTCTATTGCAGAGAGATTATTCTTATGACAATGAAATTCAACCAATTTTTATTTCAAAAATAAATAACCTTTTTAGGGGAAAATAAATAATCTTTTTTTTTTAGGGAGGGAAAATAAATCGTGACTAAACGGCAAATGTTTTTGTCCCTAAGTTTTCCGATTTGATTTTGGGGTAAAGAAAACTTTCCTTAAATTTTCTGTTTTTGGTCTAATTATTTATGGGAAATTAGTCGAGATACCTGTGCTACAGCACGGGTAGCGTGGGCTTCGCCGCGCTGTACGGCCGTGGCGCCGTCGTGTGCCGCGTCTCGGTTGCGCTTGGCATAGTGATTTTTTTTTTCCATAGTGAAAATATGTAAAGTATATAAAGCATAATAATGAATATATTGATCGGTAGTAATAAAAAATGACAAAATAATTAAATTTTAATATGAACAAATATATATTAAATTTTAGTTTTACGATATTAAAAAAGCTAATAAATAAAAATAATCATAGATTTTATTTACTAATATGTTTTAGTTTGAAAAATAATAATATGCATCTCGTGAAAAATCATAATTAATGTATTATATAATACTGTTATCGTAAAATATATTTCATAAATAAACATAAACTAACATATTCCTATAAAAAAAATACAGTGGGATATATTTTTGTTAATATATAATCCATACACTCCTATATATTTTATCAATATATGGTTCCCATTAGATTTCAGAATTAAGAATATACTAATAAATTCCCGTAAAACAAACATATACTCATATATATATTTTTATTAATATATAGTCCATACACCCACGTATATTTTATTAATATATTAATAAAACTTAGGCAGTCGCGATGTTTAAATAGAGATATTAAAAAAATAATTAAAATAGATCACTCGTTGTAGTTACTAAAATGGGTCCCGTGTTACAATTGTACACTCTAACGGGTTTTATACTAATACATTTTCAAAAAAAAACAACAGAAAAAATTGAAGTATGATTAATCATAGTATATTATAATTTTTGTTTTGTTTTAGTATTGGCGATATTAAAAAAGATAATAAATGAAAATACATTTCATAAATAAACATATACTAACATATTCCCGTATAAAAACCTATAGTGAGATATATTTTTATTAATATATAGTCCATACACTCATAAATATTTTATCAATATATAGTTCCCATTATATTTTAGAAATAAGAATATACTAATATATTCTTGTAAAACAAACTTATACTCATATATAT
>Ga0315914_1001446_pt1 | contig 35471 bp, 25 predicted proteins | sample MpolenodulesMG_FD_203920 | JGI IMG/M metagenome (GOLD analysis project Ga0315914, IMG submission 203920) | Medicago polymorpha root nodule microbial communities from Los Angeles, California, United States - elongated nodules | ecosystem: Host-associated > Plants > Roots > Nodule | place: USA...
ATTCCCATGCTTATTCTTCCTACTACTTTTTACTACTAATAACTCTTATTCCCCTTCATCTTTTTTCATCATTCAAAGTTTCTTTCACTACTTTTTTTCACTCTCTAATCATGACCATGAACAAAGTTGATAAATCTCAAGTTATAGTTCTCTCTTTCCTAGCTTTTCTCCTTGTGATCACACCCTTGTTACCTTCTTTTCTCAGGCCTAGTTACCTTTACTTAATTTTCAACCTCTTTATCATTGCACTTGGAGCTGAAGCTGGACTTCTGTCAGTGTTCTCTGAACCTTCAGAAGACAGAAAACAACATGTTTATACGTCTGTTACACAAAAACATGCAATTTTAGAACCACAAGAGAAAGAAGCACGTCGCATAGTAAACAACGCATGTTCTATCTCAGAAGAACAAATGGAAAAGAAGCCTAAGGTTGTTGAAAAATCTGCATCTATGAAGAAGAATGTATTTGTTGGTGTTACAAAAGTTGAAAAGGTGAAAAAGTGTCCTTCGATGGCAAGTATCTTTTTTATAGAAGATGGAGAAGATGATTTAGAAGCGAAGAATGAGGAGGTTGAAGTAGAAGATGAGATTTATGGTGTTAATGGACAAGAACTTTTTGCAAAAGCTGAGGCTTTCATTGGAAACTTCTACAAGCAATTGAAGATGCAAAGAGAAAAGTCTTGTGTGCTTCTTAGAAAAGCAATTTAGGACTTAATTAACTCTTAAGAATAAATAATTTTCTATGTTGTTAAATTTGGAATACTAGTTGTGAGGATCCATTGTACAGATTAGGGGTTATGTTAGTCCAGTTTGCCAATATTCAATTATCACTATCATCAAATAAAGTTTATGTTAAAAGAATATTGAAAATTAGACTCACTTTCTTTCTTACATACATATGTTTAAAATATATCATGTAGGGTCTTGCTAATGCGTGACTTAAGAACACTCTTTATTGTTTATTGAAAAAGCAAAATAATTCAATTTTTAATGTAGTGAATTCATCACTTTTTATAAAATTTTACTATTTAAGGTTGTTAAAAAATATCCTTAGTTCTTCGTATAAAATCCTTGTTTATTTAATTAGGTGAAACTCATAATCTTAATTTGTTTCACTGACTTATAGTTTGACTTGGTTGGTGGATTAGATTGATAAAGAGAATGTTTAATTTTGAATAGAAATACTAACTATCCTGATATTTTTCATTTTAAAAATTTTATTTTGTTTACTTACAGCTGTCCAACTTTTGCAAGACATCAAATAAATATTTATAAAATAACTGAGTTGTTCATCCATGACGATATATAATAAGCAATGATAGGTAGACATTCTTAATGTGCACGTCTCTTTATACTACTCTGAAAAATTTCAGTTAAATAAATATTTGGCCTGTGTGACCAAATTTTTTAGTTGCGTGACCGCTAGTTTTCTATAATTTATTTGGTTAACTAAATGGAAAAAAGTGGTCACACGCATTTTAGTTGCGTAACCATATTTTTCAGCTTATAAATAGTGGTCACGCAACTGAAAAAATGTGATCACTAAAACCATATATTTGATTAACTGAAGTAGAAAATATGATCACACAGACGATATAAAAAAGTTATTAACGTTACTTGAAACCATATTGATCAAGATGATTCCACATAATTGTCACGTTAGTAAAAAATTTGCCATAAGATATTATGTTGTGTTTTATTCGTTACATGTCTCGAATAATTAACTTTGATATTATTCATTTAGTTTAATTTCAATTAAACTAAATGAAAGATTATATCCTACAAATAAAATATTTTAAACTTGAGACGGTGTACAACTTTGTGAAGACCATATAATGGGGTCATACACTATTAGAAAAAGAAAAATTAACGACGAAAAAAATAAAATTTCTCACAAATTCTTTGGTCGTAAAATTTAGTGACAGAATTAGAGAGGGATTTTACGTTTTCCCTCACTAAATATCCCTCACTAATTTTTATTTTTTTAGTAGTGATAACTCATAAATCAAAGCACAAAGAGATTCTTTCTTTACTTTAGTGTAGAAATTCCATTTGTGTTTTTTGATATATTTGTGGACGTGGCCATACGTGGTAAATGAGGGTGAGGGGGTCCATATATGTAACGTCTTATTGTAAAGATTTTTATCTTGCTTTTTAATGTTCTGTCCCCACCAATATTCTTCAGGTCCATGAAAATGCAAAGACCACCAAAATTTCATAATAGTGTCATTTTTGGTTCTAAGTTTTGAGCTAAGCAACTATTTTATGGTGAAAAAGAAATCAATTTCCAAAATGGACCTATAAATTTATTTCTCATCCAAATGAAGTGATCATTTTATACCCAATATTTTGCATTTTGACCCTTCCTTCTATGCATCCTAAGGCCGACACTCAAAACAAGTTGCCATTCTTTGATTATATATTGAAGGTGAAATACTAGCTAGTAGCAACATTATTTAACACAATTTTTTCAACACAACTTTTTCTATCGATATGAGTCTCACATAAATTCAGTTAAATTTATATGAATTTCTACTAATATAAAATAGTAAGAACAATTCATTTTCGGATGCTTAATTGAGTTCAGTTGGTTGTGATGAGAGGTGAGGTGTTGTTGTTAGGGTTTTTGACAAGTATAGTGATTTTTTTGGAGAGGTTTGGTGTGAGTAGCGGGTGATAGATGTTTGGATTTTGATTTGGTGGTCATTTGCGACGGAGTTAGAAACTTTTAGCTTATTATTTGGTTTATGCTGGTTTGTGGGGGTTTTAGTGTTGGCTTTGGGTTTGGAGGTTTGTTTTTAGAGAAATGATATTTGAACATCTATTTTATGACAAATTTTTTGACAACTTTATCTCTCACACTCACATTATTTTTTATTTTATCTCTCTATTATTTTGGTTGTTCAAATAACACTCCTCTTGTTTTTATTGGTGTTGATGAGAGTCTTTAGTGAAGTGGTATCTTTATGGTGTTTATGATGTATAGTGTATGCATTTTTTTCATATGGTCTTTAGTGAAGTGGTATCTTTATGGTCTTTAGTGAAGTTATACTTTCTAATTCAGAGTCCACTTGATTGACCGGTCTTCTAATAAAGCGTACCCCAAATTTACGTTTCATTTTTAGCACATCTTTGTCACTAGAAGAAACTTGACATGTAGTGACAACGGAAATCCATCATTATAGGGTCAATTTCCGTAGCTAAATGTCCAGAGAGCATTGTGTGTCCGTCATTGTCAAATGGATGTCACTGCATGTTTTTATACCTTTACCTATGGGCAAAACCGTAGGTAATTTGAAAGATACCATTTTAAAACATTAAGGATCTCTACCTACGGTTGCGGCTGTCACCAAAACTTATCATTGTTTTATTTTTTATATTTTTTATTCTACTATAAATTCAAAAAATATATAATTTATAAAATTACCACTTAAATTAGTTTAATCAATATAATAAAATACTATAATCAATTTTTAGAATAAATTCTTGAAGTAACTCAACTAGAATAATTCTCTCTAACTATGAACTATTATACCAGTCACCCAAACCAATACTCAATACTCACAGAAATCAAAATCTATATATACTGGTGAGGCTTAGATTACCCTCTCTTATTTAGGAGGTATTTACCTCTTCAAGATATCAACCAATCCAAATGTATACAAATGTAACATTAAATGTCAAATAAATGAGTCAATTTTTTTTAAAAAAAAATCAGACAGTTATCTTGAATATAAAATTTAGACAGTCATCTTGAATTAATGTCGTCAACATTGATTATCACATTATTAATTTTATTCTCTATCTTTCCTTTCTAATGATCTCTTTCTTACAACTTTTTATGCTCCGTGGACATAAATTATCGCTCACGAAATAGAGAATTATGCAATATCACTATTAAACTTTCAAAAATTATGATACGAGCGGATGCAACTCACTCTAATATCCACTCTCTTTCTAACATTCACTCTAATATCCACTTTTTTATTGATTGAAATTCATGTGGATACCACTTTTTGAAAATGAAACTCAGGTGAAGTGGTGAGACTCACATATATTTCATCTAATGGGAGAGTGAGTGTTAAAGAAAGTGTTAGAAAATGAGTGTTTTTAACATTTCTCAAAATAAAAAAGATGTTATTTCATCTAGTTAACAATGATTAACATGCATTAAAATTTAAACAAATCTTTATTTGAAAAAAAAAGTAATTAAGTCAATTATGCCTAAAATCCCATATTGATTCTCGAAAAAATACCCAAAAATGTAATTAAGTCTAGTAAAAAGGGCTAGTAACAATGTAGTGTGTCACAATTGGACTCTATACCGACACAAGAGTACACAAACAATTTAAATTACAGTTACAGAGTATCACTACTACTCTAAGATTAGGATTAATTCTGAATTCCATCAAAGACATTAAAAATAAACAAAAAAAATGAAAGATGGATTGGTAAGAACCTTTGAGAGCACACGAAGAAAATTTTGTTTGAGATTAGGATTGCTGAGTTTAATAATAATGTGTTCCATGTACAGATCATATGGACAATGGTGCTAGATTGGATACACGAATAATAACCTTTTTGATAACAAATCAAAGGAACAATTTTCCTATTGATTGTGTGTTCAAGTATGCATGCTATAAGCACTAGCTAGATAAAGTTAACATTCATCTCTATCAAGATAGTATAGCATAATAGGAAGGAAAAGACAAATAAAAGGATTACATCATGCTACAATCAATTTCATCAATTGGACATGGAATGTAGAAGTTTGGAAGTCAACCCTAGTCAACATATAAAAGGATTACATCTAGTCAAGTCTGGTCAAAGCTTTCATTAGATTTAAAACCATTCATCATGAAGTAAAACGTCTGATAGTTAGAACATCTCTATATCAAGCTTATCTGTGGGTCAAGGCAACAAGAGTAAACTATATATCCAACCAACCTTGCTAATATGATACTTCAAGTTCAAGAGCCAGGTCAATATCAAAGAACCCCCTATGTGTTATACATGATCAACACAAACTGTGTTGTGCAATACCAATCAATATCAAGAGCCAAAATATTTTAAGTAATGACTACTTGGCAAATGGACAGAAAAAGGTGTGAATACATTAGGAAACCCAGGTCTTTGAGAAGACAAGGTAGACTCAGACTAAGTGGGAAGTGAATGAAGGGGAGACGGGTTTATATCCTCGCACCTTGAATATATCTACTTTGTCTTTTTTGACTTATATTTCAGTTCGGGGTGGTATTTAACTTTTTAAGTCCCTCACCTATTTTTAATGGTTTATCCCCCCACCAATATTACTCACCTCGTTTATGGTTTAGATTTTAGAATTTTGTGCATTTTTTGTTTGAAAAGGAAGAGTGTTTTAAGAGACTAAGCTCAAAAAAGAAATAAAAAAAATCAATTAATTGTGAACTCGAGACTTCAGAAATGTCATCAAAATACAAACTGGGTTAATTAAGTAAATGACTCCTATAAATATTGAGACTTTTATTTTTAATCCCTACAAAATAAAATCGCACTTTTTAATCCTTGTAAAAAAATTCGTTAGCATTTTTAGTCCTTGTAAAATTTTCCATCAACAATTTTAGTCCCTTTAAAAATTTTATGTCAGCATTTTCAATCCCTGAAATGCTAAAGGAAAATGTCACAGGGACTGAAAAGTGTGTTTTTATTTTGTAGGGATTAAAAACAAAATCCTGAATATTTATAGGGACCAAAAACATATTTAACCCTAACTAATTTGACTCCAACAAAGACTCAAAAAACTGTCAAATAATCACCATTGTTGCAACCAATTCGGTATCTCATCTTGACTTCCCATTCAAGCAAAAGAAGTTGTTGTATTCATTGAGTTAGTCTCCCACCATAAATACCATCTTTTTTTGTAAGAGCAAAGACTACCACTTGCAAGTCCCAATAGCCAATACCTTCAGAAAATCCAACACATATGAACCACCATTTGTATCTCGAATCACACAACCAGTTCCACTTGCAGTGGCACCATATGTGTTTAATATGACCCACCCGCTAGGATCAGTCAAACAACCACTTTCAAGGTTACACCTTAGTATACTCCATTACCTCAGTACTATCCAGTTTCACAATTGCAAACAAAACAAGATGTTCAATGAGGAAGACCCCATTTTTTTTATTCTATCTATTGCACCAGCTTCACAGAACCTACATATCTCATGGTGCTTTTTAATTTTAACATGATTAAGTAAAATAAAATTATATTAAAGAGTTTGAAAGTGTCAATTTTTTAACGATTTTACCACCAGATTGAACATTCATCAAGAAGTTAAAACAAAAGAATCCCATAATTAATAATACATTCAAATTTGTTAAAATAACCTAGCAACATGTTTAAACGCAAAGTAAATATTAAAACTTAATACATAATCAATTATTGACTTAAATCAAGTTTTCAAATAAAAAGATAAGCAGGGCATATAGTATTGGTGTTTCAATCTCAATAAAGGGAACAAGACGTATACTTTTTCAGATAATGATGACCCTGCAATATCATTAATTCCCTCCACCTGTTACTAAGGGAACCTGGTTCATCCCAATATTTTCATGTAACTTCATTTCCCAGCTCCAAATTATTTCATCTTCCTGAATGTATCAAAACAATATCCAAAATTGGGATATTTTATTTGATATTATTATTCATTGACTTTTCACCAATTTATTTTATTACTCTATTAAATTATTAATATTATTATCAAGTATTTATTTTGAAGGAAAAACATTCATAACATTTCATTAGATAATAAGTCATAGATACATTCCTTCAAAAAAAAAAAAAGTCATAGATACATGGCGGAACATCAATAAACAGTTGGGAGCTAACATTTAATGAGGCTTCCTGGGCTAATTCATGAGCGACCTCATTTGCTTGCCTTCGGCTAAACTCAACGACATAATTGTGAAAAGAATTGCTAAAAACTTGCCTACAATGTTGAATAGTAATGTCAAGTTTAGTATTGTGCTTGTTTCAACCATTGGAAGCGTCTACCACTATTTTAGAATTAAGCAAGAAATCAATACCATTAAAGCCCAACTCAGCTACCCACGACAACACTTGAGAAAGACCCAATGCTTCGCCTACCTCAACCTAACATAATAGAGAGAACCATGTTGTTCTCGCAAGGATAAAGCTACCATCAGAATCAGGGATGCACATTCCTATACCAACTTTATTATGATCAGAGAAGAAAGAAGCATCAACATTGCATTTATATCTACCAGGTGCATGTCTCTGCCATGTATGAGTGTGTGTATGACTTCGTCGTAGTTGAGGCTGCGCTTCGGTTTTCCTAGCATTTTGTCTCATCTCCTGCACGAGCTTCCAATCTTCTAGCATATGCACATCACGTTCAACTACTTGGGCATTTGTTTCATGGATTCTCTGCCACTATTTTAAATTTCTACGCTTCCAAAGACTCCAAAGGATCGTTCCAAAAAGGGAGCATTGTGTTGGTTGGAGCTTTTGCATAATATTAAAAACCACAACAACAGGCTCATCATACAAACTCAAAGCGTGCTCTATCACATTCCATAAACCAGTTTCACGCCACACCAGAGTTACTTGGGAGCACATAAACAATGCATGCACGGAATCTTCACCATCTTCGTTACAAACAACACACTAAGTGGGACCAGTAAATCCTCTACTACAAGGCACACACGTGTAGGAAAACAACCACCACGCACCCTCCAAACAAACACCGCGCACCCTCCAAACAAGATTATGAACATGTGGTATGCAGATAAAAAAGGTAATGAACTAGCTTCTCTTTCCTAGTCTGTTGTCTGGTCAATCAACTCATTAACACAAATTGAACGAAATTGCACATTCCATGTCTAAGAAGTTGTGATACACTCCCCATTTAGTAGCCACGAGTGCCCCATCAAAGGATTCCTTGCGCCTGTACCTATACACCACCTAGCTCCATGATGAAAAACATTCTTTACACTAAAAATGCTACGCCAATCATAGCTTGGAATTGTACCAATATTTGCTCCAAAGAAGTCAGAATGTGGGAAATATTTGGCCTTAAATAGTTGTGCCACAAGGCTATCAACATCTATTTGAATTCTCCACCATTGTTTACTTAACACGACAACATTGAAAGATGCTAAGTCCTTAAAACCCATTCCTCTATGAATTTTGGGAATAGATAGTTTATCCCAAGACATCCATCGCATGCCCCAGTAACTGCTTCACCGTTACCCCCCAGAAACCATTCATCATTTTTTCTATTTCATCGATCAACATTTTAGGTAGACGAAAAATACTCATGACATAAGAAGGTATAACTTGTAACACAAATTTTATAATTACCCCACGTCCTGCTTTAGACAAACATTTGCTGCTCCACGAATTAATTTTGTGCCATATTATATCCTTGATATAGCCAAATGTTGCTTTTATTTCGACCTATCATATAAGGCAAACCCAAGTACTGGCCAGTGCCTAAGATCTCTCGGACGCCAAGGATTTGCATGATAGAGAATGCATGTGTTGCTCAATTGCCGAACTATAATAAATCTCAGACCTGGGAAGGCTTATAGCCTGACCTGGCGTTACTTCATAAGTAGTCAGAATATTTTTCATCACTTGTACCTCATTTTTAGTTGCCCTAAAAAACAAAAACAAAAATCATCTACGAATAACAGATGAAACACCACTGGTGTATTATAACAAATACGGATACCACGTAAATCTCCCCTCCTCTCGGCACCATGATAAAAAGATACGGAGAAAGAGGGTCGCCTTGGTGTAGACCTCTCCCTGGAATAATGGGGCCAACATAATGGTCGCCTTGGTGTTATCTCGACACACATAAGAATCTATCTTACCCACTTTGGTGCGAAACCCAACTTCAACATCACCTTCTTTAGGTACACCCGGTCAATAAACCTTGCTAATGTCCAATTTAAGTGCCACATTGTTGTTCTGTTTGCATTTATCCACCTTTATATAATGAACAACCTTGAACGCTACCATGACATTATCCAGAATAGACTTACCAGTCACAAACGTTGATTGATTGATTGTCCGATACACAATTATTATAAAGTATTTATCATTTTATTTCATAAATAGTTATTAGATATTCTATATGACATTATAATGCCAACTATTAATCACAACTTCAGGAAGTACCGATTTTTACACAAACTTCAAGAAGAAGTAAAGAAATCATTAAATTATACTATAAACTATTATTCATTATTAAAATAATAAATTTCTCAAATAAATTACTTCTCTCTCTCTGACGTACTATCTTAAATTGGTAAAAGATACATTCACTCCATCACCAAAGTTAATTTATATATAATTTTTCTTCTTCAATTTTTTTATATTTTTTTGTTTTTCTTTCTTTACGAAACATTTAACTTGACTATTTATAAATAAAATATATATTTTAAATTTTCAAAGCTATCCAATTTTTTATTTTTATTTTTTTGCAAAAAAACAAACCAATTACATAGATTTAAATATGCTTTTCGTCCTTATAAAATGACGAAGTTTTGTTTTTCGTTCCCAAAGAATTCACACTTTTTGGTCATTGTAAAGTTCTCATACATACACGTTTAGTAGTTGTTGTTAAGCCAATGTATATTTTTGAATTATTGTCTGCTGGTATGTTTTGAACATCATGTAACATGACCATTCTCCCTTAAAAAAATAATAAGATGACCACTCTTTCAATTTTATATTTAGTCTCATTTTTATGAAATCTTATCTGTTAATAATATATTTTTTAATAAAATTAATGAGTGATTGATAAATAAAAAGTTTAAAGTATTTAATGAAATGATGGAAATATTTAAAGGAACATCTATAAAACTAAATGAAAATGTAATTGTATTTGAATCAAAAAAATTAAAGCATTCCCCTTAAAAAAGTTAGAACATTAAGGGTCCGTTTGAAATAGCTTATTTTAGAGCTTATATAAAACAGTTTATGCAAATAAATAAGTTTTTAAGGTAGTTTATGAAAAAAAAAAGTTTATGAAAATACGATTTTCATCGGTGAGAGCTTATAAATTAAAATAAAATTTTATTTATTTACATAAACTATTTTTCATAAGCTCGGAATAAGCTCAAACCAAACGGGGCCTAAATTTAATTAACTTCTGATTTACATTGTTTTTTTAAAGGTTTTGTTCAAAAAAAAGTGTATTTTTTAAAGGTGCTAATTTATAGATGTCAATTGTCTTTAATGACAGTTTTTCTGTAAAATAGTGTCACTTAAGAGATAAGTACAAAGGGTTTGTGGACATCCACTTATGATATTCATAACACTCCATTTTGGATGTCTAAGGAGGGTATGTCTCATTAAAACTTTACCAAAGAAAAATTTAATGGAAAAAAAAAGTACAACATCCTTTTGTATCATAAGATATGCAAGGTCTAGGGTTCGAACCCCGGACACCACAAAAAAAAATCCTTTTATATCATGATTTGTCTCATTAAAAATAATATCTAGAAAATGGGATAAGACCATGGTTAAGAGAAAAAGAGTGCAGAACACATTTTTGTCTCTACCACATAAAAACAATTATATATGAGACGAAGAAGTTCAAATAATCCCTCATAAGGACATGATTTTTACTCATAAAGACAATTGGTTTTTTAAAAGGTTTTCTTAAAAAAGAAGTGTTTTTTTCAAATATTTTTATTTTTATTAATTAAACAAACTAGCTAAATATTTCTTTTAAGTATTTTTTTTTAAGAAACTAGTTATATGTTGATCAAAACATAATTATTATAGGAAATAATCTTTTATTTTATTGGCGTGCATGATGAATTATTCATTGATTATAATTTTTTCAACTTTTTTTCAATCCATTTTGACATATAAATAATTCTTTTTTTATGATAAAATTGGTGAGTCTTTTTTGTTTTTGTTACAATTGGTGAGTCTAATTCGATACTTTAATTTATTTAACTCACATATACGGCGAGCGAAAATATGGTGACCCGAGTTTAAATATTGAACTCAATAAAATGTCCGCACAGCAAAATTATTAGGCTGTAACAATCATTATATAATAGAAGGCCGAATAAGCCAAAGCCCAAGACAAGCATGGCCAAATACAATGGAGGAGCACACAAAGCCTTGTGCGGACTACTGCACATGAACATGCCCCGATTCCATTTCCATCGTCCACGTCATCACCAACGGCCTTATAAGATGGCGCCATATTTCACGGAAGTCGTTAGCATTCTCCGCACCTATATATGGGTGATTCAGCGTCACTCTCAAGGTACACTTCACTTTTACTATATTATACATATAATACCTCTCTTAGATATCGGCCTCAGTATTGAAGTGCTAACGTGGTCTGAGGCACCTTTCTCCTCCTCCGTAAAAAATCAACCTCACACCACACCAGAGCATTGTGAACAACCGTTCAAGATCCTTGATCGTCACTGGAATCATATACTATATATAAAGAAAATACGTGAGTTTGAAATGTCTTTTTCCTTTCCTATTTTACCCTTCATTTAAACTATTTTATTTACTACTTTATCCTGTTAAAAGTATATTTAAATTATTAATTAGAAAAACTAAACATAATAAAATAGGAACTACCCCACTACATTAAGAACAATGTTATCATTATAAAAAGAGCTTATATTTGCTATATTATTTTTGGCTTAATAGGTCATTTGGTCCCTTAAATAATTTTTCAGTTTTCATTTCGGCCCCATAAGTAATAAAACTCATGTTTTGGTCCTTTAATTGTGTCTTTGTCGATCAAAAAAGAAAAATCCCGTCTGTCAAAGTATTAAACTTTCGTTAGTTTTTGCCCACGTGCAAAGTATAAAAGGCAATTTTTTTTTTGAGAAACCAATAAATTAGGGTTCTTTCATAACCATTCATGCCTCTTCTCTTCTCTCCCATTCCAATCCCTTCTCCTCTTCATCCTTCCCATTTGAATCCCTTCTGTCAAATCAAATCCAGCGTCACAATTTCATCATCATTATCAACATCCACAGTTAGCATAAGCTTGTCAAGAGGCTCATCTTCCAATTCAAGATCTTCCTCTTCTTCGTTGTTATTGTTTTCACCACCACAATTAGCTTCCGCCATCACAACCTTCTCCGACACGGTGACGTTTGAAAATTCACCGCCATCACAAGCTCTTCTTTTTCTTCACTGCCATCACTTGGTCAGAAGTTCGAAGCTTTCGTTTCTTGGCCATGGCGGTGATTGAATCGGAATTAAGGTTAGGGTTTGGTTAAAGAGAGAGAAGGGAAAATTAGTGGCTATAGTGTGAAGAGAGAAAGAAAGTGATTGTAAAAATGAGAACGATGGTGAGAAACACTCTATATTAACAATATATGTTATTGGGCTATGTTGATGATGATGCTTGTTTACTGTTTATGGAAGAAAAAAAATTGGGTTGTTTATTTTGATTTTCTGCAAATTGAATTGAAATGGGATTGGATTTTCTTTTTGCAAATTTGTTCAGAGACGAGGATATGGAAGAAGCTAAATAGAATTATGAAGAAAGGAAAGAAAAATTGGTTGATGAAGATTTATGAGTTTTCTGGATTTTTTTTTCTTTTTAAGAATGTTGGTGAAGATTATATGAAGATGATGAAGAAGTCGAGGGAGAGAAGATGAAGAAAAGGAAAAAAAGTTAGGTGTTGATGGTACATCATAAAATAAAATAAACCTTCGTAATCTAATGGTTCTCTTTTAAAAAAAAGATCAAACGGTTTAAATTAAAATATTTAATAGGATCTATGGTGGACCACTCTTAAAGTTTGTCCACCATATACATTTGGGGTTAAACTTAACAACCAAAGATTTATTTGACTGACGGAGATACAATTGAGGGACCAAAACATGAGTTTTATTAGTTACGGGACCAAAATGAAAACTTGAAATTAATTAAGGGACCAATTGATCTATTAATTTTTTTTTAAGAATATATTTGCTATTTTGTTGGTGTCGTTGAAAAAGATAAGTATAGTTTGTTACAATACAAAATGCAAAATATATATACTTATACTTTTAATTAAAATCAAAATAATTGGAAAGACAAAATTTCATAAAACACAATTGTTCATAATTTATAAGCATTAGCGCAATTAAAATACTTGACAAACATAATTTAAACCATAAAAAACTCAAAACACCTATGTAGTTATCTGGTTCAGGAAGAAATAGAATTGTAGCGACTCAAACCAAAACATTACACAACATTCTCAATACCCTTAGCAACTCACTCTAAACCTTCTATATTGTCTTCAAATGCTTAGAAAAAGACTTCAAAACACAGATAAAAACCACATAAGATGCCATCACATATGAAAAGGAAATTTATAAGATGAACTAAAATTTCCTAAAAACTACAACTTAGAATAGGTTCAATACATGTTTTTTTTTTTTTAATAATTTGTTGGTTTAAATTTTTTTATATGGGATCGTTTTAATAATTACCTTCAACAAAATATTCAAAATTTTCATATTTCATTTGACTATCCATTCTTAGATTAATTAACTGCAATTCTACATAAGTGTTGTGTTGATACGCCTAAATGAAATGATTTTTTGTAAATTGATTACTTCAAATTTTGATATGGAACGAACTGTATTGTCTTTGTATGCGAATTGAATATCTTTAGTAAATTTTACAAGATGTATGACTTCATTGTATATATCTTTAATGGCTTTATTGACAAATGATTTTGGAGAAAATTATGTTTTGTATTGTATGTATGTATGTATACTTTTATATTTGATGCCTTCCTATGATGTATATTAAATGATAAATATTATATGAATTAATGTTGATTGATCTAAATGTGAATGATATGTGAAGTTGGAACTTCTTACTTAGTTAAATGTTATGTTTCAGAGACTTAAAGGGCAAGGTATTTGTGTCAATGACATGGAACGGGAAAGGCCACAACTATGCAACAACAACAGAAACACAAACCATGATGCTAGCACAAAAATTTGTGCAACAATGGTGCTTTCAGAAGTTCATTATTGATTCATATTATAAATCAATCAACGAATGACGAAGGAACTATCCTATTTGAGGAAAAAGGTAGAGAAACCCTAGAGTGATTTCAGATTATACTAATTACTAGCTACAAATATTTGTCTATAAGAAGAAGCTTAACGAAAACCACGTCATTTTTTGTGTTCTAACTTACGTTGTTTAGAAAAATGGAGGGTGAATACTTCATAAGTAATAAAACTTATAAATTTAATGACTTAAAAAAATTTGTTAAAATATAACGTCGAAATTACTTGTGTGTTTACTCTTAACCAAATGTTGATCATTTACCGGGGGCATGATCTAACAACAACAAATCAATTGTCACCTTAATTTTCATAATGTCTTTTATATTGTAAGGATTGATGATCATAAAAATACATAATGTTACGAAAATAATGGACCATGTAGCCTTGGGATTCGTAAACTTTTCATATGTTTCTTCTATCAACACTGGCATTAATATTTCTACGTAAGACATTTATTCTATGAATCCTCTCATAAGTCATAACACTTTAACCAATATATTGGCATGTGAGAGGATTTTTTTTCTTTCACATGTTTCTATCAACATTGACATAAAAAAATAATAATAACAAAGCAACGGTGTGGTTGGAAATGAAACAAATTAACCAATGTATGGTAGTGTTCACTTTCTTTCTCATTTCATTTTAAAACAAAAATCCATTATTCCTTCCCCTTAGCGTGTTACCTTCAATCACTAAATGTTAATAGTATATGGCCGTCCATTTATATTTCTATGTTTGTCATTTATTCTAAGAATCCTCTCATAACACTTTTTATTTGTTTCTCTGTTTATGGAAACTAATTACTCCTATCTAATTCTCTCTTTTCTAAGCATGAGTTAGAGGTCCTTCTCAATGCTCCCATTTATTGGTATTTTAGGAGTGTAAACTATGAAGTTACTTTGCTACATCTTTTGTCAAAATTACATAAAAGTTTACGTGGTAGACTACATTGATGATCATGTTTGAAAATGATAGATATATATAATTCTAACTTGTTAATTTAAGCTGATTAATCAAAGATCGGTCAGTCCAAAATACATAAATAAACTTAGAGAATCATTATGGAAAATACAATTGGTTGTACACTTAAACTCGTATAAATGTATTGTTTGAAGTTGGTCAAGCATTGTCGTTGCATATAAAAATCTCCATGTGGCCGTTGTTGATATTTGTTTTGTTGCTTAAATATTTTTTGTAAATAATAAAAACGAAAATAAGAATGTAGAGAGGCAATATTGGAGATGGTCGCTTACTAAGAATGATTATGTCAAATCAGAAGAGTACTACCATCTCTTTAATTTGACCTAAATTCATAGAGAAATTTTACATCTTTAATTTGATGTGTTTTTCTCTTGAAACTTATAATTATACAAATCAACGTACATTCAACATCTAATTTTGAAAAATAATAATAATCCGATAATTAGAATAAAAAATTGGTCAAAAAAATGCTGTGAAATCAGTAATCACCATTTGGGAACGTAAAAGAGAAAAAAACACAGTAAATCCACAAAGACTACACAATATATTCAAGGGCTTCAGAACATATGGAAAACCATACCAAATAAATCACAACTTGCTAATAATATTATTTTTAATAGAAATAGGATCATACGCAAACAAACTTCACAATATTTCACATATTACACGTTACTCATGCTTAAGAACACACATAAAACCATACTCAATAACACAAACAAATCACAATGACTTGCTAGTATTATTAAATACTATGATATTATAGGATGAACAACTAAATATAACTTTTTTTTGAAAGAAACTAAATATATATAGTCATGCTATAGCATGAAAGTTATATTACTTTATATTCTTGAAGCGGGCAACATCTCGAATCTTTCCTCCTTATTGCTTTGCAGGAGCTGAAACCACCACATCTTTAAGTGGTGTCACGGCCGCAGTTGCCGGTGGTGCTGGAGTTTTTGGGCGGCAGGATTTGCACATTGAAGTACCCATTTTAAGGAAGATCAATAATCCGATTAATGTTACTATTACCATAAACGCAGTCATGGACCATAGGAGGTAGTTGAAAGAAGGAGGCTCAGAGGACATTGTGGAGTCACCGGAAGACATTGTGGAGCAAAGAGGAAGAAGAAAATAAGAGAGATTAAAAAGTGAATGAGAGAGAAGAAAAGATATAGTTAGTTTGGGAATTATCGGAGAATGACATCCATTATATAGAGAAGAAAACATTACTTTCTAACCTATCATTCACTTTTCAATTTAATCCTTAAAATATAAAAATATACTATATAGTCCTTAAAATTAAATATACAGAATTCGTCAATTTAGTCCATACTATTTTTGAAGGAATTTAGTCCATACTATTAAAATGTGAATGAATAAATTATGGATTTTAATATACTTTTGAAGAGTAAGTTAATGAATTTTATATAGTTTAAGGATTCATTAGTCTATTTATATAGTTTAAAGATAAATTGGAGAGATATAATTTAGAGGTTAAATTGATGATTTCTTTACTTATATAAAAGTAAGAAAGCAAAAGGGTGGAGCAATGCACATGATGATGCATGTCCATAGCTAGCTCTAGTGTCCAATTATCTACTTCTGGAAACTCAAGCCCTATTTTCTTAAAATAAAAATCATGAAAAGAATATATATTTACTCAAAATGCTGCATATACTAGAGTTCCAAAGTTCAAAGTTAAAATGAAAAATGCTACCTACAATAATTTTTTGATATTTATAATTCCTCTATTTTTTCTTTTATTCAATTTAACTTTTTGATTTTTCTTTTTTATTTAATGTCTTTTGACATCACATATTAATGCCTTACACGTGAAGATGATGGTTGCTAATGCTATACTTCTTATTATGTAGCAGCTAGCTCTACACTAACGATCTAATTCTGGAAACTCACCTATTTTCTTTATAGATAATAAGTTACATTCTACGTATTAATGCCTTTCACATCAGATATTACTCAAAAATAGTGTAAAGTTGAGGTTTGGTTGCCTTGAACTGAGAAAATGTATTCTCAACAAAAAAGGAAAGATAGAAACTAGTATTCAAGTTTGTAATCAAAAGTTCTATTCACACTTCTTTTTCAAAATCATAAACTAGTTCATGACTTTTTGAGAAAAATGTATGACTAAATATTTCTATATACACAAGTAACATTTAATTTTTTTCACGTTAAGGCAATATGAGGTCAATTTGATTTGAATAAGTAATATAGGTACATAATGCATCTGTGAAAATAATAATAATGAGGACAAATTCTAACCAGAATGGTATGTGCCAATGAACCATACCTATGTTTTTTTTTATTTAAGGCTACAGTTGATGAAGTAATTGTACAATTTTACTGAAATACCAAAAAAGAAGCAAATTGCAAATTACGGGTTCAATTAAGTAGGGGTGGGAAAAAAAACAAAAAACCGAACCAAACTACTAACAATTACTAACAAAAGAATCAAAAGAAAAAATTGAACCATTACTAACAATTCTGTAACTGAACTGAAATACAGTTCGGTTATATTCGAAACAGTTTCGTTCGATTTGAAACAATTCAGTTCAATTTTAAAATCTTCTAAAATTTGATTTTGTTTGGTTTTTTATAATTTTTCAACGGTACCAATAATAATAATAATAAAATTAGGAACAGTTCAATTCGGTTTGGAACATTTCGATTCGGTTCAAAATGGAAACATTGTAGTTTGGTTTAAGTATTTTAAATTTAACAAACAGTTCAATTTTCATTCCGAACCGAACCATGCCCACCACTACAATTAAGTATTTTATTATTACAATATAAAAGGATTGTTTGATTAGTTAGATAAAAGAATTGAACTAGAATAAAAATATTATGAAAAGATTTTTAACACAAAATGCTTCCCATTCATACCCCACCCCACCCCACACACACACACACACAATTATCCAATCCAATAAAAATAATTGCCCATCTTAGTCCATTCCATTTTTTTTAATCATTGAAAAAGAGTTGAAAGCATCTTTTCTTTGAAGAAGAATAGTTGAAAACATCTTAAACATTTAATAATGAGAAATCGTAATCCGGTATGGTATATATACAATTTTGTTTTAATTTTTTTTTTTCATTCTTTAAACCATAGTAACATTTAGAAGTAATGTATTTTATATGGTGCCGGAATACAATGTTAATCTTTAGATGTTCAAATAATACTACCTTCATTTTAGACTTTATTGTGCTTTTGACCTTTAAATATCGTGATTGTGCAAATTTGGCTTCATTGTTTTTTGAGCGATTTCGGCCCTTATGTTTTTCCTCTTAATGGTTTGATAGTCTTCTCCCAATATTTTCCCCTCAAAATCCACATTGATAAGAAATTATTTATTGACATGACACTCAACTGTCATAACTAAGGTAATTGTTTACAAAAGTTTATAATAAATTAAAATACGTCAAAAATCAACCCAAGTTAGTGTCTCAAATAAGATACAACACCTCAATTAGGATTGTTTACACTATCATAACTAAGGTAATTGTTTACAAAAGTTTATAATAAATTAAAATACGTCAAAAATCAACCCAAGTTAGTGTTTCAAATAAGACACAACACCTCAATTAGGATTGTTTCCACGTAAGAGTAAATGAAATCTTTAATAAGGAATCATTTTGCTATTTTTAATTGAGTAAATTACACTCATTTCTCTTAAGAGGAGTTTGAATTACACTCAATTTCTCTCTTATGTTAAAATATACACTCTCTTACTTTGAAAAGTAAAATTTATACTCTCATCCAGTGGCGTTGCCAGGACCCTAGATCAGGGGTTCAAACTTTTGAACTTTAATATATATGTGTGTGTCTAAAAATTATATTATATTATATTTATATTGAATTGAAAAAAGTATATACATATTCTACAATTTTCCTTTACATAAGGACGAGTGCTCTGAGCAATGAGTGAAAACTTTTTAACTTTAATTAATAATTATAACCTTTGAACCTTATTATAAGAAATTGTTTTGAGACTTTTTTATTACTTTTTTTTTAAAACCCAATATTGTTGCAAGCACCTTATAACCTCTCAAGAGAAAGCTGATGCGAAACAAATACAAATCCCCAGGGCTAAGTAAACAACTTTTTAGTACTATTGATAAGAAAATGTCACAGTTTTTTTAATTTATAGTTATTAATTGTTCCAACTCTCATTTATTTATTTTTAATATTAGTGAATGTATTTAATGCTTTACGAATTTTTTTACAATATATTTATAAACATATTTAAAAAGTTACAATTATTAATAATTGCATTGATTTTGATCTTTTTTTTCTTATAATAAAGACCAAAGTGAGTACATGGTAATATGGATCAAAGTGAGTACATGGTAATATTCTTACATCTATTGAATAAATATAATATTATATCTTTAGCAAAGTATGTAATATAAAGAAAGTTTAATATAGTCACAATCTTAAATAAAAAAGATTTAGACACACTCGCATAAGATGAAAAAACTAAAACAAAAATAAATCAGTCACATCAATTATTATCTTTTATTTTTATTCTGATTCAAATTTTTCTATATTTTGTGAGTGTACCCAAATCATTTTGATTTAAGATTGTGTCTATCTAAGACTTTCTCGTGTAATATAATACTACACTATACCGGTAGTAACTAACTAAATTAGGCACGAAAGAAAAAACTGATTTGAAAGGCTATTAGTGTGTGTGTGTGTGTGTGTGTGTGTGTGTGTGAAAGCAGATCCAACACTGACAATTGGATTTTGAAATTAAGCAGGTGCAACACTTATTTTTCAGGGGGTTCATAGTGCATAAAATACGAAAAAATTAGTGCGGATTTTGAAATTTGAGGGGATGCAGCTGCATCCCCTAGCACCAACGTGCCTCCGCCAATGCTCTCATCCTTTATAAGATGCTTGAATTGCAACCCCTTCTCATAATCCTCTGTCATCTCTCTAGCGTAAACCAAACTTCCACCGCCTTATCTCCTATTTTCCAAAACAGCCACCACGATGTAGCCAAATAGATAGGTGGTGCGATGAGAGCCTTTTCTCCGCACCACCGCCGTTTCCTCCTCCCTTCGGTGTTCTCGTTTTGGTTCCTTGACGTTTCTCTCTCGTCGTTTGCCGTTCAGATCTTGCTGCTCTGTTTGTCGCTCAACGTTTCTCCGACAACCAAATCCACTATCGCAAGATCCGGAGTGGGTGTTGTTTTTACGGGTTTGTGGTTGTGGTGGTCAAATTCGTCGTTGTGCCTAGCCGAAGGAAGGCTTTGTTGTTGTCACCGCTGCTCTACCGTCGTCGGGCTTACGCCGTCGTTCTCGGAGGTGGTTGGTGGTTCAGTGTGGTGGAGCTCGGTTCTGCACCTCACTGTTTTTTGCTTTGCTCCCGTCGTTGCGGTCCGGTGGTTGTGTGTGTTCGTGTTGCAGGGTCACCGGTCGTTTTCGTTCGTGGTTAGTCGGTTTGTCGCCGTCGACGGGAGGTTTGTTTTCGTTGGTCTCCGGCTCTGTTTTTGTTATTTTGTTGCTATAGAGATTGGGTGTGGCTACGAATCAGTGACCTTTTTTTACAGTGGTGTGACTCAAAAACCCGAAAGGGTCGGTGTGTGATTCAAAAAACCCGAAAGGGTCTGGTTCGTTTAACCCGAAAGGGTCTGGTTACTGACGTATTGGACTCATCCCTCGATATGTGTTCTTACGCATGTTGGTTCGAAACTGTTGTGTTCGGTAGTATGATTTTTCGACTCTATGATATTTTCCAGATTTGTTGAGATCTGTAGGCTTCGAGGCATCGTGTCTACCTTCACTCTAGTACGGCTCAAAAGAGCTTTTGATGCTTGCTATTATTCAGGGAGCTGTTGGCACTTGGATTTGTTACCGTGTTGGCGGTCGATCCATTCGCCATTCTCAAACTCTAATCGTTCTCTATCAATGTTCACTTTTCATACTTTTTTGTAACTTTGTTTCGCGCCCGTACGCGGGTTCGCTGGGTTGCGCCCTTGAATAGTGAATTTTTGTTAGGATAGATTAGAGTTGATCCACTTGGACTGATTTATCACGATGTATTCCCGTTTGGGTGTTTCCTAGGTCAGGTCCATGTCCCCTCAGTCTTTGTATCTGTTTCTTTTTTTAATATATTTCCTATTTTGGCTTTAAAAAAAAATGTACTACACTTTGTCTAGAAGTCCTAGCTCAACTGGCAAATGCCGATGTTGCAAGGCCGGACGTCATGACCCGGGACCTCACAGTTGTATGTGAGTTTAATTTCAGTGGATTACCACTTCATCTAAGACCAAGAAAAAATATGCACTACACTTCAATCTATTTTAACATAAATAAATATTTTTATGATATATATTAATTTTGAACCATCATTTAGGAAAAATAAATTCATTTCTTTATAATTTAAATGTCAATGATAATTAAATTTAAATATTTTGCTATTGATTTTATAATTTAGAGTATAAAATTAACTTTTAAATAATCATGATTTACTGTGTTTAATGATACACTTATATAGCCGGCCCTAGTTTTTTAGTGAGAGAAACTCCAACTTCTCTCTAAACTTTCTTTCTCCTTCCTTTATCGAGGAGGGATGGTTTCAGGTCATTTTTTGACCTAGAATCACCCCTCGACATCTATTTTCCCTTTTCTTTCAATCTAAATAAGTGGTTTTCACATATATCAAGTTTTTTCTTTTGTGATTTCGTTGTCTAAGTGCGGCATTGTGTTGTTCGTTGTCTTGTGCGACGTTTGATTTCACGTCTTGTCGCGGTGTTCATTTATTTTCTATTGAAAGATCGACATCAGTCAATTACAAATTCAACCAATGATTTGAGTGTCAATGTTGAAGATCCAGAAGTATGGGAATTTCGGTGACTTAAGTTTTATCATATTATTTGTAGGCATTTTTCCGTTTTATGCTATTAACTTGGATGATGTGAGTTTGTTCGCAGATCCACCCTTTATGTTTTTAGCGATGTTAGTATCTGATGTAATCTATCGATTTGAATGAATGAATATCGTTTTATTTTTGTAGAAAAAATGATTTACTGTGTTTAGTAATTTTTCACATATTTTAATTTTATTTTGGGTTGCTTCATATTTTATAATAGGGTTTAAAACTACATGTTAATAAAATTGTGAATAAAAAATAGCGAAAAATGTGTATTCAAATTTTGATTATATTAAAATAGACCCGCAATACTATTTTTTCTAAGTGTGTTAGATTATTATTTTATTGCTAGATTATTAGAGGTAAAAAAAAATATTGAGGGAGTAAAGTGTAGATTTTAACATAAGAGGTGAGTGGAAGGGAGGACTTTGAGAGGTGGAAAATATGAGGGAAAATTGAGAAATCTTTCAAAAAATTTAAAAGAGTAACTTTTTAGAGAATGATAAATTAATGCATATGATTATCATATTATTAATTGTAAAAATATTATAACAACATAGATTAAATTTGAAGAATTTACATAAACCCCCCAAAACCCCCTCCAATACAACTTTTTGGTTCCCTAAAATGAGAAGAGTTTTGTACTATGAAGAAAAATTAACCCCTCAAAGCCCTCCCCTCATATTTTCCTTTATTTCTTCCACTTATTCATTCCTTTTTTCCTAAGTCTTTCCCTCTCTTCCTCTCCAAACTCGCAAACAATGCCTTAGAGGAGGAGAGTGTAAAGTTTTCTAATATATCTTAAATAAGAGAGTGTATTTTTTTTGTAGAAGATGAGTGTATATTTTAACATAAGAGGGGAGGGGAGTATAATTCAAGCATTTTTGTGGGGAGGAAGTGTAATTTACTCTTTTTTATTTTTTTTACGTTTTTATGTTAAATTTTAGAGAAAAATCACGTTGACCATGAGAGTTATAAATGATGTTTCATAAATGTAAATTTGAATGAAAATTGTGAGCTTATGTTTAATTTTAGAGAAAATTCACGTTGACCATGAGAATTACAAATGATGTTTCATAAATGTAAATTTGAATGAAAATTGTGAGCTTATGTTTAATTTTAGAGAAAAATCATGTTGACCATGAGAGTTATAAATGATGTTTCATAAATGTAAATTTGAATGAAAAGTGTGAGCAGGACATACCAACACCAAGTTACTCTCTCAAATAAGACACAACACCAAAATTCAAAAAGAATAGTACCGTGACATAGGATATTCAATACTAAATCAATTACTACTATAGTTACCATAGCTATTTTTTGTTACTACCGCACTCAATAGAGTTACCAAAGTTTTTTTTTTTTTTAGAGAAAACTATAGTTTTTTTATTTCACCTTAGTTGTTTTTTACGGAGTTTGTTATGCTGAGTGGTGACTCTTTTATAACGAAAAAATTGAATCAAATATTAATGTTTTTCACCGGAATATAAATATAAATCAACAAGATGACTCTCTTTCTAACATTCTCTCATGCGGACAAGTTGCTTCATGGCCAAAAATTCACCCTTCAATGTGAATAAGTGTAGAATTTGAGGTTCGACTCTAAACCCTACATATCGCAATATCTTCACTAGTTGAAACATGCTCAGGAAGATATTGAAGCAAATATTTTATTATGGTTCATAAATTTCAAATCCTATTTTGCTTTGTTTTGGTCATACATGAATGACATACGTTTTTTACGGTTATAGTCAATATTCTGAAGTACACTTCAGTTGAGATATATACCCAACAAAATGCAGTCTATTTGTGATGAAGTGGAGAGCCTTTGTAGAAACTTTATATGAGAAACTACATCAAACGTGAAGAAATGTCATTTTATCTCCTAGAATACTATATGTAAGTCTAAGGAGGAGATGGTGTCTAATGAGGGTTGGAATTGGAATCTTATTATCAATCCTTCACATTGCTAGTATTAAACCTCTTACCCTAGGGCTTGATGATTTCCCTATATGAAATTTTTTCAATGACAGATTCTTTTCTATTAAACTAGGTTATCATGCTTTGTTTGTGGAGGAATCCATTACTATTTTATCTCCTAATTTTTGTTTTTACGGAGGTGGCAATGTATTCTTAAAGTTCAATCTTTCTTGTGGAAATTTCTCATGATAACTTCTTACTAATGCCGAAAGGAAATATCATGGGGTTTCTGACCAAGATGAGTGTCCTTGTTGCCTACAAGCTCCTGAAATCATGCATGATTTGAGAGATTGTGAGGTAGTCAAGGAGTTATGAGAGAAATTTATTCCAATGAAAGATGATCACTAGAGTTCCTTCTTCAGTATGGGGATTTTTTCAGTGGGTGGGTTTTAATCTTGATACTACTAGTATCACTGTATCAGTCATACAATTCGGAAGTGGCCTACCATGTTTTGTATCATGAGTAATATGCTATATCTAGACAAAAATTAGCTTGTTTTTCACAATCTTCCCTTGATCTTTAGAACATCTAGGTCAAACTTAAGAAGTATCTTATTATTGTTCATAATCACCTCTTCATTCTTTCATTGAAGGTAATTTTCATGCGATTAATGTCTAGTGGAAGCCTCCCCATTGCATTTCCTTAAGTTAACATAAATGATACTTTTATTGGGCACTCTGGTCTTTCTTCTTGCAGAGATTTCATTAGGGACTCCACATGTTGTTTTATTTGTGGCTTAATTTGTATTCATGGTTGTTCTAATTCAACTATGGTTGAGCTTTGGGGTCTTGTTTATGGTTTGAGGTTGGCATGTGACCTGGGTATCAATTCTCATAGAGTAGAGACAAAATCACTTATGGTGGTGAGAATGGTGAGGTCTCAGAAATCTCAAAATCATCATTTTTTACCTCTTATCCGAGAGACGCTAGATCTTATGGATCATGATCGTTGAAAGTGTGAGATCAAACATGTTTATCGTGAAGCTAATCATCAGGCAGATAAGCTTGAAAACCTGGTTCATGGAGGAGATTTTGGCTTGGCGGAGCTTAACACTCCTTTATCTTCTCTTAAGTAGTTATTGTTTGATGATTGTCGAGGGATCTCCACCCCTCGATGAGTTTCTTAGTGTTTGTTTTTTTTCCTATCTATAAAAGAAAGTGGTTGATCTTCATGTTAACTCGAAGATAGCTTGTAATAGGGAAGAAGTTGCTTCAACGATCAGTAACTCACTTGTGTTGAATTAGGTGGTAAAGATTTTTTATTTTTATTGGAAAGCAAAATTCCTACTCAAATTTGTCTTTTGTTAGCTAATACAACCGGTGTGCCAGCTCAACATTCAATTCATTCGTAGTTGTTTCTTTTTTTGTACCGTCGGCTCTATTGGTTTAAAAAATAATAAAATAAAACAAAAAAAATACAAAAATAGGATAAACTGAGTGTCTACAATATGTCACAAAACAGTAAAGCATATTTACTCGAACCAAGTTTTTTGTTTTTTAATTAACATTTATTTATAAACAAAACCAAGTTTTCTTTATCAAAGCAAAACCATAACATAGTATTTGAACAAATCAATTCAGACCAACCACAATTTATATTTACGCACCAAACCTGTTATTGTTGAGTGTAAAGGTACTCAGCAAATCTCAAGTCTTCTATAAAATAAACATAAATACTTTAAATGAACTTATAAAAAGTGGCACAATAACCTTATTAGCCGTTTTATAAGAAAGAGTTAAGATCATCAATATCAAACCTAAATCCAGTTATTACCATACAAACAAATGTTTTCATGGTACTTCATTATTTCAATATTAAACTATAAATTATGCCAAAAAAACACACAACACAAAAATACTAAACACATTTTATTCAAGCAACATATCGTGTGATCCTCATATATGCATGATGACCATTGTGTTTACTTACTCCTTTTGATTTTGAACGTTGACATTGTCCGACTTATTTTTGTTTGGCTGGTTTGCCTTTTTTTCATGGTGCTTCTCTCTCCATTTATCCATGATAAATTTAATCCATGTGAAAATCTCCAAAGCAAATGCAATGGTACCCAAACCTATAAGAATTCCAATGTAACTCCACCTCCAACTATTACCCCCATGCAAAATGTTAATTCCTTTAAATATGTTTATGACTATGATAGCCAGTAGTCCATATCCAAGAAAATGATGATACATATTCCAATATTTCCGGTAATCATCTGTCGCCTTGGGTTTTAATCGAAAAGCCAACATCTGAAAATAGCAAAATTCCATTCTTTCATTGATACATTTCATTACACTTGGAGGAGATATATTTCACAACACACTTTTTTTTCAAATAGCATATTGCCCAAAATTTAAGGCATAAGGTTATAAGAGAAAAATTTAGGGTTCAAATCCCAACCGGCCGACCCTGTATATATAATACGATGTCCTTACTAACTAAGTTATAGTCACGGGACTCATAGTAACACTTACTAGTAAAATATGATTGAATTCGATTACACGAACATATAGCTATATAATGAAATATCCAATTGTTTGGAAAATTTATAAAACTTTGTTGAGATCATAGTCCAGTTCTATAATATTTTTTCTCTATTCAAGCAATCTAAGACCACGTACTTGATCAGTTCTACAATCTTTTTTCTTCTGGTATCTTAAATAAGGTATCATACCATATACATAAAAATTAACTTATAATGGTATAATGGGACTACTTGATAGTGACTTAAAGGTTGAGTGTAAATAAAAAAAAAAACTATAAAAGTGAATTGCTTAAGAAAAACATGGATGAATTGTATGATGTGCAAGAGTGGGGACCACTTGATATTGGTTTTACCTATTTCCTTTTGCATGCTTGACAATGACAACACTGGAATTTTAAGCATTGAAGTTGTTCATAGGAGATGATTTATAAATATAACATAAAAATTAATACCTGGATTGTACTAAAAGTGAAAATGAGAATGCCAAAGTCTCGATGAGTGCGGAAGATATAGTATCTAGAAGAATGTCCAAGAACCAATCCAATAACCCAACCAGCAGTACCAATGAGAAAACCAGTTGTTTGGCAACCAATGTGCAAGTAAAACCACCATGGATCCTTTTTAAAAGGATAAACTCGAAAGTATCTTGGAATTATTACTCCCATAGGTAACAATGTTCCCCACCCTATAATGTTTAGAACTCCATGTACCTAAATTTCAATACATAATAAAAAAAATTGTCAATAAATCACATTCAATATAGAGAGAGATAGAACATTTTGGATGGATAATACACATCTATTGAGTCCATGGTTTTAAATTACGCTCCGCAATTGCAATTTTTGCTGCATTTTTCCGCAATATAAAGATTCGCAACATAAGAACAATCACACATGAACCACAATTTAAAACCATGATTGCGTAGTTGACATAGTAGCATAAAAGAAAAAGGATTGTTACCGATCGAAGGAAACTCAGTTTCTGTCCTCTGCTGCGACCATCGGGAGAAGTCAAGTCTATAGTCTCAGTGCTATCTATATTGTGAAGAGTTGTTGGATGGCCCAAAGGTCTATCACCCTTAACAGCCTTCCCAACTTGCCAAACATGGTTCAACCTTGTTATGTTATATTTATCAGAAGGCAGAACTAATCTAGCATATATAGTATAAAAATTTGACCCTTCATCTTGAATCGACATATCTGACACATTAAAGCCAATATCATTGGCAGGTATAAGACTACAACCCCTTTTGGTTCCTTTAGTAACATCATAGGTTTTAACTGGCAAAAATGTACCATGGTATTTGATCCCTATGATTGCCTTTGTTCCAATCATTTCAGCCCTTTCCCCTGGATTCACACCCCATGCTATCCACCCATCCCCTTGATCTATATTTGCACCAAATAAGAATTCAAGGATTGTGGTTGAGTTTGTGGCATTGCGGTAAATCCAACCGAATTCGGCTCCTAGAGTTCGTAATGTTTTGCATTTTGTTATGTTTCTTTTTTCGATGAGTTTCACGAAGTTATCGCTGCATGGTTGTTGAGGTTTGACACCGATATTTGCAAAGAAGAGAAAGGACAATATTATAATGGTTACTAAGGTAGAAGATGACATGATTTTTTTGCTCTTCATGTTCTTTTTTCTTGTTTTGGTTATTTATGGTGAGGAATATGTTATATATAGAGAACAATATAGAATATAGTTAAGTCTTTTGTTCTGGTTGGATACTAAAGTGTTTGTTACCGTACATTAAAGCCAACCATGCTATGTTTTGTTGCTTTTGTTGTTTCTCTTTTATCATAAGAGATTGTCTTATACTTCTTTGAGAGGGTAAGAATTTTAGAACCTTCACAATGACATTTGCTAAAAATATTGCGTTACAAATAATTATGAATTTGCTCTCTATTGTTCTTTAGAAGTTACCTAAAGTGGCACATAGTGTTGAGTCAAATCTAGTTTTGGAGAGAAATCGTGAATCATGCAGCATCATTGTTTTGAATATGCTTAGATTGCTTACGTGAGATGTAGGAAATCACTTTCACCTTTATGCTTGAGGGCCTAATAGTTTGTTTCTACTCATTATTTGCCCTCATTCATATTCCTTACTTTATTTGCTCTCATTCACCTTTATGCTTGAAAGTTCAATTTGTTTGTTTTGGTTGAAAATTTTCCTAATACTTGAAAGATTATATCATGTTTTTATTTCCTAATCTTTGTTAATAAAATAATATAATATGTAATATTCCTAATTATGGTGGCATGCATTATAATTTTTGATAGAACTCACAATTGAGAGAAAAGTATAGAAAAGCGGAATGAAAACAATATTGATGATTTATTAATTGAATTAGAATGCGCCCTTTTACACATATAATTCTATAGGCCATTGCTATATACAGCGAAGAAATATCCAACGAATTTATCCCGAAGTGAGAACAACCTTTAAAAAGCCCCCTACAAACCATACATGGTGTGTGGTGTTATTAGTAAAGGGGCTGCTATATATCACGACCCTTTTTATCCTGAGAGCTTCCCAAAAATAATTTCAGCTAATGAAATCAGGTTCTGCACGGAAAACAAGGAGAGTAGTGTGTGATGTGGGTCACCCCTTTTTGTTATATAGCCCTCGGGACATATTCTTGAAACAAAAATTCGGGATATCAAGTAAAGTAATTACTTATTGTATATACCAATTGCAATTTTTCGCGAGGCAACATTTTCCAATTCTATATAAAAATGAGAAGATAATAACTAACAAAGATAATAACTAACAAAGATAACTAACTTAACTAAATATAAACTAATTATTAACAACTCTTAAGAAACTTATCTCTAATAGTAGACACTATACAGTACTATTTGGCATTCAATGGAACCATGTTTTTTAACGACACTACTAGACACTTGATGTTGAATTTCAACATTCTTAGTGGTAGATTTCTAGAAACATCATTCTCATGTGTATCGTTTTTTTTCCTTAACCAAGGATTTACAGCCCTCACATACCATACAACCTTACGCTAGACTCCATATATTCTTTAGATAAATAAATATATAAAATTCAATGCATTGAAACACACTCTATACAAGTTTTGTGAAGCAAAAATGTGTTTTCTATATAGTAGTATAAAATTAGCAAATCAACACCAATTTTAGTTTTTTCCTTAAAAAAGAAAATCAATTTCAGTTTTACTGGTCTCTTTGTTCCACAATAAGTGTTACATTTGTAAATAATTTATTCCGAAATGAATGTTATTTTCAAGATAATACCAATTACTTTTTTTTCGTCAATTGTACTCTCTTTAATTTATAGTCTTTTCTTTAATGTTCATAGCACAAATTTGACATTCAAATTGAATGTATTTTTATAATTGGATGAAATCAAGGCATGTTCATAAATCAAAATTTCTCCCCCTCAAATTGTAGGGGTTGGATATATAAACACTTGAAATCAATGAATGGGAAAAAGGTCCCCAATTTTGAACGACGTTGTTCAACTTGAAAAAGTGAATAGGAATGAGTATGGTACCTCGTACAAGTATGGGTATTGATGAGAAATACAATAATTGACGTGGGAAATGTAATCCAATTTCTCGTTTTATTCCTTGAGGTTTTTATGACCGTGCGTAATCTCACTGTCGAATTTTTTGTGTGTAGATTACGCACGGTTCCTATCATAGTACCAACAGATTACAAATATATGGAAACTAAAAGATAACTAGCTTTATCGCAAGCCTATATCTTAAGCCTAAATTTTAGAAGGTTATAGCAGCATTTGTTTCTGTTACTCCCACTCAAAATTTTAGAAGGTTCTTGTTGCTCCTAACTGTTTTTGATCAGAAACAAGTTGTTGAGGCGATCTTGAATCTCAAACATTCCGTATCTAATATACTGATTAGCATGAATACCAAGGCAATCATGGAACCTCCCAATAAAGATTCCATATACTGGCAGCAAGGTATTTGCCACTGATATTATTATTTCTTCCTTAAGCTTCTTATCATATACAAACCAATTGGACTGAACTCTGTACATCTCTTCAAATTGCTTGTTGAACAATTTTAGCTTTTCTTTCAATATATCTTCTGCAACATCACCATTGAGTGCCACACAGTCATTGTTGTCAAACTTCAAAAATTCCAACACTTTATTCCATGAATATCTTTGATAAAGATCAAGGTCTTGTTGGAATTTCGCTTGATTTCTTTGGAACCAATCATTACCAAATATGGTTTCCAAGTCCCAGCTTTTAATTATAGCTTCTATGTGCCTCCTATTATTCATCATGAAAAGATAGCGCAAAGCAAGTTCTCTGTAGTCTTTGGACTTATATGTCAATTTTTTTTCTAACATATCCATTATCCATTCCATCTGTTCTATAAAAGAATCTTTCAGTACTACTCCATTATTCACCTTGGGATATTCCTGCAAAACTTGTTCTAGCGTGTGGCGTGACCTACAAGCAGAAGCGACGTAGCTAATGATCTGGATTGCCATTGGATGATGTCGACCATCAGACCGAAAGTTAGATGATTTAGTTTCAAGAAAAGGTCCCTGATTGCTTCTCCTAATCTGTTTTGGACTGTAACTGCAGCTTCCTTCACCGAAGAATCAGGACCCAAGTGGAATTTCGATATCAGATAATGCAAAGTCTCAAAGATTGCAAGCATTTTGAATAAACACCAAATGGAAGGGCTTCCATCAGCAACTGCATTAGCAAAATTTAGAAGCTGAAACGTTGATCCGTGGAAAATCTCTGTGAAACAACGAGTAGCAGAGGAGGCGAAACCTGAAAAGACATGATCACAGAGTCGTTGTTCAAATGGAAATAGAATCTTAAGAGCAATTTCTGATGCTGTGATCCATTTTTTAATCACAATATCTACGTATTTTACCCTTTGATTTTCATTCTTGATGTTAATCTTCTGCAAGCCGAATAATCTATTTATTAAACACTCCTCCAAACATTTCCTTCTACAATTGATGTATACCTTAGAAAACTCTTCCTCAAACCCAGCACTTACCATGGACTTTGCGGTTTCATGAAGGTAGTTGATCAAATCTGGAGGTAACTCATCGATCATGAAGTTAGGGCCGGGCAACATCAATTCAGAGTCATCATATTCATTGACATGCTTCAAAAGCATGTCGACGAGGTTCAAATTTTTCTGCTGAAGCATGTTAAGATAATTTTTTAGTTGTTCCATCGTACTAGCAATATCAGTATTAGCTAGTTGTGGCGAATCTACTTCAATAATTACTGAATTTACATCTCGGAATTCACAAAATCCAATTTCTTCTACAGAAGAAAAGGAAGAACGAAAAATGATAAGGGAGTAACTCAAACCTGCTCCAATAATGAATAACTGGAATTTAATCTTCATGAGTAACACAGTTAGACATCCGAGAAAAAAGTAAAGAAGATCCACTTCGAATCCACACTGAGATTGCCTCGACAAACTCAGTGACATGATAGCAAAGGCAGCACAAGAAATGAGGCTATAAGCATCTGGTTTTCCATTTACCACTTTATCGAAGTAAAACGAATAGACAGAGGTGATTGTCAATACTAAAAAAGCTGTATGAGCTTTGAACCGAAGACTTCTAGACTGTTTCCATATATTTTCATACAAAATCATGATGCAAATGATAAAACTGAAAACAGTGTAAAGAATTATCTTCAACAAATTCCAATTTCCAAATAGATAGTTGAAGGAAGAGCTTAGAGCATAACAAACCAGTCCAACAGCAGCTGAAGCAAATCCCACAAATCTCCATACCTTTGTCTGCAACAGCCACCTCTGAATTTTGATGAGCATGTGTACTGTCATGTTCTTTCTTACAAAGTATGTTATTAAAATTATTGCTTACAGAGAAACTTATGGAAGCAATTATGGGCAACCAATTATGGAAGATTATGTGACATGAGTTTTGCATTGATAGGCCTCAAGGCCAACTGTCCAAGTCTAATTTGTAATAAGAAATTTGTTTGGTTATAGAAAGTCAAACATATTTGTCAACAAGTTGTGACCACATGTCTAGACTTATCATAAAACTGACCACAATAATTTTCATATCAGTCTTGGAAGCCAACTGCCCAAATATATCAATCTTGGAAATTAAGTAACATGCCTAGGTGTGAAAAGCCATATTTCATTTTTTATCTCAGATCAAGTGTATCACCGTAATCTGTTGCGATTGGATTAATCCTATAAAAATACTATTTAGTACCATAAGGCCAAGAACAGATGAAGTAAACCCCACAAATCTCCCTAGCTTTGTATGCATCAGGGTCCTCTAAATTTGGATGAGCATAAGTACTTTCATGTTGTGGTTAAAAATTTGTTACATTGACAGGTGGACTTTAAGAGTACCTGCTAGAAATCCACAATAATTTACTGTACTACTTTGTAAAGATATTTCAGCATGACTTTTGACTTTAAGAACTACTCTATTCAAATGTTCACACTAGTCTTTCTTTCTGATTATTATTATAAACCTTACAAACTTTCATATAAAAACCTTTATTCAATCCTTCAATGACTGTTAAGGGTCCCACATCGGATAGGTGATGGCTTGACAATGTGTTTATAAGTGAGGGCAATCCTCACCTCACAAGCCGGTTTTGTGGGGTTGTGTTAGGACAATTGTCCAAGTCTTATTTGCAATTGAAAGACAACATATCTTGTCAATGTCAACAACAGATTGAAACTTGTGATGACCACAAATTAGAATATAATTTTCATTCACTTAATTATGAATTTGTTTCTACCTCAAACCTTTCTCTGACACAAGGAAAACATATCAGTATCATTGGATTCACTTCTTATGCATTCAGCTCTTCTTTCAACCATCTTTTTGGAAAGTGGAACTTCATCAAAATCATTATTTACACATTGGTAAGTTTCAGTATTAGTAGCATGATGTTATTTTTGAAGAAATGGAAACTTTCAAGGAGATTCTTACTGAAAGCTCATTTGGGTGTTCTTACTGAATTCTAACTGTTCAATTGATGAAGATCAATTTGATGCTATCTATTGTTTTTGATGCTATATAACTGTTCTTGTTTTTGTTGCTAACATCTTTATACTCTTTTGTAAGATTTGAAGGGAAAACCAGACCTATTGAGTATGATTTCTTGTGCTGCCTTTGCTTTAAATGTCTTTTTGCTTATCAAGACAAATTGATCTTGGTTTTGAAACTGATCTCCTCAATTTCTTCCTTGGAATTCTAACTGTTCAATTGATGAAGATCAATTTGATGATATCTATTGTTTTTGCAATATTTTGCTATTCTCTTATGATTCTTCGTTTGAAATTTGATTCTCGGAACGAAATTGGAACTTTGAGAACGGAAGCTGATGATATAGCTATAGAAATTGATGCTGCAGATAGCAACAGAAATGAATTCCAACAAAATTTGTCTTTAAGAAGAAGAGTAAACCATGATGATGGGTATAATTGGAAAAAGTATGAAGTACCAAAAAGAGGGGAATATCAAAGAAGCTATTATAAATGTACATGGCCTAATTGTTTTGTGAAGAAAAAGGTTGAGAGAACTATAGATGGAGAAATTATTGAGACATTATACAAAGGTGCACATAATCATTGTAAGCCAACGTCTTCAATGAAGAGGAACTCATCATCTGAGTATCTTTATTCACTTTTACCTTCTGAGACTGGCCCTATTGACTTGCTAGATCAATCATTTGGCAGTGAACAAATGGATTCTGATGAAGAACCGGTAAAGTCTTCGGTATCAATATGAAATATTTTGATATTGAAGTTGATTTGGACCTTTTTTTTTATTTTATGAACGGCATATATTAGTATGTTAGTTGTTATGTTAGTATTTTCTACCTTACCAGGATTTGAAGATTTACTCTTTACCTTCTTTAATCTCTTAGATGAACCAAGTGTCTGATAGGGAGGTAATGCCATATCTATTTTTGTAAAGATAAACCTTGATATTTATTTTATACCTTCTACTTTTTTGGGATTAGAGACATGGTGTGTTAGGAATTTATGATAGTTTAGTCTGTTTTTGCTGTTACTTTAAGTTGGTTTTGCTAGTTACTTGCCTTAATCATTTATATGTATCATAGATTTGATTGATTAATAAAACTGGATTCAATAGTAATTGTCATGGCAAGACCAATGCTTCCAATGGTGCTTTTTCGTAAGTTATAGTAAGATTTTACTAATACAAATGAAGAGATTACAAAGACTCCCAAATGGATTTCATATTCTTTGTACTATATACAAATGAAGTTGGAAGCAAATTTACAATTCCTATGAAATTGGAACTTGGGTATAACTTCCAATTCTAAGTATTTAGCAATATACTTGTTGGTTGCTTCACTTGGATGCACACTGTCCCAAAAACATATTTTGAAGCGTCATCACATACAGGTGTGAGTTCATTACACAATGGAGTTACTTCAAATGTGCCAGTTCCACAACATCCTTTGTCTGTTTCCTTGAAACCTCTAAAATAAAAAAAATTCAAAAGAATACAAAATAAATACTATAGGAAACAAATTTTCGGCACACTCATGCAAAAGCAAAATATTGAACGACGTTTTCTCAACCTTTTGAGTTTTTATAATTCAAGGCTAATTAATTCCACTCACCAGCTAATTAGCCTTGAATTATATCATGGGTCTTGTTAACGAGTGCCCCTGAGTACTCTTTAAGGATTCCAAATTTAGTAATTATTCTTTAAAAAACCAACTATTACAATTTTCAATGCATTGAATACACAACTTTTAGGGGGTGTATTGGATTAGGATTTTAAAGGACAATTTTCGTATAAAAAAGTCTCAAGGATTTTAAAAGACTTTGCATGATTTTAATGACTTTCATGATTTTAATGGATTTCAACGGATTTACATCATAAGATTTTAAAGGATTTGAAAATATTTTATGAATTTTATAAGATTTCAAAAGATTTTACGAATTTTAAAGATTTATTGGAAAGAAATGATTATAACACACTCTCTTTTACAATATTTTCAATACAAACTCTTTTTTTTT
>Ga0315914_1001447_pt1 | contig 35467 bp, 15 predicted proteins | sample MpolenodulesMG_FD_203920 | JGI IMG/M metagenome (GOLD analysis project Ga0315914, IMG submission 203920) | Medicago polymorpha root nodule microbial communities from Los Angeles, California, United States - elongated nodules | ecosystem: Host-associated > Plants > Roots > Nodule | place: USA...
TCCTTCTGAAGCTTCTGAACATAGCTTCTGAACTACCATCAGAACGTTCTGAACTAACTTTCTGATCTTCAGAGTTAGTTTCTGAATTCAATGTCCTTTGATTTCTTGTATCTTGGTATGATTTAAACCTTGTTCATGTCTTAGTAAAACACTCAAGAGCACAAGTTAAATACCAAGGAATTAATCAAAGTCCATTAATTCTTTAATCATATTGGTTTATTATCTTTAAAATTAATTAGGGATTTTGCCTCAACAATGACATGTTTAAATTGAATATTATGAATAAAATTTCTTCTTCTGCTTATATGTTGTGTGATTTTAATATTTGGCATGCACAACTCTGTCACGTTAACAAACGAATCATTTCTAATATGAGCGGTCTAGGTTTAATTCCAAAGTTACCATCTAATAATTTTGAAAAATGTCAATTTTGTAGTCAAACAAAAATAACAAAAGAATCACATAAATCAGTAACAAGAGAAACTGAACCATTTGACCTAATACATTCTGACATATGCGAACTTGACTAGAAACGGACAAAGATATTTTATAACCTTTATTGATGACTGCTTTGATTATACTTATGTGTATCTAATGAAAAATAAAAGTGATGCGCTTGATATGTTTAAAATATTTGTTAAGGAAATTGAAAATCAATTCAATAAAAGAATCAAGCGTTATCGTAGTGACAGAGGCACTGAATATTTATCACACACATCCAATGAGTATTATAAAGAGCTTGGAATTATTCATGAAACAACTATGCCTTACTCTCCTGAAATGAACGGTAAAGCGGAAAGAAAAAATTGAACCTTTACCGAATTAGTAGTTTCTATCATGCTTAATTCTGGTGCAGCGCCTCATTGGTGGGGGGAAATTTTATTGACTGTTAGCTACGTGCTAAACAGAGTACCCAAAACAAAGAACAAAGTTTCTCCTTATGAAATTTTGAAGAAAAGACAACAAAACTTGTCTTATATTCGAACATGGGGTTGTTTAGCCTATGTTAGGATTCCTAACCCTAAAAGAGTAAAACTAGCCAGCAGAGCCTATGAATGTATATTCATTGGGTATGCCTTAAACAGTAAAGCATATAGGTTTTATGACCTAAAAGCTAAAGTGATCATAGAATCAAATGACGCTGATTTCTATGAAACGAAATTTCCTTTTCTATCAAGAGATAATGGGGGCAATAGTGGGGGCGCAAATATGAACACTACACTTGATCACACTCTAGTAATCAGAGATAGTTATGAAAACATCCAATTAGATGTTATAAAACTTCGAAGAAGTAAGAGAGCAAGAACTGCTAAAGAGTATGGACCTGAATATGTGGTCAATACATTATAAGAGGATCCATTAAGCCTCAAGGAAGCATTATCTTCCTTAGATGCTGACGTATGGTAAAAAGCCATAAATGATGAAATGGAATCTCTACAGTCTAATGAAACATGGCACTTGACTGAACTGCCTCCAGTTTGCAAACCAATAGGTTGTAAATGGATTTTGAAAAAGAAACTGAAACCTAATGGAACTGTTGATAAATACAAGGCTCGCCTTGTAGGCAAAGGTTTCAGACAAAGAGAAAATATGGATTTTTTCGACACCTACTCACCAGTTACTCGAATCACATCCATAAGGGTACTAATTTCCTTAGCGGTTGTTTATAATTTAATTGTACACCAAATGGATGTGAAAACTGCTTTTTTGAATGGTGAGCTGGAAGAAGAAATCTATATGGAACAACCTGAAGGTTTTGTAGTCCATGGACATGAAAGCAAAGTCTGTAAGTTAGACAAATCTATGTATGGTCTAAAACAGGCCCCTAAGCAATAGCATGGAAAGTTTGACAACTAATGATTTCAAATGAGTTCAAAGTGAATGAAAGGGACAAATGTATTTATTACAAGTATGATAAAAACATTTGCACAATCATATGTCTCTATGTAGACGACTTGCTCATATTTGGGTCAAACATTCCTGCCATAAACTTTGTGAAATCATTGTCGAGTAACAACTTTGATATAAAAGACCTAGGAGAAGCTGATGTAATTCTTGGCATCAAGATTACTAGATCAGATAAAGGAATATTCTTGGGTCAATCTCACTACGTTGAGAATATCTTAAGGAAATCTAATTATTTTGATTGTAAACCTGCAAGCACACCTTATGATCCAAGTGTAAAACTTTTTAAGAACACTGGAGATGGTGTCACACAAATTGAGTATGCGAGCATCATTGGTAGTCTTAGATATGCCACTGATTGTACTAGATCCGACATCGCCTATGTCGTGGGTCTCTTATGCAGATTTACAAGTAGGCCAAGCAAGGAGCATTGTCATGCAATTGAGAGAGTCATGAGATACCTGAAAGGGACTATGACTTTGGGACTGCATTATAAAAAATATCCTGCTGTACTTGAAGGGTACAATGATGCAGATTGGAACACCTTGTCGGATGATTCCAAAGCGACTAGCGGCTATATATTTAGCATAGCTGGAGGAGCTGTTTCTTGGAAGTCTAAGAAGCAGACAATTCTGTCTCAGTCCACAATGGAATCTGAGATGATAGCACTAGCTACTGCTAGTGAAGAAGCAAGTTGGCTAAGATCCTTGCTAGTTGAGATCCCTTTATGGGAGAAACCGTTACCAGCCGTGTTAATTCATTGCGATATTACCGCGGCTATTACAAAGATTAAGAATCGTTATTACAATGGTAAGAGACGACATATAAGGCGAAAACATAACATGATTAGAGAGTGTATCTCTAATGGAGCGATTAGATTTGATTTTGTACGTACCAATGAAAACTTAGCTGATCCTTTAACGAAAGGACTAAATAGAGAGAAAGTCCGAGAAACATCCAATAGGATGAGACTAATGCCTATAGCTCACTGAGTGATGGTAACCCGACCTACATGACTGGAAATCCCAAGATTTAGGTTCAATGGGTAATAACAAGTCATGAAGTGATAGAACATGCTATGAGAAAAAGGCTATCGAAAGCATGATCCTGCAGTGAAAGAAGGATGAGTTAATATCAACTCTCAATGAGATCTATATTATATGTGAGTGGGGTACATATCTACAAGCGTACCCGTCATAGACTCACCTATACAAATGTGGAACCTAGGCCTGTCCTATGGAATTTCGAGGCAAAATTCCTAGAGCATTCATTAAAACCGAGATACACGTGCATGGCCTTAAACACACGGGCTTTTAGAATACACCTAAGAAAGGGTTTGTGTGTGGTTTCTATGTCTGAGATAGAGCTCAATGTTGTAAGCAACTCTTGTTAAATCAGAATACCTTCCGCTATGCAAAGGTTCAAGTTGTTGGCGACACCTTTGTTTACTAGCAAATCTTATGAAACGTTTTTTACATTATTTCTCGAAACCATTTTAAGGTCAAGCGGGGGATTGTTGGAACACTAGTTAAATCTAGTGAGAAAATTGGATAGAAAAACACAATGTAAGAACTAGTGTGTGTGACTTACAAAATGTCCCACATTGGTGAGCCACACCAACTAGCAAGTGTTTATATAAGGGAAGATTGACCTCCAAGGGTGTGCCCTTGGGGTACCCACGTTTGCGAACGGGTGAGCGCTTAGAAAAATATATATATCACGCGCGACGACGACGACGTCGTCCGTCTGACCAACCGGGCGGGTCGGGCGCGTAACAAATTAAATTGTTACGATCCGACCCGATCCAAAACGCGTATCCAGAAGTTTCCAGATATATTCAATTAAGAAACAAAAACACGTTTACTTGAGGATTAAGCTGACTTAATCCCCAAGTTACTCGTTTTTTTGTTACGAACTCTCCCTATAAAAGGAGAGCTCGCCCCACTCATTCTTTACACCAAAATTTACAGTTGATGATATTGGAACAAAATGTGTTTGACATTACCCTTTGAGTTTTGATGATAACAAGGTATTAAAAATTGTCAATTGGATATGCTAATATTTGTTCAAGTGTGCAGGACCATAGACAAAAATTTAGTGTCTTTAAATTCAAGCATAGGTTCTGAAGAACAAATGAGAGCAATGTAATCAACAAGAAGGAAGCTTGAAGCATCTGAAGAAAAGAGATTCTGAAGACAACAAGTTCTGAAGACAAGAGGTCATGAAGAAGCCGACGTCATCAGAAGCTATTCACCAGAAGCTGACGTCATCAGAGGTTCTGAAGATCATCAGGAGCTGGAGATCATCAGAAGCTGATAGAGTCAAAGCATCAAAGGCTGTTCAAGTGATTTAATCACACCTATCATTGCAGAAGGCCAGAAGAATGTAGCAACGACTAATTCAAAAGAATTTGAAGGCATTGGATGCTTATTCTTTGGAGAACGTTGAAAAGGGACAATTGTATGAAGTGTACAACCACTATCTCCACTACTCTGTTTTTGTGTCTGCTAGGACAAGAACAACAATTGTGCATGCACCAGTGTTCCTCCATACTTCGAATGGATTTGAAATTGCTCCTTCATCGGACAACAACCAAATCAGGCAATAGATCATTGGTGATTGGATCAAGCTTCAAACGACTCTTTTTTAATGTGCTGACAATCTACAACGTCTCTTTAACACCTCTATATAAAGGAGTGAAGACCAGAAGAATTGCAAGACTCGAACAACAATTTACTAGTGCCAAAACTGTACTGAAATTGTTCTACATCAAAGTTCACTTAGAATTTCTTAACAACTTTCATATCTTAGAAATTCTAGAGTCTTAAGAGTCTGTATCTGATTTGTATTGTGAACATCATTGATTGTATATCAAGTGTTCAACCTCAAACAAATTTCTTTGTAATTCTGTTTGAATAGAAGTCTCTTGCAGTTGTGCTTGAGCATAGGAAGTCTCTTGATTTTGTTCTTGAGCATAGGAAATTTCTTGCAGTTGTGCTTGAGTAGTTTGAAGTCTCTTGTTAGTTTTAGCAGTGAGCAGTTGTAATCAGATATTGCATTTTTAGCGAACTCTCCTTGGAAGTGCAAGGGGGACATGACTACTTCCGGTTTGTGGAAGGAACCTGCATAATTGCTTTGTGTCTTTCTTCTCTCTCTCTCTCTCTCTCTCTGTTTTATCCTCTGCAACTAGATCCTGAACATCATTTCAGAAACTGAACTCTATCAGATTCTGAAGTGTGATTTCAGCTCAGGAGAAAACGAAGAAAAAACTAACACAATTCAACCCACCTTCTTGTGTTTTTATCACCTTCAGATGATTTATGTGTTTTTCCTCTCTTCTCCCTTCGACTTGTGTTAACGAGTCATTCTTCTACTTCTACTCCTTTCTGTCCCTTTCGGTTTCGATTCGAGTGGTCACGTACCATATTGAGTGGTTTTAATCAAACGATTAATCCATGTTGAGGTATATATTCTCGAGCGATTACATACTGTGCAGTGCGTAATCGTAACAGTGATCTGGGCTGTTTTATCTTGGAGGCGGCGCGGTTGTTGGTCTACCCTGCACAAACTTGGGTAGTGTCGCGAAACGTCTTAAAGAGAACGACCTGGTCGTAACTCAATCCGATAATTCCTTTGGTAGATTTTTTAAAAACACGAATACAACAGATTATACTAATGAGTGTTTTATGATGCTGGTTACAAAATAGTTTTTTTTTATTTTTTAAATTAACATTTAAATTAAGAAATCGATTACTATATGAATCGACATCATGTCTATATTTACACATGCATGAATTTTAACTATACCCTAATACCATTTTATTATGTTAATTATTAAAACATTTTAAAAAAAATATTACGAGATATGATTGTGAGCACGTTGTTTTGGTGTGAACCGGGACTCCAAAGATTAATTTATCGAGCGGAATATGACCACAATGACAAAGTTCTTTCTCTAGAAACTTAACAATGTTGTATCTTAAGGTGCGTTTGTATTGAAGGTTTAGGAGGAAAATGGAAGGGATGATTTACTTTTCTTTTTTAAATTACAGACATTATAAAATGATTTTTAGAAAATTGAATTAACAACGTGATAAATGATTATATGATATTTCAAAAACACTTAATTTATTTAAAAAAAAATATTTGACATTGTTCGTAATTTAAAAATAAAAGTGAGCTCCCATCTCCCTTCTCCTCCTAAACTCTCAATCCAAACACACCTTTAGAGTTATATTCAAATTGAGAATCTCTAATTATGTTGGAAGAGATATCTTACATATTTATTCAAGTGTTATTGTATAGAACACGATGTTTAAGATTAAAATAAAAATGATTATTTAAAAGAAATAATTCTCTAGAATTTTTTTTTATTTGAAGTTAAAGTGTTTTTTTTCTTTACAAGAGTGATACTAACTTTTTTAAATACTCTCTCATCTACCACGCTCTCTAAAATTATTAAATTTTATTGTAAAAGAGAGTAGAACTAGTTAGTTAAAAAAGCTACTAAAATATATATATTTTTAGACTACAATTAATCCAAAGAATTAAACAAACACAATTAAAATCATCAATTTTTTTTTTTTTACATATAAAAACTATCCAGCACAGCAAAACATTCTTCTCATTGGTCCAAAACAATAGAGAGAGAAAAATGAAGAGAGAAAATTAGAATATAATATAAGTATGAGAGAGAAAATTGTCAAAAAGTTGTAATAAAGTGGTCGTACAAATATCATTTCTCTTTACTTATTTATAGATGTAAATGAAATGACAAACACCCACCTCAATTGAAATTGTCCAACTAACAATATGAACATATCAACTAAGTTAAGCCATATACACCACTCCACGTTAAAACACTTAATGTGTGTGTATTTTAATGTTAGACAAAAAAAGAAAAATAAACTTTTGGCCTAAAATAAAAAGAAGAAAAATAAACTTTTGATTTTTATGCAATGACAAGTTAATTAAAACTAAAATAAAGCCAAACCTATCACATTGTATTATTGACATACTTTAGCCAAAAACTGAAAAAAGGAATATTATTATAGTGTATACCATATGGTTCATTTGAATGCATGAACATTTTAGTCATTACAACTTATTAAAAAAGCTCTTTTTTAATTAGAAATGCAAGGACATAAAAATAAAATAAAAAAACCAAACCTATCACATTATATTATTGACATAATAATTTAGCCAAAAATTGAAAAAAGGAATATTCTTGCATGTTCAATGAATGGACATTTAAGTCATTACAAACTTATCTGAATAAGCACTTTTTTTAATTATAAATGAAGAAGAACAACACAAGTGAAAGAATTACAGTGCTGACATCACACTTCACTCCTTCAACTTCAATGGCTTCCGAGAAAGAAGCTGCTCTTGCTGCCACTCCTCCTCACGCTGATTCTCCCACCATGTATGCTTCATTCTTCTCTTCTACGTTCATTTTCTCTTTCTCATATTGTTCATTTTTTCATGGGTTTTTCAATTTTTCTCATAAAGTTTCAATTTTTTCTGTTTCGGTTTCTGGGTTTTTGTTTTTGGATTCAGAAAGCTTAAAAAGGTTGCATTTTTATGTAATTAGGGTTGTTGGGTATTCAAATTTTTAGCAATTTCAATGTCTCGTAAAGTTCCAATTTTTTCATGTTTTGATTATTTGGGTTTTTTGTTTTTAGGATCAGAAACCCTAAAAGGTTGCATTTTGATGTAGATAGGGTTAATGGGTTGGGTACTTGAATTTTAGATTTTTTGTTTTTAGAATTAAGTCAATGTTAATGTTGGGAAAATGAATTGTTTGAAAATTTGTGCTTTTTTAGTACTATTTTGTTGCATGTACTATAAAGATGTGTGTTTGATTATTGATGAGACTCACTTTTGAAATTGGTTGTTAGATTTATTTTACTTTGGTTCTACATTTGATTGGACTTTGATTAGTATTTTTGAATGTGGTAATGGTGGTTTTGGTGCATACGTCCGAAATGATTTGAAATGCCAATGGTTGTAGGGTTTTACATAGCGGTTGCGGTAACAATTGTTATTGCTCCGTGATCGTAGATATTGCGGAGAATTGTGGTCAAATGTGACCTCAATTGTGGCCGTGTTGCGGTTTTGAGAACATATAAAACTGTTATGTCACGGCCTAGCGGCCGCATTGTGGTTTTGGCAACATATGAAACTTTATGTCGCGGCCTAGATCATGGTCACAAACATTTATTTAAAACTCCGGGTTCTGCCTACTTGTGTTTGCATGTAGAAAAAGATACTTCGGTTTTTTTGAGATTTTTTGAAGTGCATATCATTATTATTGTTTATATTATACTAATCTGAATGCTATATTCTGTGATGCATAGATTTGACAAGATCATCAACAAGGAGATTCCTTCTACTGTGGTTTATGAGGATGATAAGGTACTTTCTTATGTGTGATTGTAAATAGTGTGATAATGTACTGCTTGATGTGTGTAAACCAACCTGTGTTGTCAACCACGGATCGTGGAAAATAGCAGTATGTTCAGATTCTTCTACGCTGCAGTGCCATAGCACTGCTGTCATAGTCGCTATTTGACCACACTTTGTACTAAATAGCGTACAACAATAGTGATCTGTTCAAATTCTGCTACGCTATCATGCTATAATGCCACTATTTGACAACACGGGTGAAAACATTATCAATCTAGATTTATGTCGAAATTCCATTGTTTGTATTGTTATGTTTCTTATTAATCTCTTGTTTTATCAGTTTTAGTGGAAGTTCAACCAAACTCACACACGTGTCTGTTTCTTTACTGTCTAGAATCTAGACACTTTTTTTATGTGTAAAAATGCAAACTGTTCAAAAGATTTTCAAGTGTGTCTCCACATTAAAGTTTTAATGGGTTGAAATTATGCTTTCACTTTAAATTTATTCAAATCCTTGTTCTTTTGAAAAACAAGTTCACTTTGAAGAAGCGTAGTCTTAGCTTCGTTTATAGCTTTAACTGTTGCGAAAATAATTATGTTTTATAGACCTAATTCTTGAGAATAATTTATATTTTTACTTTTTTGTGTTTTAAGTCATGGGATTTATATCAATTTTTCCCTCTTTTGTAAGGTTCTTGCCTTCAGGGACATACAACCTCAAGGTCCTGTGCACATTCTAGTCATTCCCAAAGTCAGAGACGGGTTGACTGGCATATCCAAGGTAACTTTTAGCAGCTCTTTCAGTGTCCATAGACATTTTGTTGTACCAAATTTTCATTCGAAAAGAAAATCATGCAATTGCAATTGTTTACCCCACTGTTTTTATGCATTAATTATTTTCTTAAACACAAATTATTAGCCTTTTTAATTTCATTTACATTTTGATGTAAAGTTGTGTTCTTTCTTGTCTAGTATATATGGAGAAAATGATAGCTTTCGTTTAGTATTAGTCTGTCGATACCATAAAATTGTTTTGAATAAAAAGATTGTTCAGCTTGTCTCATCTTGCAATAACAGTGACGCTTTTTGAACTTTGAAGTGCTATCGCTTATTGTCTTGTAAAGTTGGAGTTATGGATTCACTGCATCTTTTTCGATCTGATCTTTCTTAAAGAAATTACTTCCTAAGCTATTTTGAAGTTATTCTTTCATATTGTTTATGCTGATGTTAAAAAATCCTTGACTGGAACTGATACCTTATCTTTATTTAAAGTCTATAGTGTTTTCAAATACAAATTATTTTGTTATAAAACAGGTTCATGATGTCGCTTCATTTTCCACAACCTGAAATTCGGTGTAAAATCAATCATGTTTGGCCTCTATTTTAGTATGACAACTTCGAGGCTATTTATGCCTTGATAGTTCTTTTTTTTTTTCTTTTCCGTATTGATCACGGCTTTAGCATGCTACAACTCTTTATTAGTTACTTTTAAAGGAATCAATAATACCGAAAGAACATGTTTTTAAAGTTTATATCGCATTATGAGAATGTTATATATTATTCTCAAGCTCAATTTCTGGGAAATGTTTCTCCAGGCTGAGGAGAGGCACATTGACATTCTTGGCCGACTTCTTTACACCGCTAAGCTGGTTGCCAAACAAGAAGGTCTTGACGATGGCTACAGGGTTGTAATTAATGATGGACCAAAAGGATGTAAGTGTTATTATTATTATTATTATTATTATTATTCGTGACAGTACTTGAACTTTGATGAATAACATCATTTTTTTCTTGAGTTGTTGATTCTTGAGTGATTTTCTAAATCATATATTGAGTTCGATTGTGTTTTTTAACAGGCCAATCTGTTTACCACATTCATGTGCACGTTATTGGCGGCCGACAGATGAACTGGCCACCAGGCTAAAATGTAGGAAAGGATTTACAGCGAGCTGTCAGGAATCATAGGACAATAATACTCTGATGGCCGTGCTATCTTTCGATTATGATTTAAGTAACTAATAATTTGATACATGGTATTTGAAGCTTCTAAGATTATTACTTTATATATAAGTATTTTATGTGTTTAATCTGTTGTTGAATTTAGGTTAAAACTAAGTATCGAAGTCGTTTTTATAGATTGTGATTGCTGTTGGTTGTTAAGATTTCACATCGATTAGAGATATGGCTAAACTAGTCTTTATAGGCTCGGACAATCCTCACCATTTAAGTTAACTTTTAGGATTGTGTTAGTTCAGGGCATGAAGGTTCCTTAAGATCCCATTTGTTATGCCATCTATACTTGTTCTAGGCTTCTAGTTTCAGATGTTCAGGACTGTATCATGTTATGCAGCCGCAATATTGCGGTTGCGACATTGCCTGCATCTCACCATAAATCACAGTAAAAACCGCAGCAAGCGTCCATTGCAGTGTGATTCTAAATCACAGTAAAAACCGTATCACAATAACGTAACATAGTGGGCGCAACAGACGCATCTCACCACATCAGGCCACGGCGGACCATGTAGTTCTCAGCCAAATTATTTTTTTATGTTCCTCTTTTTTAATGAATAGATTTAGATTGTATTTTAAAAGGATCAGATATGTTTTAAAGCTTGGTAGAGTCGATAGAGATAAATACGCGGCAATGACCACAATATGTATCGCAACAGCCGCAATAGTGGTTGCAATCGTATCCGCGCTGCAACCACAATTTAAAGCCCTAATCCTAAACTTGATATGGGTAAGTTAGTTCTTATAAGACTTGTCAATTTGTCATTTCTAAGATGCTAGTGGCATCAATTATTGTGGGTGGGAATTTAGTTGTGTTCATGTGACTGAATGATTCATTGTCCAAATATGTTGCCTAATAAATGAGAGGGTACAATAAGTTACTAAAAGAAGAAAAAGCTAATAAAATAGTAATTGTGGTTGTCAATGGTAGTTGATGTTGTTTGGTTGTTTGTTGAGCAATCCATCTGCTTTTCTCTAATCTCAAAACATTACTTGTTTTGGTTAATCTTTTTATTTAAATAACTCAAGTTTATACACAATTAGTTATTTAATCATTTCGGTGAAAAAATGAAGGTGCGATCATACTGGTACTAATACATCGAATTTCATCAAAATTTTGCAGTTAAACATATTCAGGTGACAATACATCGAATTTCATCAAAATTTTGCAGTTAAGCGTGTTTAGACTATAGTAGTGTTCATGGACTTTCAGAAAAGTCTCTATTTTGTTTTTCTTTCACTAACCTTAGAGAAAAGGGCATTTAAGTATATTACTGCAGAGGGAGAGTATATTGGCAATTAATTGTTTTAGGATTATCTAAATAAAAATCTGTTTTGAATACATGATAACCTAATTATAATGATGGACAAAAATAAGGAATGAGGACCAAAATAGGTCTTTGCTTCAGATGTTTTTTTAGCCTAAAAGTCTTCTCTACTTTGGATTAAAACAACATCCTTTCATCCTAAATTTTTTATAAAAAAAAGGAACGAGGAGTGTAAATAAAAAAATAATTTCATATAACTGCGATAAATAATAAGGACTTGTATTCACCACTACCCCTGATGTTAATGGATCCTATAATTGTTACATAGATCCGCTATAAATGAAGGGAATCCTAACCCCACTATGTTGTGCACCGGTGCGGTGCGGCCACCGTTGTATACAGATGAATACATACCAAAATAATGAAGTAATACTGTTGTATTTTGTCTGTCAATTGAAACCTTGCAATAAATAACCGGCAATACAGATTATAACACTGTCATATTATCAATCAAGGCTTGAGAATGAAAAGTCACTCTCTTATATTCAAAGAAGATATTTTTGAAGGGAAGATAGTTGATAACTATACATATTAAAATTCATGGAATAATAAAAAAAATCAAATACTTCAACCTAGTAGTACATGAGGACCATGCAAAAAAAAAAATTTATTGAGGGAAGGACCATGCAAAATTTATTTAACATAACAATTTTTTTTCTCATAAATAATAAAAGGGACAAGGTATTGAGATTCCCAACAACCCCAACTACTAATGTTGCACTATGCCAAATTTTCTCAAGTGATATTAATGAAAACCAAAAACAAAACTAAATGAGACAAGTTATCTTGTCTACATGCACATTTTTCATCAATTCATAGTTGGCAATAACACCATTTCTCTACACATATAATAGTATATAATCAAAGCTTATACACATTTATCTTTCAAAGTAAATTGAAGGTATTTGCTTTCATAGTTTCATTCTCCATGCCTCATGGCTTCTCTTGTTCTTCTTCTATCTTTTCTAGTTAGAAATAAAAACCAAGAACATTCCATTGTTTCTTCTACCTCCTTTTGCACTATTAAAGATGATTCATGTTTGAATGCAAGATGGACACAACAAAGAGAATGGAGTAACTATGAAAGTGAGTTGGAGAAGAATTTGGAAGAGAATATTTTACAAGAGTCAAAAGTTTGCATCTATTTGGTTTAACCAAACCCTAGAAATGTGAGTTATTGGTTCATGGTTCATGATGAATAATGTATAAATTTTTATTTTACTTTATGATTGTAGTAATTTAAATAGTTTTATATGTATATCTATTGTGTTTAATTTATGTCATCTTTCTACTTATCAACTCCCTTTTGTTCTATCTCCTTCCTCTCCCTTACTTTTAGTTGTAACTTGTGTATATTTTTTATCAAGATTTTAATTCACACTTTGGTTGGCATCATAATTCTTGATAGTGTTGTGAATTACTGTCAAATGATGTTGACACAACCTCAGTCATAGTTGTATTAGAGGTATATAGATATTAAAATTTATGTCGAATTCTAAAACCAGCATTTTTTTTGGGGTAATATATATGTTGTATTATAAAAATATACGTTGAATGATCTGCCGAAGAATCTAATTGGCCACCTTTAATAGGATCTTTCCTCCAACCATATTTTTTTCATCCATAAGCCTCGAAACCGATACCTTGTTTAAAAAGGTTCAAATCTAATTCCATTCAGACGAATATAACGTTGATAGCGGCACTTCCTTTTTTTACAATCATATTGAGCTACATTATTTTGCAAGCTCTAATATATGGTAAGGTATATTACAAGTATATCATATATAGTATAAGAGCACTTATGAATTTCTTTACACAAAAATAAATAACGAACTTATAAATCCATGGTTTTGAAGTTTCTGATCAGTTAAGTCATGGTTTTGAAATTTCAAACAATATAATGTAGAAAACCACTTATGTTTTTGATATGGCAAAAACCACTTTATTTAGCCATTGTATTCATAATAGGTGGTTACTTACTTCAAAAAAAAAAAAGAAGGTGGTCCTCATGGCACCTACTATGGTGGTCCACCATAAATGCAACCTCACTTTAATCATCTAAAATTTTAAAGTTGTACAAAGTTTCTAATTGAAGCTAGTCTTTCCAATTCTTTTAGTTTTATTGTTGGTTTATGTGTTTTTTCTAACAACAGTTAGTTTTTGAAATCTATGGATTTTGCAAGGCTTCCTTTATTGTCATTATACCTTGAAATCTATGGATTTTGCAAGGCTACCATAATACCTTAAAATGAGATTGTGGCTGCACCATGTATGTGGTAAATTTTATATAAAATAGTGATGACTAAGAAGGTGATTTGAAATAATTTGTAGTTAAAATATTTTGGATCATAACTTTGGAGTTTTGATCACTAAAGAAACTAATCTAGCTTATCTTGAGAGTAATAAAAATAAGGTATCTTGAGAGTAATAAAAATAGTCGAGCATTAGGTGAAATAGTGAAGACTAAGTGTTTATTTGATATCGCAGCGAGTTGAAAAAAATCATGTTAGCTCATCTTGATAGTGCAAAATAAGCATGATACACTTTGTAAATTCAACAAAATTATGATAACATTGTGATTTTGTTCAATCAACCTCGATAGCAAAAATACCCAAATCAGTGTTTGAACAAAGGTGAGTTGAAATCCAATTAGTTTATACTTTATACATAGTCTATAATTTTCAACATTTACCAACTAAATGATTAGTTAAAATGCAAAAGCTTGACAAGCATAATTTAGTAGCATTAGTTACATAATTTCAAATAAAAGTTAACAAACTACAGTATGAGCTACATATATATACTTACCCTAGTGAGTTATTTTCAGAGGGTTGGTTCTCACTCTTACCTTCAAAACTCTCAAAATAAAACACTTCAACACACCAATCATTAAACTGATTCCTATGATAAGCTCTTTTGTGACTAAACAACTTATTTCCAAATCCATTTTTCTTCTTCAATGTAACAAGTGATGATGACCCTTTCTCAGCTTCTTGAACAAGGTTGTGAAATTCCCTTGGCCCTCCTGAAGGAATTCTAGTAATCCTCAAAGGATTCTTCCCCATGATTCTCTTTTTATCATTGATTTCTGAAGTAATACGATCTGGTATAGTGAATGTGATTCCAAATTTTCGTGGTCTAGACCTTATAGTACAAAACCTCAAACTCATTTTTTGTTGCATACCACAATACATTATAAGCTAGGTGTGACATTTATATTATACTAGTAAAGTTTCCGGTCAACAAAAGTTGGTCTTTCCCTTCCTTCAAAAAAAAAAAGTTGGTCTTTCCCTAAAAAAAAAAGATAATTCATATTCTATAAGAAAGTTGAGTCATGATATTTTTGTTTGTTTTAATCCTGTGGTTTCCAAGAGAAGAAGACCAAGAAAATTTAAAATTTATTCAAAGGTAAATAAAAGTTGATCAAATATTGTTCCAATTTAAATATAAATTTGAGTTCTTCCGAACAGTTCGTCTTTAACCAGTAATTATTAGTTACATGAGTTTAGTCACTTGGTTATGTGTAATAAGTATAGGTATTTTATAAATATTAAAGAAGTCAACATAAAGTAGAGGTGTAAAGTTCTAAGTTATTAGGTGAATATTTAGAGAAAAAAATACATATAAATCTTATCATTATGATAATTAATTTTAGATTAGGTGGGCTGAAGTAGCTTTTACTGTAAGGAATTAGCCGTGGTATTTGCACTTTCATATTTAAAATGGGGCAATTAATTAGTGTATTGGGTATAAGTATGAAGTATGGTATAAGTTTTCAAATTCCAAAACAATGGATCTCTCCATCCAAATTACAATGGGTCTGATTATTCTAGTTTTAAATTTAAATAAGCAAAGTACCACCGACAAGTGGTATGAATTGAAATTTCATCTTTATGATAATAACAAATTTTCTGACCAAGTGAATAAGTGATATCTTAAACTAAAGTAGTAAATGAAAAAAAAAAAACACACACACAATCAAATATGAATTTAGTTGAAGAAGGTGCCACAATACAAGATTGATAAGACAAAGGGGATTCACCTAAATGATAACAACATCTTTAATGGTGAAGTCTTAACCATTTAAGACTCGGTATCTAATAGATATTTCTATTGGAGAGAAATTTTTTGGTGTCTCATAGGACCCAGAGTCTCATTTAATACCTCCAATTTTAAGTGAGATCCATGCCTTTTTAAAATTAAAAAATTGATATGTAGTGATATAAAGTTGTTCATAGTTGATTTGTGAGTCTCATTTAAAATTTTTTTTTGAGATGCTGAGTTGGAGGGATTGAATGCTTATTAAATACTACTATTAAAAAATTATAAATGAATGATGTGTACACGTGAGACCCGTTCAAGTACTAAAAAATGGAAGTCTCCATTGTAGATGCTAAAAATGTCATTGGTAAGGATCAATTATGATTCCAATCCAAGAACTAAAGGAGAGTCATTCTCATCACTAATATTCACATTAGAGAAAATTATAATAGTCAAAGTTCACACTCGCTCGACGTCTTTAATAAAAAATGAAGAATAATTTATCATTTTATTAAAATTTATTAAGAAAAATGCATATTTAAACTGAATCCATATTAGACGTCTTGTATTTTTTGTTGTTAAGTTAAAATACAAATAACTTTTGGATACATATGCTTTGTTCCCTCACCATAAAAAGCAACTGTAATTACAACCACAACGTTGGTGTTGTAAGTTAGGTTTTTTCTACATTACCCTTCGATAAATTAGAGGTAATTTAAACTATTTCATTAAATTGAATCTCTCAACACGACTAGGTCATGACCCTACACATTATGGTGAGACTTGGAAAAAGAGGGACTGTTTTTATGGAGAGGTAGTTTCCCTTAAGTAAACCCACCTACCTATTACATCCCAAAAGATTAGCCACCAAATTGGCTTTATACCATCAACTTTTTCATCACAATTTCAGGAAACCATTGAATTTCATTCTTTATATTGTTTAGGAAAGATATAGCATGCATGCATGTACCTATAAAATCAGCAAGTTAGGTAGCTAGTAGGAGTCCTCTTCACTTTAAATCCAAAAGTTTGTCTCCTCTAATAGTGGATGGGCTTGTACTTCTAAATAGTATTAATGTATGATTGTGTCTATTGTATGTGTGACTTTGATGATGATAACAATTAGTGAAAAAATATTTAGCTTTTCCCCAATTCACGATGGTGAGCTAGAATCCACTTCCCCTATACACCACATGATGCCCATATATTGTGGATAGCAACGTGGTTTCATTTGAAATCAAATATGGTCCTGCTTATAACTGTGTCATGTAGTTGTTAAAGAGACCTACGTTGCATTGCACGATAGATGACCTCAATAAGTATTAATCTTTTGCGGTACTCATCATCTTACAATTCGATTTTATAAGGTTATGTTAGGCTCAACCATAAATTTTAAGATGGTATTGGAGTCTGTTTTATGATCTCTTGGATTACCTCCTATTAGATTTTTGTTATCAGATCACCCACAATTTATATCCATGCATCAAACCCAATAGTGTTGGACATGATGAAGTGTGTTAAATAGACTCACATTAGATGAGATATGACTTGAACAAATATTTATAATTTAAATAGTTATCACCTTACAAACCTCTTTTATAGGGTTATGTTATGACCAACAGTGAACTTGGATCGAATTCTATACTCAATATTTGAAGGCTTGTGGTCCGTATAAATATGCACATATCAAAGGGTAAAACATTCTTTAATTATGTGTCGCATAAAATGTACTTCGATTTACATATTTCATCAGACGCCCTTAAATATTGTGAAGCAATTAGAAAATAATGATCAAGAATTGCCTCAACTTTTTAACAAGATAAAATTTCTTAAAAAAGTTATATAATCATCATGTTGGAGATAACAAGTGCACGCCAAAAGCTGACTTACACGTACACGGATCTTTGATAGAACATGCAAGAACACACTAAAAATAAAGTAATATAGCAAAAATAAAATTTCACGTGGTTCATTTTTAAAATAAAAAATGGTGGTTCGACATCCCTTGTTTACGGACTAGGATTCCCTACTGTAAAAGCAGCACGCAGTTTTACGCTGTAGAGAATCTTGATCATTGATTTGTGATCCGACGGTTCAGATTAAAAAATCAATTTTACACGGTAAAACAATCTCAACCGTCGATTAGAGATCGTACGGCCAAAATCTGTTACAGCGTCCTACTGTAACAGCACCGAATCCATATCCCTTGTTTACATCCATAGAAATCTCTCAACATAATATATTTGCTATCTCAAATATTATTATTGTAACTCAATCCTAAATTGTGTATCACCCTACAATATTAGTCTCACTCAAGAGTTAGAAATTAAAGAATGATAATGATATTCACATCCCACATATTAAATGGTCACCTACACAAATATCAGTCTATACATAGTTTTCCTCTGACTTTAAACATACTCCCACAAGTAAAAGGTGAGATTGGATCCCTCGAATTAGCCGGTTCTTAAATCACATATATAGTTTTTTTATTAAAATGGTCACCTACTCATATCTCTCTAGTACATGTCATGACTTTCATTAATGTATATAACTTAGTGAACATTAATTGTCCTTATAAGTATATGATTGTGTGATTTTCAAGTGCCAAGATACATTCATCCATCTCTTACAATGTACATCTTACATTTCTATCCATTTGAATTTATTTAGAAATTTTAATTGATTTCCTAACGCAAAAGATATTGGTTGTATCAAGAATTAACATGTGAAACATACTCAATTGATTCCAATTTTATAAACTATGATTAAGTTCACTCAATAAGTATGAAAAAAGGTGTAAAAGGACTATATATGCTTAAAAAAAAGATTATATATGAGGATCGTAGCCCCCTTTCGAAAAAATAGGAGGACTGTAAGTTCACTTAGGATTGTTCTTAAGTGAAGTTTATTAATTGCTCGAGTTCAATGACTTGATTTTTCACTATTGATTTTTGAAAAACAAAAAACAAACCTTATGTATCACAAAAAACATTTGTAGTGGTGGTGGTCTCTTGGCACTCTATCATGGTAGGTTTTGTTGGGTATTCCAGCATTGTAGCTTGTGTGGAGAAGCCCTCTATCTCAAAAAGATCAGAACTTGAATCACTAGCTACATCTTCATCCTTTACATTTGACTTTGGTGAACTTGTTGGTTGAAAAACTTGCAAGGTATCACGTGCCTCCTCTTCCTTTTCTTCTTCATGATCATGATCATCATGATCATCTGTTGTCAACTTGTCTTTTGGTATTTTTTTGTGATTCACATCACTAATAGTAACTTGATTTTGTGAGAGAGTTTGAATTGGAGGTGTTGGTAATGTAGTTGAACTTGAGGCTTTTGATTTTGAAGTGTTTTCTTTGACTTGCAAAGAATTTTTATCAAAACAAGAACATTTTCTTCTTATAAGAGATATTGGTTTTGACAATGATGCTTTGATTTTCTTGTAAAGATCAATAAAAATGTTACTATGAGAAGGGTTTTTCTTGGAAGGTGAAATTGCATTTGTAGTAAGGTGAGAATATTTCAAACCAACAAGGTTGTTTGAAGAAGTAGAAGAAGACTTTGAAGAATGTGTTGTTGAAGTTGTAGCATGGAATGATGATGATGATGAAATAGAACAAGCATGTGAGTATGATTTTCTTGTCTTTGCCTCTTGATTTAGTTTGTGTTGGCTACTTGTGATAAGAAGAGGAGAAACATTATAGTTGTTGGAATCAAGATCATGAGATATGCATCCACTACTAGGTTCTTTAGTAGCATGATGTGGTTCACTTTTCTTTAGATCCATGTTATCATGAATTCCTCTTTCCATTTTTCTCACTCTTTTTTGAGTTATTTTAAACTAAAGATTTGAGATGATGCATTTAATTAATATTCTTTACGCTTCTATATATTTAAGTAGGAAAATGTTTGGTGGACACGCTATGTAGATGTATACACCTTGAAAAAGAAAAGAAAAAGAGAGTGATACGATAGAAAGAGAGAAATATAAATAAAATGTGGTATTGAATTAATGTTTGAAAATATAAGAAGTAAGTATATCAATGTTGATTTAGTGTGGGGCCAACATCGTCAAGAAGATTTTGGATGTCAGTGTGAGTTGAAAAAATCATGTTTTTTTTTTTTTTTACAAAAATAAACGACATTCATTTAAATTGATAGAGTACATCGATACAATGAAAATTCTCTAAAAACAAAAAGGATGAATCTGTGAACAAACTTACAACATCCATGTTAATAGCATAAAATGACAAAGTACTAAAGCCTACACATATGACTATATTTAGGTCTCCGGAATACCCATGTCTCCGGATCTACAACGTTGATGACTCCAAAGTAATTGATTTGATCTGCACTAGATCGAAGCTGATCTAACAATCTGAATCGAACAAATATCTGAACGAAACAGGAAAGACAAACAACGTCGCACAAAGACGACGAACAAAATAACGTCGCACTAAGACGATGAAATAAGGAAAGAAAAAAACGAAATAGATGTGAAAATCACTTATTTCAATAACAGGGAAAAAGAAAAACGAGTTAGAAGAGTGATTTTGGGTCAAAAATTGACCCTAAATCACCCCTCTTTAGTGGATAAAGGAGAAGAAACTCGGATTTTGGTGATGGCTCACAAGAGAGAAGGGGGAAAATAATGTTATTTTATCATTAGAATACTATCATTCTTGCATTTCCTCCTTAAAAAAAAAAAACCATTCTTGCATTTTTTTTAGGGATCATTCTTGCACCTTTTTATTTGCTATATAATTTGTTCTTGATAAAACAATTTATTATAAATCAAAGTAAACCTCCCCTAAAAAAAATCAAAATAAAACTATTTAATTTGCCTAGGGTAGACAGTAAATAAAATTTAAATAAGATGCAACACCAACATGAACGAACAATATTGGCATGTTTTAATAGATGAGATGTCCTAAAACACACTTTTTAATACTCATTTTTCAATACATGAATTTTTATTGGTTAAAATTTGAATGGATTCCAACAAATCAGATGAGTTCCAAATAAATTTGGTGAGACTTGCGTGAGTTTTAACTAATAAAAAAGGTGCTGAAAAATATGTGTTTAAGAATGTTCATAAAATTATTCTTAGTAACTCATTGTATTAGGGTTGAACCTCAATTTATCAGCCGTTAGTCAATCAATTGTTCTTTTTTATTTACACTTTTTAAAATATATTTTTATTTGTCATATATGTTTCAGCTATGATTGAATCGATTGAACAAACAAAACCTCGCATGACTCAAAAGTTTGACTAGTGCGATCTTCAATCCGATTTTTAAAACAATTGGTCAAACATCATGAGGACCACATCTATGTGGGGTGTCTTAGGACTGTGCACTAATTTATCTTGACATCAATCAAGTAATAAAGGAAAAAAAAGAAGTTTCACACACACATTATTATGCATAGAAACCTCTAAAACCATCCACAAGAGAGCACCCCGATTTAAGTGCTTAAATGGGACACCTTTGTCCACATCACTCATTTTACGATAGTACTTATTAAGCACCAAATTTCTCCAACCTAGCACCACAAAAGAAATTACTAAATAGGTCCCACAAATAATTCTATAACATGACATTTCAACAAAAATTTATTTATTTTATTATGATTTATTAAATAGGGTCTGAAAAAATGAAGAGAGAGAGAGAGAGTGCTTCCATAGTCACCCTTCTTCATAGGCACCCAAATATTATACTCCACAATGGGGGTGCCTATTTAATATGGTGCTAAATAGGTGAAGCACCAACCATTGTGGATGGCCTAATGTACAAGGATTATTATTAATTGTTGAAATTTTTTTAGCACTCATTTAAAATTTTGTACGATTTGTGTCATTTCTTCAACAATTTCTCCTTTGCTTCTAATTGACGCACTTTTTCTGGTCTCAAATATAAACAAAAGTTAAGTCAACAAAAATTAATGTATTTCATTCAAAATTTAAACTAAATACATCCACTTTATTGACTCAACTTTTGCTTACATTTACGGAATGGAGTATATGGTTGGAGGGTATCCCTGAATTCTTTGCATAATCCCATCATTAGACCACACAAAGCTAGAGGTAGTAGTGTTTCTTCTTTTTATCCATCATTGCCTAAGGCTAATTTGTCTCTTCTTCTCCTATCTTCAATGGAACAAATTCCCAACCTATAATATGTCTTGTTGCTTTCTCAATTAATGAACTCAATTATACAAAATATTTATTTATATAAACTTTTATTCAAAATGATGTTATCTATGCAGAAATTATTATGCCAAAGTTATTATGAATATGAATATATTTTTTTAAAGAATGGATATCTAGTGAATCATAGTTATATAATTAGAAAAGTAAGATTTGAGAAGTAAATATATAGGGGGGCCATAATTAGTAGGGTTTTTCTTTCCGTCATGGTTCTTTTCCATTTATAAGATTTCAACTCAAGATTTCGCTTAAAGATAGAGAGAACCGAGTCCACCTTTAATCAGATAAAAAAAAATTATTGTTAGTTGAAACATATATTATTTGGTGAATGTGATAAAATAGAAGCGCAACAGAAATGTGGATATATTTCAAAAAGTGAATAACAAAGCAAACATTGTAACCTAATGATGGTATATTAGCAGAGTGAAATCTCAGCTAATAATTAAGTTCCTTGTTGTTACTATTTAAATTTATAAGTAGTCATTGAATCACTTTCATTGGTTTCTAAATTCATGAGATGTGACCAATTAGGTTCATGAATTTGTTGGACGTTGATATATAAATTTGATAATTTTCTTGACTGATTTGATAAATTTGACTTGAAATTAAGAAATTGACAAAAAGCTTGTATAGAATTATAAATTATTGATCTTCTTGGTTCGTATGTCACTTTCTCCTTCCTTAAAAAAATGTCACCTTCTCCTAGTAAATGTTTCAAATTAATTCCTTAAGTTTTTTTTTATAAGAAAATTAATACTTATGAATGCAAATAAGTATATTTTTTAATTCAGCTATCGACTAGTGATCACACATACTAAAATAATATATACCGGGGAAAAGAAAATGTGACACACAAGTTCAAACTCAGATTCCACGTAAAATATTTTCACAGACAAATTATTAGGATGTAATTAACAAAGATGATGACAATGATCCCAAATTAGTTAATTCATGTTTATTACTCCCTCTCTCTCAAATAAAAGGGAGAAAAATGGTTAATAATTGAGATATAAAAATTGAGAAAATATGAGAAAAAAATGAAGAGAATTTATTTCAGTTAATTAGAGAAAGCAATGTATGTCATGTAAGGGTCCAATTATGTACATTTAATCTGACATTAGGGAAGGTATGTCTCAAGTCTTGACAAATAAGACCTCAAAAGAAAAAGTCTTCATAGGTTAACACAATCAGAAGTGGATTGATTTGGAAGCAATGATATGGTGGGGTCACCACTAACCTTCTAAGGAACATGCAATGTTTTATTGCATGCTTCAAGACAATTCATGTATAGTACTCCTTTTTAGGTGTTTTGGATTTTTCCTTGAAAAAATATTTTGTCTACATTCTTTCCATCAAATTATACAAACCATTTTTATCTAGTGATTCTTCAATTTAATTGTTATTTTTATTTATTTATCTAAGATTATGTGTATCTCAAAGTTTTCAACTAAAAGTATCTCAAATGTTTAGCAGTAGCAACAGCTAATCACTATTAAAGTGAGTAGCTGTCGCCCGCTTAACATTTTCTTACACCACCAAAAATCAAACATGGAAGCACCTAACTGATCCGAGTCAATCACTATTCATTCCTTGTCTTTTACTTTATAGAAATTTTGCTTAGTTGGTTGTTGCAAATCAATTTACTGTTCATTTTTTGAATTGACCATAAAGGGTCATCTCTATTTTTCACTTAAATATTTTGGAAAGTTTCCAATGATTGAGAATTTGAAATCTTGATGAATAGAGAAAATAAATTAGTTTCATATTATTTATTGATTTTGATATGCAACGTATGTGAGTGTTGTAAACTCTAAAACATTGAGTTTGATTCATACCAATAAAATCAAAGTATAAATTTTTTCTACTTCATAATAGCAAACAAATCAAAATATTTAGTTAAAACCAATGATATAATGATAATTAGCCTAAACAAGTAACAATGAAAACTCATTCAGGTAAGCCAAATATAAAATTTAAGGGAAATTCATGCTCACATACATGACTTTGGTCATCATGGTGGAGACTGCATGGTTGATATAGTCTTATAGAGATTTATCAATAATTAATCAAAACAACAATTAATCATCTGTGGTTGGATATTTTTACATGTGAAATATAGCAACATGCCATATGATAACCAAAATCTTATGACAGAAATCAGAATAAGTGACACTAAAGTTGAAGAATAGCATGAAATGGAATCATTAATTTTTTGCATGCATGAAAATGGATTTGGATTCTCTGCAGTTGGAAAACAACATATATTGGCAGCAGCACCCTCATAATATCATGAAATGCAACTTTGACGCGTCATTTTCGGAAAATATGCTTAAGAGACGAAAAATACATGTTGATGGGAGCAAAGACAATGTGGTTCCAACCTCTTGTGGATGTTAAAGTTGGTGTAGTGTTGGTACTAGCACTAGGTTGGAGGAGAGAATTGTGTTTTCAATAAGTTGTCTTCACTCTTGATGCCAAACGAGTAGTCGACCTCTCAAGACAACTCAGAAATATGACCCACTTTGAATAGTTGTCGAATCTTGTTATCATCTTATTGCAATAACTCTTATGTTGAGTTTTCTAGGATAGAGGGCAATATAGTTGCTCATAAACTTGTGAAGATGATCATATATGATATCAATTTTTACATACCTAGAGTTCTATCGATACTTTGATTTTTAATGAAACTTATTAGTTTTCAAGAGAGATTGATGACTAAAATAAATTATTTAGATGTGAGAGAACGATTGATTACGAGAAATATGAAGAGAAATATATTAAATATAAATGAATTGAAAGGTCGAGAATTCAGATCCCACATGGTGGTTGCGAATGTAACATTTGGCTTTTAGGTCCTTAAAATTAATCATAGTGGTTTGGGCTATGAAACACAAATACTCCTCAGATTAGGTGCATCCTGATGTCAGACATGCGCGATGTCTGACACTCATACATATGATTACAGTGAATTATATCATTTTTACCGTCCTATGATGTGTTTTTTTTTGGTATGGATGTGTATTTTCACAATCCTATACAATTTTTCATGTAAATTGATTCACCATACAACACAATATTTTTCAAACAACATGTAAGACTAAAAATAATTCACACCTGAAAAATGTGTTTACCAAACGAAATGTAAAACTATAATATTTCACACGTGCATGAAAGAAATAACAAAACTATTAAATCTTAAATAAACAAGGTTTATGTTAAAGCAAAAAGCAAATAATGCAGCAAGCATCTCCCACTAAGCATTTAAACATGAATTGGAATTAATAATCTAAATGATCATATACATGATCTAATTATATTTTTTACCCCACCAAATAGAAATAAGGGATAAATACTTAGGTGAGTTTTATTAAAAAAAAAATTAATACTTTGGTGAGTTAATAATGAAACTAAAATAATTTTTCTGCTTCCAAAAAAAATGTAATGAAAGTATTTGATTTTTGAGAGTGAATGAAAGTAATTTTTATTTTTGAGAGAAATCTCAGCTAATAAGTTCCATATATTTACTATTTCAAATTTATAAGCAGTCCTCGAATCACTTTCAATTGTTTCTAAACTCGTGAGATTTGAACAATTTGGTTCATGAATATGTTGGATGTTGATAAATTTGATTTGAAATTAAAAAATTGACAAAATGTCTCTACAATTATATTGCTCATTTTAGTTCATATGTCACCTTCTGCTACTAATTCTCTCAATTAATCAAAAATAAGGAACAATGTGATATGTAAAGGTCCAACTTCAATTCCATTTGACATGGAGAATGTATGTCTCACCTCTTGAAAATTCATATTTCCAAAAAAAGAAAGTCTTCATTGTTTAACCTAATTGGAAATGGACTGATTTGGAAGCAATGGTATGGTGGGGTCACCTTTAACCTTTTAGCTAACATGCATTGCCTTATGGCCTGTTTCTAGACAAGTCATGTATGCATAATACACCTTTTTAGGTGTTCTTGATTTTGTCTTGGAGAAATATTTTGTCTACATTCTTTCAATCTGATTATACAAGACCTTTTTAATTAGTTATTCTTCAATTCAATGGTCCTTTCATGGTTTTTTATTCAAGATCTGGTTGAAGGGTAAAATTTATTAATAACCAGTCTCTGCACAAGACGAACAGAGATCAGCAAGACATAAATAACAAATTAAAGGACGATGTATGTAGGCGGAACACTCAAAATAAAACTCATACATCTCGTACATCCAAAACCTCATTAAGGACAATACTCAATCGGGGGCTACCGCCAAATCAGTTAAGGACTAATCACCGTTGCAGCGCGTAGAGTCCATGGCTATTCATTAAACTTTGGAGTGTTTCTAGCATTTCTCTTACGTTAAAACCAATTGATATGATGATAAATAGCCTAAACCAGTAACAGTGACAATGAAAATTCATTCAGGTAAGACAACTAGAAAATTTAAGGGAAATTCAAAATGGTATTATTAAACTGATACATGATTTATGGTCCTAAATCAAGGACCAATTTTCTTTCCTTTATTCTCAAAAGGACAAATATCAGCATCTTATCATTCATCTGAGTTGATTTCAACTTCATGCTCACAGACATGACTTGGTCATCATGGTGGAGACTGCACGGCTGTTATACACATTTATCAACAATTAATTAATCCAAACAAAATTAATCTTTTGTGATTGCATATGAAATATAGCATCATGCCATATCATTGCCGAAATCTTATTACAGAAATCAGAATGAGTGACACTAAGTTGAAGAATGGCATGAAATGCATGAAAATTGATTTGGATTCTCTGCAATTAGGAAATCTGTATTCAAGTAATGAGTGACGTTTTATCAAGATGGATAAACACGTTTCGACTTGGTATTTTGAATTCAATTTACAAAGTCGGAACATGATCTGTTGGATCGAGATCTAATGTCTATATTGTGACTGCGACAAATGCGAGATTCCCTAATTGCAGGGGATCCAAATACATAAAATGTATTCAATGACTCCCGAATTCAAGAGATGCTATTGTATCATTTAAACTTAAGACTATATACATATTTAATCGAATTGATTGTGGGATTGAAAGTTTATACACCACACAGATCGTCTATATAAATTTTCAAGTAAATTTGAAATCGTTTGATATTTTGTTAAGGTGCGTCAAGATTAATGTCTTAAAGCTTTCATTAAACGACATTAATATCGATGTCTCAATGGTATATCACATAACTTGTAAAAATTATTTGTATGCTATAAACTTTCAATCTAAAGTTGGTGCACCCAAATACTAGTGTGCACAAATGCGCAAAGAGAGTGTGAAAGAGAAAGAGAGAAACCTGAAAATCCTTGTTTCTTCGTCTAAGCAACAACTTGATGTTTGTACTTACTCTCGAGGGCTTTCGATGTCCGATATCGATAATATAGAAACTGCATTAAAATCTATAACTGAAGTTAAGGTAGACATATTTCTGCCAGCACCCTTCTACTATGACTCAATAGCAATCTCATAATGTGTCTTCCTTTTTCCATTGGGTCTGAAATTTCAAATGTTGGAGTATAACATGTTTTTTCATTTAATTTTCTAGCCAAAATATTCTTAAATAAATAAAGAAATAACAATTTTCATCAATAACTATCTTCGTGCGTTCATAGAAACGAAAGTGACCTGTGTAAATGCACGAGTATCTTACTAGTAAATAAGAAAAGGATACAAAAGAATCAAGAATGGAACATCCTCCTGATTCTACAAGCCATGGAAGATTTGGACCAAGTTTTGACCAATCCAAGCTGCTTACTAGTATGCTACATGAAACAAAAATTCATGTCTTGTTGAATATGTTGCTTGGCATAGAAGTCACATATTGAGACTTAAAAGATTATATAACTAAAAGCATACCTTGCTACATAAGTAGTATTCCCAATTAAAGCAAAGAGAAACATTAGAGGATTCACACCCTACATGTAATGAAAAAGATTAAAATTCTGCTTAGAGAACTAATTAAATGGTAGTTTTTTACGGATTAAAAAAAAAGTGATTTTGACATTTAGTAATTTTTAAGAAAAACAAAAGTTATCGTGTTCCTTTATTATAACGAAAACCACTTTTTTATAATTTAAAAAAATCTAATGAAAAAAGATGTTTAAGGGAAGAGAAGTCTCTACCATAATCATGTCTAAATTTTTTTACTTTTTTTTATAATAAAAAAGAAAAAAACTTATAAATAATCACATCTTGCAATGGTTGGAGTCCCTCACCTCAAAGTTACCTCTTCTGATCTGCAAAATGGATGAAAATTATAGTCAAGTCAATATTGAACTATATAAAGAGAACAAGACAAATCAATGATGCTACACTATCGAGTAATTATCGAGCAAAAGGAAACTTATTAGCATATCTAGCAATTATAGTGATTTATTCAAATTCCGCTACGCTATTTCACAATGCAGGTTATGAGAGACAAGAATCTTAAGAAGAAGAATTTCTGATCTAAACTTCAAGAAAATATAACTTACATTCAAACAAATTTGAGGAAGTCTTCCACCCATATATATAACTGCCATTGCCCAACCAAGGTAAGTCCCAATGCTATGGTATGCTTCCACGCCATGATCCGACAACTGATGGCCACCAACCTGAAATTTAAGAAATAATAATGGCATGATGGTTAAAACTGTAACTAGACGAAAAATATTCGGAAATACTGAAAACATTGTTTTGAAATTCTTCCAAGTGTGTAACAAAATTGTGATTTGTATTAAATTACCTGCAAAAGCTTTTTCCCAACATATATTACAAATTCGTTTCTTGGTTTCGAGACCTCTGAATGAATTCTTGTATCTGGTGAATGAAGCAGATTCAAGGTACCTAGAAAAGTTAACGTCGACACCTGAACAAGATAGAAGTGTTTAGATTTAAATTCTAGTATGCATTATTGTCATAGTTATAGTGTTGAGAATCCATCGTGGATTGTGAAAAATAGCGGTGCTATAGCCACTTTTTGACAACATTTTGAGCTAAATTGTGAATCACGGAACAAAAGCGATTTGTTAAATTCCGCTACGCTATAGCTGCTATTTTACAACATTGCGTAGTTATGGAAGACTATAGTAGGAATAGAAAAGTTTACCAAACATAGAGTGTTCTTCATCTTTAAAGATGGTGCAGATTTTGTGAAGACAGATGGAACAAGCAAAGGCTCTTCTATAGGGTCCAAAATAGGAGAAGATGACATTCTTTGGGCTAATTCTGATTTCGGAGTATGACTCTTCGATAGATATCTTGCTGACCTAATGAAATCAAAAGAGAAGAGTTTTGAGAACTTTGAAAAACAAATTATAGTCAAGTCGGAGATTGAACTGGTGAGACCATCGGATCATGGTTCAGTTGGCTCCGTCACTATAACCATGGTTAAATGAAAAGACCAATAAAATTTAGCATAAAATTTCAATGAAAAGGATTAATTACTGGTAGTATGATTGTGTTCCAACATGACTCTTTTGAGCTGGAAAAGGAATCGGTGAAGTCAAACCAATGGCTGTTCTTTGATCAGCAGCATTTCCATTTTCAACTCCGTTATTGCTTTCGCCATCATCTATTGGTGGGTCAATCTGATCACGACACAGTACATGGAATTACAAATAAAACAAAATAATGATCTTAATAATAATTGCATATATCCTAATAATAGGAAATGAGGTAAGTGCAGATTTGTTTAATTAAATCAGTGTTATAAATTGCAGGCTGCAAAAAATAGCATTTTGTTCAAATTCCACTATGCAACAGTGCTATAGCGTCGCTATAGCCTCTATTTGACAACATTTCGTAGTAAATAGTGTATCGCAAAACAATAGAAACTAATTCTAATTCTGCTATTCTATAGCGCTATATAGCCGCTATTTCAGCAAGCATTAAATCTATGATATCGTATATAGATTTCTATCGCGATATAGTAATATCGATAACCACACATATCACAGTATGTCAAAAATTACACAGGCAACATGAAGTATCGAAGTTTTTACCTTGAACTGTCTCTTGTGCTTAAGTCTGGGATATATGTGTCCATAGTAAGTGGCTTGTAAACAAAGTGTAAGTGTTATCAACGTATACAACTGCACAAGAATTCAGAAGTTAGATGAAATTATTTACTACGTCGTAGAACACCTCAATCTTCAGCTAGATTCTTACCACTGCAGTATATAGCTGAGTCGGTAGCTGCAAAAACAAGAAATTTAATCATCAAACTTAGTACATACACAATTATAATTGCCTCAAGTATCACAAATTATATATTGTTGAAATAAATATTGGTCAAATATCAATGTTGTTAATCGCAGAAAAATGGTATCATCGCAGAAAATAGTGGTCTGTTTAAAGTCTGAAACGCTAAAGTACTATAGCGCCGCTATAGCGGCTATTTGACAAAACTTTGTGATAAATACGTGGAACAATAGTGATTTGTTCGAATAGCACTATAACGTCGTTATTTGAACACTCGTTTAAAAGTTCATCGATGTGAATGTTTATAGGTTAGTCTTACAAAACCGAGCTACTTAAAGTCTTCAAGACACAATCGAAACACTCACAGTTGCAGGTTCGAGTAAGCATCCAAAGAGGTTGAAAAAGTCTCTGCAAAATAAAATAAATTGAATCAAATGTTTGATGTATGTGGTTGGAACTTCTTGCAAACGAAACAAAATCAGAAAAATATAAATCAAACTCTGACGCTGAATACAGATGAAACATAAATAAATATATAGTGTAAGCCAAATGAGTCAAGTTGGCTATATGGATCAATCAATGATTATTAGGCTCTTTCACAAATCACTAATTTTCCGCAATACGGTATTCAGTACAAAAATGTTGTCAAATAAAGGCTATAGCAGCGCTATAGTACTGTTGTATAACGGAATGTGAGAAAACCATTGTTTTCTGCAACCCGTGCTATAGTGGCGCTATAGCAACAGAATTTGAACAAACCACTGTTTTCTGCGACCCGTGATTGACAACATTTAACAATCACTATCTTAGAGTATTTTTCATATCATTTGGTAGAATGAGTTTAACGATATATTGGTGGCACTGTGATTTTGTTGAAGCTCCAAACTATAGCTTTCAGCAAAATCACGAGCACACCATGATTCTGCTAAACTCACCACAAATCCAAAAATGCACTTAATGCTTAAAAACAACTTATGCTTATGCTTAAAATTAACACAAAGTTAAACAGGAACAGCTTATGATTAAAACTGAACTACATTAGAATAATTTAAAACAAGAACTTAATTTACCCGATTATCCACGTCAGCAAGAAAGTTACAGACAGACCATGAGAAGATTTTTCTCTGTAATTTGTGATTAATTGAGGTATCTCAGCAATCATCCAAACAATAACACTAATTACACCTAATGTGATAGAAGCTGTCTTTGCATCACTTCTCATAACCATTTGAACCAATTGCAAACAATGTTGATTTCCAAGACACAATGATGTGGAATTACCAATGACTCCTCCCATTGTGTCAAGGAATTGGAAGCTACAAAATTATCAAGAGTAAAAAAATCAGTTGCAGAATCTCTTATGAAAATGATATATAGTACAACAATATCAAAAATGTGAGATTCCAAAATCATTGCATAAGAAGACAAATGTGGAAAGTATATAAAAAAACAAGTATATCCTAATCCTAATGTCTATAATGCTGGAAAGTACCATATAATAATAAAGGATGTCGAGTTTACCAACTTCACTTTTATAAAGTTTATATATAAAAAAAGTTTATGTTTATCGTCTGCTAACACATGTCGAATTACTATTTGTATCAAAATCGTTTTTAGTGTCATTTCATTTGAGGTATTCGCAAAAAAACCCTCAAATGGAATGAAGTAAAGTTGAACCTAATAAAGTTGTTCCATGTCATTCAATCCAATATGCAGCTCTCCGACCAAATGTCAATCATGTCAGACATTTGGTCAGAGAGAATTGTTCATAGAGGACCCGAAGAGGAAAATCATTGCAATTAAGCTTTGAACTAATCAAGCATAATTCAAACGTTCAATAGTTCTATTTCTATATCATTCTATCTCTTTCAATCAATCCAAACAACCTAGTGCAAACGTTGAATCAATCCAAAGTGAAAAGTTTTAAGAAAAAAAGTGTAAATTCAACTACATAAGATGAAATTGTTAATCTAATCTGATTAAAATATCAATGGTTATAGGATGATAACCACATTTTTCTCCTTTTCTTGAATTTTCAGCCAAAAGAGTGAATAGAAAACCAAAACTTTGATTACAATGAAATACTGAAGAACTAAGACAAAATTCATAATAATAATGAGAGTATATAGTCCAAAAAAAATAACGTTCACTCTAATTCTAGGGTTTGCCCTAAGGACAACTTGTTTAGACAGCTCAGTTAGTGAACTAAGGGACACCGTAGAAATACTAACCACGAGATCTAGGGTTCAATTCAAACCCTAAAAACTAACTACGAGCTCGGTTGGTAAACCAAAAACACTAAACCCTAAACACATTAACATTTGTCTATAAAAAAAATAAAAATTCTAGGGTTTGACGCAAGAAGCATGTGACTTTTGACTGTGACAAAAATAATTGTTTAAAAAGTATATATATCGTGGTGGTTGATGAATATGAGGGAAAGAACAAAACAAAGTTTACCACTGACAGAAAATGAGTACAGTTTTGGACTCAAATATAACGTTTCAATCGGAAGAGAAAAAGAAAAAGAAAGAATGAGAAATATGTATATATTTTGACTATAAAGTAGGAGAAATATACTCACATCATATAAATGTTGACTGCTTCACTAACGTCTCTTTTGCATGAAATTTAGGCGTATTAGTTTTTGAAAACAAGGTTTTGTTTTTTTTTCCACACAAAGATTATGTAACAAACCTAAATTCCAATTTTTGTTTTGAAGGGGGACCTACATTCCATTTGAGCCCCGTTTGGTTTGAGCTTATTTTGAGCTTATGAAAAATAGCTTACGTAAATAAACAAGTTTTTATTTTAATTTATAAACTCTTACTAACGAAAATTGTATCTTCATAAACGGTTTTTTTATAAACTACCTTAAAAACTTATAAATAATACATAAAAACTTATTTATTTGTATAAGTTGTTTTATATAAGCTCTAAAATAAGTTAATCCAAACGGGCCTTGGTCCATGTGCATTGTATTTTTACAAAAAAAAAAAACAGAAAATTCTATCAACAAAAAATTAAACAAATCAAATTCAACACTAATTTTTGTGAATTAACGGATCAAATTCAACATTTTTTAATGCCTGAATTGCAGGCTCTCCTTTTAATTCACAACTCAATTGAATTGGACTAAACCAATTTTGTTTGAAGGATGGACTAAACCAATTTGTTGTTCATCAAGTTCGTATGGTTTGGATTTCGAAAAATAAATCACACAAACTAAATCAAACTTAATATTTTTTAATGCTTTGTATTTTTTTTCCTATGGAATACCAAACCGACCAGTTATATCTTAAGAGTGTGTTTGGATCAAGGGTTTAGGAGGGAAAGGGAAGTGATGGCTCACTTTTATGTTTTAAATTATGAACATTGTAAAATGTTTTTTTAAAAAACTAAATTAAGTGTTTTTTAAGTATTATATGATTATTTATCATTTTGTTAATTCAATTTTCTAAAAATCATTTTATAATGTCCTAATTTAAAAAAGAAAAGTGAATTCCCCCTCTCTTTTCTTCCAAAGTGTATAATCCTTTTCTTCCAAAGGCTCCAAGCGATCATGGAAAATTAATTGATTGGTTTTGATCAGGCACAGCCACACTACATGATGATAAAAATAAAAGTCAATTTGATTTTATTCATTGTCCGTTTGGCACACCACACAAGCCAATCGGCACTCAACTATTTTTCTACGTAAATTTGGTATATTCATTAAACATTAATCACTTCTAAAACATGGATTGAGAACTTGCTCCATTCTTAAGGTGGATTGTAGTTGTTTAGGTAATCCAATTATAGCGGAATTTGAAGGCTTTCTTCGTCATCATAATGGTTTTTGGATTTCAGGTTTCTTAGGTTACAGGCACATATCCTTCTTGACGAACTTCATGTTATTTATCGTGGGTGTTATTGGTTAAAGATATGGACTTTCAAGAATTTATCTGCTACACGGATTTCCTCCACCATGTTCAAATCCTTAAGGAGCCAGCCCCTAAATTTATTAAGTATGCTACATTGATTCAATACATCAAAGATATTATCAGAAAAAAATAATACTATCAAAGATCTCCTCAACCTTGACTGATTACCTGCCATTGATCACACAATCCGGGAAGGAAACAATTGTGCTCATTTTCTAGCTAAGCTTGGTGCTTCTTTTACTTTGGAGTTTGTAGTTCACACCTCTTCTCCGACAGACTTATCAGACCTCCTTATTACAAATTCTATAGGAACCTGATTTCGTAGACTTTAATCTTTCCTTTGTTTTTCTTATCTTTGTAATAAAGAAGAAAAAAAAAACATGGGTTGAGTGCATGATGTAATTAAAGATGGGTTCCTTTCACTTCTGAGTTAAGGAATATTTTATTGAAATTAAAGAGTCATCACCAACTTTTTAACGGTATCCTGCTTTTAACAATATATTTGAGAAGATTAAATATTGCTAAACCGAACAAAACTAGAATTAATTATGATTAATAGTCAGTCCCAAAAAATCCTTAGTTGAATAATATTAGTTTTAAAGACTTTAAAAACTATATAGAGTTCGGATTGGACAAAATATCTCCATCTTATCAAGCTTGTATAAGCTAGCGGAGGAGAATCAAACATAAAATTTAGAGTGATTACACGCGTTATAGAATGATAATAATTAAGTATAAGTATGGTAATAAAATTAAGTGTAACCCAAGTGCTACCACACCTTCACAAGTAGGTCCATCTTTAGTTAAGTTGTTGTCTAATTATCTCAAGCATCACCACATTATAAGATTTTAACTAATAGATAGATATTATAAGATAGTGACAAAATAGACTTGTTATATTTTATTAGCTTGTCAAGAAAAAAGTTGAAAATTAAATGTGTGACTTTTTATGGCTTTTCTGACAACTTCTGGGTTGTATTTGTTTTTTGTTTTTTGACAAAGACAGGGTTGTATTTTGTTGGTATCCAGGGAGTTGTAATTCATTTCCAACGAATTTTTGAAATCGACGGTAAAAAAGAGAGTAAATTACAATCATCTTTCTTCAAAGAAGTTTGAATTACACTCATCTTTCCTCTTATGTTAAAATATACACTCACCTCTCTTGGAGAGTAAAATTTAGAGTAAATTACACTCCCCTCCCCTCAAAGATGCTTGAATTACATTCCTCTCCCCTCTTATGTTAAAATATACACTTCCCTCCCTTGAAAAATAAAATTTATACTCCTCTCCCTTATAAGATGCTTGAATTAAAACACCCTCCCTTAATAATTAAATATGCACTACATTTTAATCTATTTTAACATAAATAAATATTTTTATGATATATATTAATTTTGAACCATCATTAAGAAAAATTAATTCATTTCTT
>Ga0315914_1001448_pt1 | contig 35467 bp, 18 predicted proteins | sample MpolenodulesMG_FD_203920 | JGI IMG/M metagenome (GOLD analysis project Ga0315914, IMG submission 203920) | Medicago polymorpha root nodule microbial communities from Los Angeles, California, United States - elongated nodules | ecosystem: Host-associated > Plants > Roots > Nodule | place: USA...
GATTCGACGGACCTGATCTCATCTCTCTCTAAATCTTCTTAATCAATCTTAATTTAAGTTACTTGATTGCTTGACTTAATCAATCAAGCTAAACCAACCGCCTAGTGGCAACTAAAAAGAAACTTTACACATCCTTCTTAATAATGCAATTAAATTTTTGAGATTAAAATCAGTCCTTGTGGGAACGATATTTTTACTACTTCGATAGTTTTAGTACACTTGTTAAAAGTCTATCAGTAAACTCAACTTAAGTACGATCACTCAAATTTGGCTCAAGTACGTTTAAACAACTTTAGTTCAACTAGATTATGCAAACTCATGAGGATTGGTTTTGCCATCCAAAAAGGTCTAGCGGCGCAGCTTGTTGCCCGCTTGCCTTCTATTCAAGTGTAAATAATGGTTTACACTTGAATAGAAGGCAAGCAGACAACAAGCTGAAAATTGATATACTTAGAGATATACTTTCGGATGTCTAGTACTCCTTCTAGATTATGCAAACCTACGGATATACTTACGGACAGCCAATCAAATAGATCCTCCTATCAAAAATTGATATACTTGTACTCCTTTGTCTCTCAATATAAAATTGATATACATTACTGAAAATTTATACACAAAAATCATAATTTTTTTATCTCTTATCGTAAGAATTGATGTCAATAATTACAAGGGCAATTTTTGAAAAAACTAATATATATTATTGATAAATTTATTGTTGTTAAACAAATTAACTATTTTTCATAATGTCTGTGAATTAGATAAGCGAGTCCCGTATGCTGTATATATGAGTAATAGATTAAATTATTTAATTAGTAGCACCACAATTGACACAAATAGTTAAATATTTTACACATGATTAATGTCACATCAACGTAATGGCTTGAAGAAAGACAATCATTATTTAAAGCTATTAGCTATTAGCCAATACATCGTTTAACAACTTTCAAGTTCAACCAACAAAACACTTTTATCCAACCAAATTAACTGGTATCTGGAATGTTACAAACAAAAAGTTATTGGGATCGATGTAGAAATAAATAAAAATTCAAATGTGGAAGAATCAAAATAGTTAGAATCGAAAACCAAGATGCATTTATTTATTTAAGAAAAAAATAGTATCAGTAGCAAAATTGTCCGCTTAAGGACTCATGTTTGAAGCGTGAGAGCTGTAGTAACCTTCAACAGTATCCCTAAAAAACAAAAGACAGAAACTAAGCAGGAAGGAGAAACAAATGCAGTGGGACATGTTTTTTATGGAAAATGATTGATACTTGATAGTATGAGACGAAATCTTAGCTGTAGGTTTTCTCATTTTTTGTCACCATGTTCCGTTTTTTGATTGGTTAGATAAGTTGTTCGCGTGTTTTTTCGACAAAATTATGACTTGTACCATAGCACTTTTTCATTTTGATTAGGCTTAAAATTAGTTCATTTATTAATTTTACTTTTGAAATTAGTAGAATGAGACTTTTTGTTAAGTAAAATTGAATATTTTTGGATGCCTTTTTGTGGTCTTACCATTAAGTTGAACAATTAGAGAGGAAATGACGACTCAAGTACTATATCTTGATGGATTATAGATAGTTTAGAATTATTTATTGTATCTTTATAGTTAATGTGCCAAGTTGAAGAGATTAATTTAGAGATCAAGTTGATGGTTTGTTAAATGAAGATATTAAAACAAGTTTGACATACTGAAACCAAATTGTAGGTCGTAAAAGCATATGATAACAAATGTAATGGCCAGTGGTGACTGAGTGGGTTTATTGGAATTCAATATAAATTAGATTCCGATTCCTTAGCCATATGTATAATCCAAGAAAAATAGTAAAAGAAATACATAATCATCAGAATTATATTATAAATATTTAGTTCACCAACTGTTTTGTTACTTCAAATTAAAAAAAAAAAATCATTTTTTGTTTATTATCTTCTTAACTTCACATTGACCAGCCAGCTGCTTGCTACTACCTTCTTATCTTGTTAATTATTCATTCAACACTCTCATTTTTTGAAAAATGGCAGAAGCTTTGCTTGGTTGTTTTTGAGAATTTGATGTCTCTTATTCAAAATGAATTTGCAACCATTTCTGGAATCAAGTCGAAGGCTCAAAAGCTGTCAACCACCCTAGATCTCATCAAAGCCGTTCTTGAAGATGCTGAGCAGAAACTAGTCACCAACCGTTCTATAAAGTTATGGCTTCAACAACTCAAAGATGCAGTTTATGTGCTAGATGATATTCTTGATGAGTGTTCCGTTGAATCTGCTCGACTTAAAGGTTTATCCTCTTTCAAACCAAAGAACATCATGTTTCGCCATGAGATTGGCAACAAGTTTAGAGAGATTACAAGCAGATTCAATCAAATTGCTGAATCAAAGAACAAGTTTCTTCTACAAGCAGGTGGTTCGGTTAGGGAAAGGTCCATTGAAGTGGCAGAATGGCGCCAAACCACTTCAATTGTTGTTGAGTCTAAAGTGTATGGACGAGAAGATGATAAAGAGAAGATTATAGAGTTTCTTCGCAACCAAGCAAGTGACTCTGACCTCCTTTCTGTGTATCCCATCGTCGGCTTAGGTGGTGTTGGAAAAACAACTCTTGCTCAATTGGTCTACAACGACCATCGGGTAAGCATTAATTTTGATACCAAAATTTGGGTGTGTGTTTCTGAGGTTTTCTCTATCAAGAGGATTTTGTGTTCCATTATAGAATCTATCACAAGAAACAATTGTTATGACTCCAATTTAGATGTAATACAACGAAAAGTGCAGGAAATGTTGCAAGGTAGAAAATATTTGCTGGTCTTGGATGATGTATGGAAAAGAAATCAGGAATTGGAGTTCGGATTATCCCAAGACAATTGGAATAAGTTGAAAGCCGTGTTGTCGTTTGGATCCAAAGGTTCTTCCATTTTAGTTTCCACTCGTGACAAGGATGTTGCAACAATTATGGGAACGTTCCAAGTTCATTATCTATCTGGTCTCTCTGAAGAGGAATGTTGGTTGTTGTTCAAACAATATGCATTTGGAGAAGAGAAAGATGAGCAGACAAAACTTGTGGCAATAGGCAAGGATATCGTTAAGAAGTGCAGGGGATTGCCTCTTGCAGCACAAGCATTGGGAGGTGTAATGCGCTCAAGAAGTCAAGTAAAGGAATGGCTTGAAATTAAAGACAGTGAGCTTTGGACTCTACCTGATGATAATTTGATTTTGCCGGCCTTGAGATTGAGCTACTTGTATTTAACATCAACCTTGAAGCAGTGTTTTGCTTTTTGTGCTATATTTCCCAAAGATACAGAAATGATGAAGGATGATTTGATTCATCTTTGGATGGCTAATGGATTTATTTCATCCAGGAAAAATTTGGAGGTAGAAGACGTCGGTAATATGGTTTGGAATGAACTGTACCAAAAATCATTCTTCCAAGACATCAAGATGGATGTTGATTCAGAAGACATTTCTTTCAAGATGCATGATCTTGTCCATGATCTAGCTCAATTTGTTACGGGGTCAGAGTGTATGGTTTTGGAGAACACAAACACTGATTTCTCCAGAAGCGCTCACCATATTAGTTTTGACTATCCCACTTTGCTATCAATTAATGAGGGTGCATTCGAAAAAATTGAATCCTTGCGAACATTTTATGTGTTAAAATTGCATGGCTACTACACGTTTAATTCTAGACGCTTCCCAACAAATAGCTCTGTGCGGGTTTTACGCATAAGATGTAAAATGTTATATTCAGTTGAGAATTTTACTCATTTGAGGTATTTGGAGCTTTATGGTTTTTCAGCCCTTGAACCAATATCTGATTCAATTCATACATTGCGGAATTTGGAAATCTTAAAATTTAAAAGCTTTTGCAAGATTAGATGTCTACCGAAACACCTGAATCGCCTACAAAATCTCAGACACCTTGTGATCGAAGAATGTAATAAATTGTCAGGCCTCTTCCCTAATATTGGAAAACTATCTTTCTTAAGAACATTAAGTGTATTCATTGTTGGTCGGCAAACAGGGTACAGCTTGGCAGAGTTACAAGATCTAAGGTTGGGTGGTAAGCTGAGCATCGAAGGCCTAAAAAATGTTGGTAGTTTATCTGAAGCTCGAGAGGCCAATTTGATGGGTAAAAAAGACCTCAATGAATTATGCTTGTCATGGGACAAGAGTGAAAGATTAACGGAGGGACCTACCAATATTGCAGAGCAAGTAATCGAAGCACTTCAACCTCACTCAAATCTTAAGAGGTTGAAAATAGATCTCTACGACGGATTACACTTACCAAACTGGATCAACATTCTGAGTAGTTTAGCTTCTCTTGAACTTTCTGGTTGTGAAAACTGCGTGCAACTTTCATCACTTGGCAAATGTGCGGTATGTGGATGATGATGAAACTTGCCATGGTGTGGAGGTGAGGGTTTTCCCATCTCTAGAGGAACTCTCATTAGACGGCTTACCAAACTTAGAACGACTGTTGAAAGTGGAAAGAGGAGAGATGTTCCCTTGTCTTTCTAATTTTACCATCATCAATTGCCCTAAACTTGTGTTGCAACACCTTCCATCTATCAAATACCTATTTGTAGATGGATGTAACAACGAGTTACTGAAGCAAATATCTAGTTTCTATGGTCTTACCACTCTTCACCTTAATAAAAATGAAGACTTGACGTCCCTCCCAGATGGCATGTTGAGAAACTTGACTTCTCTTCAGATTTTGACAATATCCGATTTTCTGAAATTGATCGAATTAGCAAATGAACCCTTCAATCTAGCTTTGGACTAGAAATATAACATGGACTGTCACATGCATAATGTCCTTAAGCAAATTATAAGAGTGAAATTTTCCTCCAACATTTTGGATTTCCGTTAACATAGATTTGGTGGGTTTAGTTGGTCAAAGTAAGGAAAGTTCATCCTTTAGTGAGTTTCTATATAAATTCCTTAGGCTGCATTCACCTAATTTTATTTGAATATTTTAGCCATGCCTTGGGAGATAACATACCTAAATATCCGATCTAGCTGAATTATATATAGGACCTATAGTAGGCTTTATTTTGTGTTGCAAGCTTCACAAAAATAGTCCCCTCTCCAATTTCTCTTGTGGCTGGAGTTGGTTTTCCTGATACCATAATCCATTCTTATGAATAGCGATCAAGTTTTGCTTTATCTCTGTCTGGAAAATGTTCATTATTTTTATTCTGTCTTTTGCAATTTCATAGTAGTCTGGATTTCATTTTTGACATATTTCGACCTTTATGCCTAGTAGTATTGATCATCGTCTTTAAGTTCTCTAATAAATCAGCAAGCCATTATTATTTTGAAAATATCTCTTCTGAAGTTGTAAAACAGAAAATTTTCCTACTGAATTAGAATTCTATCACTGATCTCTCCTTTTTCAAGTAAAATTAGTCTAATATTCCAAAATATTGACGTTTTTTACCTCTTTATAATCTGGCTATATTATGTGCTCGCCATAATTGATAGATTCTATGCTATTGCATTGTTTCAACAGGTATAATAGAGATCTGGCATGTAAAGCTGTTCAAAGATTCTTGATTCAGTTGAAAAGTGGAAAGAATCCTTTTCTCCCATTGAATATGAACGTCGAGAGAATCAGTGTAGCTGGAACTGATGTTGGCGATAGCCAGTATCAATGCGGAGGATGGATTTCATTTCTAATGCTACACATTGATTCATTATTCATTAATCCCCATGCTGCTTTGGGAGATACATGTCTACTCTTGCGTGAGCATACAGCTTATAGATGCAACTAATTAAAATATAACATTAAAACCATTTCAGCAAGGGCTTTGTTTATTTTTTCAATTGTTATTTCATGTATCGAGAGTTTTTGATTGATTTGTTCTCATGCTAAAACTAGTAATTGTAATATTGTAGATCTCTAATGTGTTCCGTAGTCCTATGTTTTAACCATATATGCTTGTTACTTCAGATTTTTGCATATTTTATACCGTAGTTTTTTCTGTCACCTTATCTGGAGTCCTCATGCCTGATATGACCAAAGTTTCAGCCAAAACCATCTTGAATGTTGTCAAGGAATTTTTTGGGCCATGGAATAGAAAATACTTGCAATAGTTTTGGGCCATGTTGCTAACGGAAATATGTGTAACTCAGTACCTTAATTCATCGATGGCAGCGAACAGTTCAAGTAGCACCATTTTGGTATGGAATGGTTCACTTCAGTTGCTTTTTGAAATGGTTGCCAAGAGATCTTTGGTTGCTTTTTTAAATGTCATGCAAGACGACTTACTGCCATTTTACAGAAAACAACTTCATAGGCATGCTATGCAATAATTGATAGATTATTTTACTATCAAATTATTTCTGACACTTCTATTTTGGATGCTGTTAAGGAAGCCATAGGTCATGAAACATAAGTTATTTACGAGCAGTATGCATCATAGCATGCAATTAATATTCTGTTTCCATTCTGAATATTGGTGAAGGCACTTATGCTGAGTGTGGAGGTGACAATTCAGAACTTCCCATTTGATGGAGCTGGAATCATAAATTTTTTTGTTGATAAAATCCAAATACTGGTTGTGATTCTGATGTATGGGATACCTTAGGTTTTGAAACAATGTCTGTTGGAAAAGATACAAGCTCTTCGCTGTGGAGTATGAAATTGAATCACAATCATTATATTTGAGGATTATGACTTCAAGGGTAACTAGTTAAATTGCTTGATCAACCGGTGAATTCTTGTAATCCCTCCTTGTTATTGGCTAGCTTATAACAAGGAGAGTTCAAATGATTGGGGGCAACCAAAGGCTTCCTTATAAGGAGCTTGTCAAAAATTATTTTTACCTGGCATCAATTTTCAATCCTACTATCCATACATGTGTGATACAATTGGTTTCACTTTGTCCATGACATTATCTTCCATGAACTTTGATCAATTGAATGAGCTTGTATGCATTCAGAGCCATTTTATGAGAACAGATTTAATTACATATGTAAATTAGATTGTCTTGTATAGTATATTTTGAAACTTTTGAATTTCATTTCTCTCTTCTTGACAGCCTAAGTTACACTGACACTTCATATGGAAGACGTGTCTAGTATCTGATATGTGGTAGTAGTCTCATGTCTAGTATCTGTATCTGTTTCATAACTGACAAGCCTTGATGATTTATATTTTTAACAACTTCCGTTAATATCTATTTTAAAACCACTTTTTCCCACAAAGATTCCCTACTATTTCTTTTAGCAGGTAAAAGCCACCATATAGTACAAATATATCCTAAGCAACCAAGTGCTTCACTCCAAGCATTCATCATGATTTAAATTAAATACTAATATATCCTAAGCACCAAAGTGCTTCACACCTGCATTTCCCTTTGTTAATATTAACTTTTCACCTTGAACCGCCTTTTAAGGTGGTGGACCAGAAAAGTCACTAACTTCAGTAATTAAATACTTACAAGCAGCCGAAAGTTTTGTTTTTTTAATGTATAATAAAAGTGCGTGCCCTAGAACTAAGTTCATAAATTAAGGTTGTTCTATTTCACCATTTGGACATCAACTCTGCAGCAACAACAACTGAAAACAAGCATCATAGTAAATATAGCAAGAACTAAGTCTGTTACATGGATTGCGTGTATATGAATCCCGCTGAAACAGTTGAAGCTCGCATCAAAAACCTTCTTTCTCTTATGACTTTGAAAGAGAAGATTGGTCAGATGACCCAAATTGAACGTTCTGTTACTACTCCTTCTGCCATTAAAGATTTCACCATTGGTACTCTATTATACTATCTACATTTGTGCTTCTGCTTTCTTGTACTACTTTTATTTCTTAGTATGGTAACTCGTCTCTCATTTTTCTCCTTGTATTTTCAACTAAGGGAGTGTATACTGTGCTCCACCAAATAGTGCAACTGCTAAGAAGGAAGTGTCTTCTGATTGGGCTGATATGGTGGACGGGTTTCAGAAGCTGGCACTTGAGTCACGGTTAGGCATACCAATCATTTATTGTACTGATGCTATTCATGGTAACAATAACGTCTATGGTACTACTATATTTCCTCACAACGTTGGCCTTGGAGCAACAAGGTTCGTGATTTTCCTCTCGTCTTTTTTATTTTAACCTTTAATTTGCAACTTTACGATTATAGTTATTGACAATGTCATGTTTGTATTAACTTATTTGAACTTATCTACTTCGTAATAGTCTGTGAGGGGTCATATGCGCATTTTTTTCTTGGTTCAGGCTTTGATTTGTCATTCATGGTGTGTGTACTTGTAGAGATGCAGATTTAGTTCAAAGAATTGCAGCTGCAACGTCACTTGAACTTAGAGCAAGTGGAACTCACTATACTTTAGCTCCTAGTGTATCTGTAAGGCTTCTTAACCAACTTTTGAATTTGTTATTGAGCTCACTATACTTTAAATTTCTTTCTATAGCAAATGAACTTCCAGATGTTAAACTCACTTGCATATGTGAATGAATAGGTCTGCAAAGATCCTAGATGGGGAAGATGCTATGAGAGTTACAGCGAAGACACTGAAATTGTCCGAAATATGACTTCTTATGTTTCAGGTTTGCAAGGCCAACCTCCAGAATATCATCCAAGGGGCTACCCATTTGTGGCTGGGAGGTAGGCAGGCAGGAGGATATTATTTTCTTCCACCGTTTTAAAAAGATCAATACTTAGTATTCATGCATACATCTTTGTCGAAATCACTTTCATACATATAATTAGTATTTCAGGAACAAAGCTATTGCCTGTGCTAGACATTTTGTTGGAGATGGAGGCACAGAAAAAGGTGTAAATGAGGGGAATACTATATTATCATATCAAGACTTGGAGAGGATCCACATGGCCCCTTATGTGGATTGCATAGCACAAGGTGTTTCAACAATTATGGTCTCATATTCCAGCTGGAATGGAGTCAAACTCCATGGTCATCGTTTTCTGATAACTGAAATATTAAAAGAAAAACTAGGCTTCAAGGTAGATTTTCTGAAAACTGATCTTTGTAGATGGCTAAAATAGTCAAATTACTTTTTAAGTGTAAAAGATACTTCAGAAACATAATTGAAGTTGTTTTTCATTTTCTTTGATTTCTGAATTCAAATAGAGTTTTGTTAAGACCAATGTTCCTTGTAGGGTTTTGTGATTTCTGACTGGGAGGGAATTGATGAATTATGTCAACCTTATGGTTCAGATTATCGTTATTGCATCTCCACTGCCATTAATGCTGGAATCGACATGGTAGAAAACTTCAAATCCCATAATGTTTTCCCATAGATAGCTTGATATCATTTTAAATTTATATATTTATGAACAAGTGTGCAGGTGATGGTTCCTTTAAGATATGAAAAATTCATGGAAGAGTTGATGTCTCTAGTTCAATCAGGGGAAGTGCCAATAGCCAGGATTGATGATGCCGTTGAGCGGATTTTAAGAGTGAAGTTTATTGCTGAACTTTTTGAATTTCCTTTAACTGACAGATCTTTGCTGGATATTGTTGGTTGCAAGGTAAGTGAAGTTTAGCTGGTTGAGACTAGAATGCTTAAATATCTTTAGAAGATTATAAATTTAGATTGAAATTTAACTATATTTAAGATTTAAGATAAGATATTATCATGACTTATGATAAATTTGTTGACATTTTATAGTCTTTATTCATCTAGTACTCACTGTAAATAGTAGTTTTGTTTTTTCATCAAATTGTGTCATTTTTGGAATTTGAAAATACTACCTTGAAAAAATTACCACCGACGAGATTTCTGGGTTGAGTCACTACTCACTACCAATTCGTTACACGTTTCGCGACATTGCCCAAAGTTGCGTAAGGTAGACTATCAGCCACGCCGTCTCCAAGATAAAACAGTTTAGTTCACTGTTATGATTTACTATACACTATATAAAATCGTTCGATAATTATACCCTCAAATATAGCTATTACGGCCACATAAATATGGTACGTATACTACGCCAAAGGGAGAAGGGAAGAAAAACGATCTTACCTCAGAAACTTTAATTTGGTGTATCAAATGATATATTTATGGAGAGAATAGTTCACAACTTATCTCTGAGAAACTTGGAAAACAAGGATAATGCGTAAGATATATTATTTAACTCAAGCTAAGTCAGCGCGTAAGATATACATTCCGTTCACAAAAGGTCATTAGAAAACAAACTTTGTGCACCTTTATTCATCACAAAATCAGTACTCCAACAGGCCCAGTCTTAATAGTCCCTCTCCTTCTATATAAACACTATCAATGTATGTGATTTATCTAATGTGAGGTATCTTTACAATTCACACAACACTAACACTAGTTCTATCCAATATGTGGGACTTGGTGTTTAGTTTTCCAACTTTCAATTGCCACACTTGTGTTCTAACAAATTTTTTGACAGATACATAGAGATCTAGCACGTGAAGCAGTTCGAAATTCATTGGTTCTGTTGAAAAACGGAAAGGATTCTTGTAAACCTTTCATTCCATTGAATAGGAACGCCAAGAGAATCCTTGTTGCTGGAACTCATGCTAATGATATCGGATATCAATGTGGAGGATGGACATTTACTAAGTATGGATCTAGTGGCCAGATCACAATTGGTTAGCCTTTTTTTGTTTTTTTGTTTTTTGTTTTTTGAGAAGTTTTGTTTCATTAATTACTCATTAATCTTGATGCTGCTTTGAATCTTTATATGCACTCAATTTCAGGCACAACTATCTTGGATGCTGTTAAGGAAGTTGTGGGACATGAAACAGAAGTTATATATGAGAAGTGCCCATCATCAGAATTCGTAGAATGTAATGAATTTTCTTTTGCCATTGTTGCTATTGGTGAAGCCCCCTATGCTGAGTGTGGAGGTGACAATACAGAACTTGTAATCCCATTTAATGGAGATGGAATTGTAGACATAGTTGCTCATAAAATCCCAACACTTGTGATTCTAATATCTGGAAGACCTTTGGTCTTGGAACAAAGTCTTTTGGAAAAGACAGAAGCTCTTGTTGCGGCATGGTTGCCCGGTAGTGAAGGAAATGGAATCACAGATGTTATCTTTGGGGATCATGACTTCAAGGGTAAGCTACCAATGACTTGGTTTAGAAGAGTTGAACAGCTTGATCAACCTGATAAGGGAGTGAATTCATGTGATGACCCCTTATTCCCTCTTGGTTATGGGCTAGCTTATAATAAGGAGAATTCAAATGAATAAGTATTATAAGTATTTAGTTAATTACCACATATTTGCTTAAGGATTCAATGTAAGGAGATTGTGAACAATCGATGCATGTATGTGAACAATCGATCTTATAACCATGTATCATTTCCTTTCATGAAATTTGGTGAATTGATAAAGTCGGTGATGATGTCGCAAGTCGATCTTCTCCCTAAAAAATGGAAGTCTATCTCAATATGCTTTATCATCTCATGACAAACTAGATTTGACGAAATATGTAACGCGACTTGATTATCACATATTAATATCATTGGTCGTGTTTCTTTAAATTGAGTCTCTTCGACTAAGTGCTTCGACTAAATGAGCTCACATGTTACTAATGCTATGAGCTTATATTATGCCTCAACGTTAAATCTTTTAACTACATTTTGCTTCTTACTCTCCCAAGATATCAAGTTTGTTCCAACAAATACACAATACCTAGAAGTGGATTGTGTATCAATGGACGGGTCTACCGAATCAGCACATTGACCCTCTAAAATTGTGATTGTGCGATTTCAAACCCCACTATTATTTGAGCGATTTTGACCCCTTATATTACCCCTTTGCGATTTGATAGTCCTTTCCATTTTTCTTCAAATTGTGATATAATTTATTGATATGGAACTCAAATCTCATAATTAGGGTTACTTTTCTTAAAAATTAAAAAGAAAAAAAAAACAAAAGTCAATCCGTACAATTGCGAGCGAATAAAATCCCTAATTTGTTTGGAGTTTTTAATCACTAATTTTAAAGAAAAACCACACTAATTATGAAAATTGAGTGTCACATCAATAAATAAATTTCGTCAATAAATTGATGAAAAATTCAGATAAAACTTCCTAATCACAAAGGGAAAAATATAAGGGTTAACTTTGTAAAAATAAAAGCACAAAGTCAAAACCACACAATCACCATACTAGAAAGATTTTAGTGCAATTAAACCCCGGATAAAAACATTTTTTTATTTCGATACAAAGATAAAAATATTTTTTTTACTAAAAGAAAATTTGACTGGAAATTTCTGAATTGATCTAACAAAAACTGAAAATTTATCTTCATAGTTCTTCCCAAAATACAAAACCCCTTTGAAAATCTTTGATGGTGAATGTACATCAAATTTCAAGCAACACAATCCAACCAACAATGTCAACTGAGAAATCCCATGTTTATCACGAAAGACAAAGATTACAGTTCTGTCTCATACATACTCTCAACTCTCTCTTTCAGGTTCTTCTTCTCTTCACACCCTTTTCAATTTATCACTTGCTGTTTATAATTCATTCATTGATTCTTCAATTCAACTGTTACCCATCACGTAAATCCCATTTATACGATGCTTTTGATATTAAAGTTTGAAGCTTTTTTAGTAATTTGATGGATTTGTGCATCTTTCTGATGTTGGGTCTGTTTGATTTCTCTTCAATCAGCTAAAAGATGCTTTTGATACTAAATTTCTAATCTTTTTTAGTAATTTGATTGAATTATGTCTCTTTCTGATATTGGGTCTGTTTGATTTGTCTTCAATCAGCAAAAAGATGCTTTTACTCGAGCAAATTTGAATGCAATTTCTGAAAAACTAGCACTTGATGAATCCTTCAACAATGAATCATCATGGACGCCATTATCTATCTTTTTCAAGCCTCATCATAATGCATTGACTGGAAACTATGACATAAATGTTCTAACAGCTGCTTTGGAAGAGAAAGGAAAGAGTGTAGTTTGGCACGATCGACGAAAGGGAGGATCTTCAGTTGATCTTGATGCATCAGAAGATGTTTTGATGGGGGTTGTGATAAATATTGCAGTGAAAAGGTTTGCTGGGATTTGGAAAAGTAGACATTGGATTGCTTTGAGGAAGATTGATGGTGTTTGGTATAACTTGGATAGTGACCTTTCTGCCCCGAAACGTTTTCGTGATACTGATGAAGTAAGAGAATTCTTGGATTCTAGTATAGTTCGTGGTGGTGAGGTTTTGCTTGTCATGAATCAGAAACAGTCTTGAAGTTTTTCGGTAAACGTTTGTAAACTTAACTTTCTATTTTCTCAACATTTTGGGACAAATTTGATGGTTGTCTCATGTATAGTACAAGATAGATAGCATTTCAATGGAGAATGTTATTGAATGCTAATGAATTCTCAATGTATGTGATGTTGTTTTGTGTATAACAGTTAAATGGTTGCTTCTGAAAGATGTTCATTGTAAGTAGTTTGTGTTGTCTGTAGTGAACTTATAAAATGCATGCTTTGTTGTGTGTCTTGGATTTGTAACGCACCTTTGAACCATTAGCTACTCTGTATCCTGAGATTTGATGGAGTTAGAAGTGAGAGTGTATAATGGTTAAGGTCAAGGTTCTAAATAGTGTCTGCTTATGTTCTGGCTTTGTCGCACTTGAAATTTCAGACAAATATAGCCAATGCAGTCCCAGAGGCGGGCGGAAGCTTCTAAAGCTGTTACATTGCAGGACTAGGAAAACCTATAGAGTAATTTACGGAGAGTTTTATAGGGACTTATATCACAAATTAGGATTCTTGATTGATTTTCTGAATTTGGAAATGGACTTGTAAGTTTTTCTTTCTTCAACTGCTGTAATTGCAAATTTGCTACCTGTACAATTATTAACAAAGGAAAGAGTTGCATTAGATTTAGAAAGATACTATCACAGGATCCGACTGTAAAATTTGTTGTACTCTGTCTGAATTAGGGGGCAGATCTCCCTGTTGAGTTGTAAGAACGCCTTCATTTCAAAGTCATTTAAACTGCAGAGATTAGAGTAGATGAGTGAATATCCTTATAAAGGGTTTCTGATATCATAGGTTTTAGGGTATGGAACCAACTGTGTGCTATTTTCAGTATAGGCACATGCTTCATATATAGAACAAGAAGATCTTACGATCAATTGGCTACATTTACAGTTACAAATCATAGAATACTTTCCAGGTTTTGCCATATTGAGAGTCTTAAACTAGATGAAATATGCTCTGAAAATGTGTTTTAAATAGGAGACATCCCTCACCTTACGGTCAACTTTGTGAAGTTGAGTTAGGTTCAACCCAAATTTTATGAACTATTGTTTCTCCTCCCTTGCCCAACTTTTGTGAAGTTGAGTATAGCCCTGGCTTTTTATTTTGGCATGTGGTCCTCAAATTTGGCAATAATGTTCTGACACAGAATAAGCCTTATAAGCTGCATAGAAAAATAAAATATTGCAGCAGGTTGTTCATATTCCAAAGTGTTACTAGAATTTCAATAGCATTCCATATTAGGGTCAAATTTTATGGTTGTAAACTAAACTTTCTATTTTCCCATTATTTGGGTCAAATTTTATGTTTCTCTCATGTATAGTACAAGATTGATAGCATTTCAATGGAGAATGCCAATTGCTAATGAATTTATCCTTGGCTACTTTGTAACCTAGAATTTGTTTCTGAGTGGAGTTAGAAGTGAGAGTATATAATGGTTAAGGTCAAGGTTCTAAATTTCGGTTGCAACCTTTGCGGAGGTTATGGTTACGTCGCACTTGAAAGTTGAAATTACAGGCAAATATGGCGGACGTGGTCGACATGCCTTTACATTGCAGCTGCCATTACATTTGCGGACTACAATTTAAAATCATGGATCCAATGCTGTATTTATAAACAGCATAGTTCATATAGAGAAAAAACAATAAAACTTTTAAAATAACACAACATAGCATATCACGATTTCTTAAAAGGAATAAGGAAGAGATTTTTGATCTACTAACAATGAAGATTATGAAAAGGATGAATACGAACAGAGGTAGGATGATTCTTACTTTTGATGAATCATAGTGGTCCTCTCTTGTCTCCCTCTAGTTCTCTCTAAGTTGTAAAAAGTGAAGTGATAGAAAGGGTAAATGGGGAGTTACCAAAAATTGATTCTCCTAGACATGAAATTGAGTTCTTCTTGCTTTGGTTCTTCTACTACTAGTTGATGTTTAATTGATTTTTTTTTTTTTTGAGGAGTTGATGTTTAATTGATATTTTGTCGTATTTTATTTTTATAATGTATAGGAAATAGTTTTTTATTCTTTTGTGTTAATGTATAGGAAATAATTGTTACAATATAAGTTTCTTCAAAAAAAATTGTTACAATATAAGTATGAATAATTTTGACCCATAATTGAATAAAATTATAATATGGTATCAATCACTAAATAGAATTGTAACAAAAAAATATCACTTAATAGAATAAAAATATGTTAATGTCGATCTATAAATAGAATAAAAATATGTTAATGTCAGTCTATAATAATGTATTTTCGTACAAGAAATAGAATAAAATATCAATCACACATATAAGAATTTCTCCCCTCATTTAAATCAAACCATAAAATAGTCAAAATTACTTCATAAATTACGAGATTAAAATATTTATATATATCGAAGAAGAGAATTATCGGGTCTTACAAATAGCAAATTTTATATATTACATAAATATCCTTTCAAAAAAAAAGAATATATTACATTCTTATTGTTATGGTTTTCGAGTTGGTGTAAGAAATATTATTTCTAGATGTTTAATATATTGTTATGGTTTTCGAGTTGGTGTAAAAAATATTATTTTTAGATGCTTTGCATCTAGAATCGTGATGATTCTTCATAAAGATTGAAATATATGTTTCATCAAAATAAACAAGTTTTCAAACGTGTCTTTTGTCCTAGGACATCCAAAAATAGAAAATCGCGACACCGAACGAAGTTGACAAAGACAATGAACAAAACAAATTTTTAGAATGTTGATTATCTTGAGAAGAGTATTATATCAATTGTGTCGGATTTACGGATTTACATAACACCATTATTTTTATTATCAATGACTAATCTCCCTAACCGTCACCTCTTTTCCACCAACGCTAAAGTCTATAACATTTTCACGACCGCCCATTCTCAATATCAGTCCCCTTTCCATCATCAGGGAGTTCTATGTCGTTTGCACCACCACCACCTTTTCTGTTGCCGGAAATAGGTTTGACATATCCAGCACCACCCCATGTTCTACAGCGGCCAACCTTTCCACCACCGCCGCCTTTTCCGCCACCATTCCACCATTTCCTACCCCAAGCTTGGCCTTTCCACCAAAAATAACTATTGTATCCCATTCCTTTTATGCCTCCTAATCCATAGTCAAACCAACCATTCCCCAACCCCCCAATGTCCGTCTTTGATTTTTTTGTTTCCTCAACTGCAAATAAACAATTTTTAATTAGATATAAACAAAAGAAGAAAATGTGTGCATAAATAGCTAATATTTAAATAATATACTTTTTTTCACAACTTCATAAGACTCGGTTTTTACAACAATGATAAGAAGAAGTGCATAAAAGCACAAGAAGTTAAACTGATTGGTTTTCATACTTGCATTAAGTAAGAGTTTCTTGTGAAATATGTATACAATCGGTCTGTGTTTATAATGATCATTCAACATGATAAATGTAAGAAGAATAAAAAATCATTACCAGATGAAATATATTATAAAATAAAGAAGAGTTTTTCTATCATGTGCAAATTTGCACATGTTAAGAAGTTTAAAATGGTAAGTATGTTTTAAAACTCGTGCATTTTACATTAAATATATCTTTTTAATAATTGATTGTTGTTTTTCAATAAAAAAAATGTTAATTTTAATTCCTTTAACATGTATAATATTGCACGTGTTAGATAAACCTAATACAAAATATTATATTGTACAACATAAAATATTAAATTTGACTAGTTGATTGCGAGGGTAATGAGTCATCAACGCCCATTGAGTCATTTAAGGGTTACATTTGAGCATATTTTCAACTAATGTAAAATATATTGTTTTAACTAAGACAACTAACAAGTGACTAAGATCTTTATTAATATCCTAAATCACAATCACAATTCTCAATATATTAAACAAGGAAAAAAAAATATTCTGTATTGGACAACAAAAAATTATAAAATATTATATTTGGCTAGATGATTGTGAGGATAATGAGTCATCTAGATGATTGCATTTTTTTATTTAAGCAAAAGATGGGATGCAGAGGGGTTTTCTGTATCAATATAATAATTAGAATAATGTCCCACATCGGGTAATATGAAAAAATATGCAAATGTTTGGTCATATAAGTAAAAGTCTTGTGTGTTAGTATTACATGCACCAATAGTTAGTGGGTTTTGCTATAGCTAAGCATTACTTCTACTATTCAAAATTTGTAATTATCAATTACATTATACAATTTATTTCTTTCTATATTTCTATATGGTATTAGACTGAAACGGTCCAGCCCCCTCTCCCTCTAAATAAGGACGTTGTTCCTAACCCCAGCTATCACCCTCGCCGCCATGGTTATCGACGGCTATACCTCAATCACCAACCCCTATGAACCATCCAAACCACTTGTCTGCATCACCCTTGGCAGTGTAACCAAACTTCTTCCCATCAATTACCTTAATTGGCAACTCCAGGTTGAAGCTTTCCTTGATGGCTATGATCTCCTCAAATACCCAGATGGATCGTTATCGGCGCCGTCCAAAACGATCACAACCACTGCCGAGACTCCAGTGAGAACAGAAAATCCTGTCTATCAAACTTGGCGACGACAGGATCGCCTCATCTATGGCGCCCTCATCACCACCCTCTCAAATGAGGTCGCCTCCCTGGTTTCCCAAACAAAGACCTCACACGGTCTTTGGACCTCCTCAAGATCACATATGCCAAGGCTTCTCGCAGCCATCTCAAGCAACTAAAAGAGCGCCTCCGGACAGCATCAAAAGGTACTTAATCCATCACCACCTATATGCATTTCCTGAAGCAAACAGGCGATCTCCTTGCCTCGCTTGGATCACCTGTATCAATTGAAGACACGACTGATTACATCCTATGCGGCCTCAACGACGGCTATCACTCTGTCATTGACGAAGTGAATGCAAGGGATAACCCAATTACCTTTGATGACCTTCTTGAGAAGCTTCTCATCCAGGAACTCTCAATCGCTGTTGCTCAGCAACAAACTCTGCACCACTCACTGCCTTGAATGCTCAGGTGAGACCCAACTACAACAACAAACCGCGCCCTGCCCAGCTCCCTGCACAATCAAATCAACGCCCTGGAAATCGCAAACCCTTCCTCGGCAAATGTCAGTGGTGTAATGTCAGAGGACATGTTCTATCCCAGTGCCACACCTTCAGACAACAACATCCTGGTATCCCTCCACCTCCTCGTGACTCGCCTCAGGTCAACACTGCAACTGCTGGTCCCCCGCAAACTGATTTTTTGGTTGATAGTGGAGCAACACATCACATAACAAATGACCTTGCAAATATGGCAATCTATCATCCCTACACGGGTCCTGACTCGTTGTTCATGGGCAACGGTTCAGGTTTAAACATCTCTCACTCTGGAACTCTTTTAATTAATGATTTATCCTTGTCTAATGTTTTGTGTGTTCCCTCTATGAAACAAAAAATTATTTCTGTCCCCCAACTTACCAAACAAACTAACTCTGCTGTTCTTTTTCTGCCACATTCCTTTTATGTGAAGGACTTACAGACTGGCTAAACAACTCATAAAGGCTCATGTATCGATGGACTTTATCGATGGTCTGCCCCCACAACAGCTGTTCACACCGTTCGCAAGGACTCACCCACATCATGACACCATAAGGTTGGGCATCCATCATCCTCTATTTTCAAATTTATTTCCCAACATTTTTCTTTAGGCACAAATCAATTCCAACAATCTGATTGTAATTCATGCAAAATTAGTAAAAGTCACAAACTTCCTTTCCATGAATCTACTCTTATATCGTACTATCCATTAGAAATAATCTTTTCAGATGTATGAAATACCAGATATCCATTAGTTTTGTGATTCATTTTGTGATGGCTATACTATTCCTTGTCATAAAGCCATTTTCCCCCATGGTTTTGTTTTCACTGAACTGGTCTCACAGATAGACCAAAAGGTTAATGAACTTTTTACTGAGAAGCAGAAGGTTGATGCTCAATGCGCTCATAACAAATCAGAGATAGAAGAGCTTAAGCGGGACATTGCTAATTATAACAAACAGAAGCCATTATTTTCTAAAGCACTTGTAAAGAAGGTGTCATTGAATTTCTCAGATTCTACTCAATTATCACTTGAGTTTCCTTTCTATTCGTAGGGTCTTGTGAGATTGTTCACTGCTAATTGCTTTTCATCTTTTCCAAAATTGCTTGTAGGAGAAATCGCGTGAGGATGTCCAGAATCAGATTGAACAGCTTAAGGCTAGCATTGCTACGAAAAAAGCTGAGATGGGCACGCTGAGATGGGCACGGAGCTCATTGACCATTTAACGCCAGAGGAAAAAAAGCTGTTGTCAGACTGGAACCATGAAATTGAAGGCCTTAAAAAGGACCTTGTTCCTTGCAAGAATGATCGTATTGAGGTTATTAAGTGAATTATATTGATGTTCATAATTGCAAAGGGCTATCTATTCTCACCATTTTAACTTCAAATTTTGCAGAAAGAAGAAAAGAAAGCGGGGCTGGAAACTAATCTAACCACTAATCTCAGGAGAAGAAAACAAGAGCTGGAGGCTGTGATATCATCTGCTGATGATGACTCTTTGCGTGGTGATGCTGAGTCAAAGAGTCAAGAACTTAGGGATGCTAAAGGATTGGTTGATGATGCATCAGATCAGCTTGAAAGTGAGAACTTCAGCTAATGTTGTCTTTTATCTATATCTTGACCAATATTTCTTCATCAGGAGTATCGGAAAGTATAATTGATTGAAACGGGCAAATTGCAAAGATCAAAGATGAAATTAATAAATGGAAGGTATGGTTCTTTTAAATTGTTTAATGGTTATGTCTTATTGGTCCATAATGATAAAGTTATTTGGCTGCAGTCTTTGGAGGACGAGTATAATAGAAAACTTCAGGAAGAAGCTAAAGAATTGGAGCAATTGCTGGATAAAAAAAATGCATTTTCTGCTAAAGAAGAAGAGTATACCAAGAAAATAAGGGAACTGGGCCCATTGACATCAGATGCTTTTGAGACGTAAGGCTGGTCTTGAAGCTTATTTTTACTTTTCTTAATTTTTTTGTGTGTTGAAGATTTATTTCCATCTATTGGTTGTGTTTTATATTTTTTTAATCAATATTTGCAGCCTATTTTTTATTTTTTTGTGATAAACTTGATTGCTTTACCTTGATGTTTTAAATGTTTCATTAAGATATATAGTTGTTATGGTTTCTACATTATAATTTACCATTTTCTCTGTACTGTGGTTTTTGCTAATTTTAGTTGACTCTTTTCCTTTTATAATTGGACATGATAGGTACAAACAGAGGAATATTAAAGATTTGCAAAAAATGCTACACAGGTGCAATAAACAATTACAACAGTTTAGTCATATCAACAAGAATGCACTCGATCAGTACATAAATTTTACAGAACAGCGAGAAGAAGTTAAGAAAAGACAAGCTGAACTTGATGCAGGAAAAGAGGTATAATATCATTTAGTTAAGGAAATTATTTATAATTATTTCTGAAGATTCAAAATTTTTGTATCTTAACAAAAGTCTCTGATGTCCAAATTTGCCTGATGAGTATTGCTGGTTCTCCACTTTATCATCTTAAGTTTTCGAACAAATGATCTTTTATGGCTGTGAATTTCGTTGCATCTTTATGTGTCTGTCTATAAAGTCGGTCTTGTTGAATACTGACCTGCATGTGGAATAATGTATATTTGAGATGTTTTTGTCATCAAGTTTCCATTTTTTTATGTATCATGTCCTGAAGTGTAGTTTTAATGTCATTCTTGGTTTTAAGCTCGGGTTTGAGTGTAGGGCTGATTCAATGCCAACTTTTGCATATGTGATTGTATTGTATGCACCATTACTAAATTTTTGACTTTTTTGCCTTTAAATAATTGCAGAAAATCAAAGAGCTAATAACAGTGCTAGATCAACAGAAGGATGAATCAATAGAACAAACTTTCAAAGGTGTTGCTTGGCATTTCGAAGAAATATTCTCTGAACTTGTACAGGGGGGCTATGGTCATCTGAATATGATGAAGAAGAAGGTTTGTGGCTATTAAAAAATGTCTTAGCTTCTCCCATTGATTCTTGTGATTGCATTGGATAGGAAAAGATGAGGCTTTATAGTTTGTTGTGTTGCATGATTGTTGAATTATCGCAAGAGAATTATTATTTCTGTAGAAGTCTAGAAGAGCACTCCTTTTATAGGAGGAATACTTTAATGTCAACTTCTCAAATTCAGGAGTGATTTAATCAAATAATAGAAATAAGTTTCATGCTAACCTGTGCCCAAGTTAAGGAGCTAAACAAGGAATTAAAACAAATTTTGTATTGAAGCGATAAATTTTTAAGTTTTCAAGATATTAAATGCACAATTTTTATGATTATATTTCTATATTTGGCTTCTTAACTTATGCCCTTAAAAGTTAGCATTTCAACGGGAGTTCTACCATCATCTTTAGTTCCTTTAGGACTCTATCAATCCATAAGCCTTCAAAAATTCCACGGGCTTTGCTCTAAACGCGGCTTTCGTGCTACTTCTGACAACCACTCTTTGTTTCTTGCTTCTCCAACTTACCGAGTTTCCCTACACATAGGTACAATAACGTAAATTAGACTTCATATCTTTTACAGAACCCGTCCAATCTACATTTGTAAAAATAGCCACATTCTTATCATTGGTTTTTTCAAAGAATAAACCTTTTTATGGGGTAGCCTTTAAGTATCTAAAAATTCTATGGACAGCCTCATGATGGTCTTCATAAGGAGAGTGCATAACTGACTGACCACACAGACGGGGAAGGCAATATTAGGACGGGTATGGGCCAAGTATACCAATTTTCCAACTAATCTTTAGTATCTTCCAATATTAACCATAATAGTTCCTTTTTCCAAGTTTTGCATTTGTGATTCATAGGAGTATCAGCTGGCCTTCAACCACTCATTCTCGTTTCCTTCAAATGATCAAGAGTGTACATTCGTTGAGAAACTAATATTCCTTCTTATATCTAGCAATCTCCATGCCAGGGAAGAGAACCTTTTGCAGGAGGAATACATAATGTCAACTCCTCAAATTAAGAAGTGATATAAACATAAAATTAAAAACTGATATCAATAATAAAGACTAAAATATTAATATTCCTCGAGATATTTTTTCATATTAAATTTTTTTATGCTTTCATATCAAACTCTTCTCTTGCTCCTGTTTGCAAGTGGTGTTTGATTATTGATTTATTTCTGTGTATTTACAAAATTTGTGAGTAATCTCCAAAGATAAATTGTTGTTTTACCTTTGCTACTGTAACTCATGCCAATGGTATTTCTATATTTTATTATCTTTCTCTTAGGATGATGATCAAGACAAGGATGGTCCTCGGGAAGCAAAGCCAAAGGGGAGAGTAGAAAACTACATTGGAGTGAAAGTGCAGGCAAGTGTATTCGATTTTTGCTTCTTTATTTTTAATGTAATGTTTGTAGCGTGATTTATGATGTTTTTGTTTTCAAATTTATTTTTTGTTGACAAAAGTAAATGATATTCATTCATTCAAATTGATAAAGTATATCGATAGAATACAAATTCAAAGTCGCTGAAAACAAAAAAGATGAATCTGCGATCTATAGAGGGTCTTCAATATTGGAATATATAAACCTTAGGTATATGGTTCCTCCTTAGTGAAAATAGTTTCATGTTTGATCTGAAGAGTGTTTAGGATACAAGACACCAACACTGTTCAACACTTTCTAATTAATTAGCAGCAAAAAAACACTTTCTAATTAATTAAAATTTAAATGGGGCATAGGGCCCGTTTGGATTAGGCTTATTTTGAACTTATGTAAAACAACTTATGCAAATAAATAAGCTTTTGTGTTAATTTATAAGTTCCCACTAACGTAAATTGAATCTTTATAAACTGTTTTTTCATAAATTACATTTACAAACTTATGAATAATACATAGAAACTTACTTATTTGCATAAGTTATTTTGTATAAGCTCAAAATAAGTCTAATTTAAACTTGTCCTTACTATGTTTATGTCGGGCTTATATTATTTAGTGAGATACATTAATTTTTACTTGATTAGTGTGTTGAAGAGTGTTCGAAAGTGGGTTGATAACAATCATAAAATATAATACGCGTCTTAAATATAAGCAAAAATTCTCTTTTCCAAATCCAGATTTTTTGAATAACTGATCAGATAAGACGCGTATATTACTTATACAAATATGTAACTGTAATCAAAGGAATATTCTTTTTTTGAATAACTGTAATCAAAAGAATATGTTTACAAATGATTATGTTATATTTGCCAATCTCCCAAACAAAGCATCCCACCTATTCTTGGCTCAATTGTTAAATTCTGATTGGTACAAAAATACTTACTATATAGTGATACTACATGTAAAATATCAAATTTTAGAGTGGTAGTCTTCTAACTGGCGATTACTTGTATTTTGTAGTCTGATCCTGACATAAGAAAATCTTAGTGATGCTCTATTTTATAAACAGATGTAGATATATAGTGTCCTAATTATTAATCATCTTGCTTCTCCATTTCATGCTTGACTTATTATTTATTAAATCAATCCCATATCTAAGTGGAGAATATCAAAGCCCTGTCTTTTTCTTTTGGCATGTGGTCCTCACATTTACTAATAATTTTCTGACAGAAATGATAAAATATTGCATTTGCTGCATAGAAATAAAATATTGCATGATTTTGTTCATAAGGAATTCCAAAGTGGTCACAGGTTTCACACGAAGTATTGACCAGGACCTTTGGCAAGTATATGTGTGGACTCAACAATGTTCTCTCAATGAGTGGAATATTTGACGTGGACTTTAAATTATCAAACTTTAAAGCATGCTAGATTACTCTCTTTAGCTTTCTTTTATATACACAAAGGTCACAGAAATTGCATTAACATTCAAAGTTTCACATTATACCTAATCTTAGACCAGCACTCTTGTAATAAACAACTTAATTAAACGCTTATCATACATCTGTTTAAGTTATTTTTATAACAAAATATAAAATAAGTCAATATTTCTATAAAAGTTATATAAGTGGTTTTCATAAGTTATCTTAGAGAGTTTATATAAATAAGCTGAAAACAATTTATGGATATGTCATAAGCTGTTTTTATAATCTCTCTCAAACAGTCTAATAAGTTATAAGTATTTATGCCAGTAAATAAATTCAAATAAGTCAATCCAAACACGCTTTTAATGGATTAACTATATAGCAGCAAATCGGTTAGGCAATGTGTCTTGTTGTACTTGCAGCTTTGATGAAAGAATTTACAAATAACAATGGTACACAATTCAAGTGCTGGTTTTGTAAGCTTCTATTGAAGTAAGTAACTGATGTGTAGTCCCCACCTTCCTAATATTTTATTGTCTTGTTTCTGAGGTAGGAATGGAATGATGACATAATTGCTTTAAACTAAATATTCCTTCTATCTTTGGTTTCACTCAAGTTAGATGCCTTTTGTCCACTTCTCCATTACATGGAAATCATAAAGTATGATCTACAAAGTTACAAGGAGGCTCTGCCTCTGAAATAGAAAGTAATAAAGAGTGCAAAGTGCTTCTGCTACTTTTTTACTTCTTAAATATAGATATGCTTCTTTTCTGACCATCTTAATCCACTTTTGTGCTTGTTATTTTTGAACTTTCCTTTGTTCTTTCACACAGGTTTTTCATGATAACCATTCTCAAATGAAAAATAGTGTAATAAATATCCCTATAACTTCTTCCTTCTTACTCAAGCACACAAGACCCTCCTCATTCCAGTAGCTCTCACCTAACAGCTTCACATGTATGGTATATTTCTCTAGAATATTAATATTATCATCATGCAAACAATAGTAAGCAACAAAATGAGTCACAATGAGAAAACAAGCTTTTCATGGAGACAGAATTCTAATAGAAAATCGGCTAGAAATCGACATGTTAGGAGCTGTACATTCAGGATTCCTTGGCAATCGGAATTCTCTCCCATTGAACTTGTCAAGGATCTTGCAGAAAGAGTGACGAATGCTTTACGCTTGCGGAGGAGATCTTTAAACCGAGACTCGTCTTCCTTAGGAAGATCAGCATCAGCAGGGTCATCTGCTGCTTCTCATAGGACAGCTGCTGTTGAGGATTGCATTGAATTCATCCACTCTTCTTTTTCTAGATCGAATTCATCAACCAAAACATCCCACGAAGATTCTATAGAAGCTGCTTGAGATACTTATGATCACAGAATCAACTACAAAGGTGTCTGCTTATTGTATAGAAACAGAATTAGTTTATACCTTTTTTTTTTCCTTCATGGATTTCTAATAATGTGCATTTCATTTCTGCAAAATAGTAAGTTTGATTTTCAATAAACAACCATCATCTCTTGCCTTTGTTTATTCATTCTATAAGATTCTATTGAACTGTTATGAAATTAACTTCTGTGTTCAACCAAGAGCAACAAACTATTCATTAGAAGTGTTATGAGTTCGAGGTTTCGAATCCTAAAATAGTCTAGCTTCTTTAAACTATTTAGAGAGTGAAGTAAGTTATCTCAATTGTTGATGAAAAACATCAATATAGTTGGTTGGGATCAATAAACTGATACAATAATTTGTATGTGGAAGATGTTATACTCAGTGAGACTAGTTTATTAGAGATTAACTCTGTCAAGCAGTAACTTGATTCAACCTTCAAAATTAAGGATTTGAGCTCCCTAGAAAGCATACTTGGACTGGACGTGGATCGTTCCATTAAAGTATTCACCCCAATCAGAGAAAATATGCCCTTGATATTCTCTCAGACAAAGGTTTGATTGCAGTCAAGCCCTGTCTTACTCCTCTCACCATGCTTGATGCATCTTCGCCTCCTTATGACAATCCATCAGCATATAGAAGACTTGTGTGCAGATTACTATATCTTACCAAAACTTGTAATGATATATGTTTTATAGTTCAATTTCTTGGCCAAATCATGTCTGTTTCCACTACTCTACACTGTCAGGCTAAATAACTGAATCAGTAAACTAACTATCTAACTGTCAGTTTATTGATCTAAATAAATATTACGTGCACACGCATAACAAAACTTGTGTAAGAATATGCCGATATTTTTTCATGAATAAGTTAGATCTATTACTTCACCCTTTAAACTGCTCACTCTAGATATAATAATAATTCTTTAAGTTTAACAATGCAAAGACTAAACTAACAAACGATTACTGAAATTATGATGCAAAAGGTTAAAGAATGCGAGTATTGTTTCAAAACCTTAGCATATAGCTTTATTACATTAATATTACATTAACAATTTTTTTCCTCTACAGAAAGAGAACGTGATAACAAGAAAGTCAGGTCATATTGTGTGAGAAAAACAACATTGTTTAAACTACACAAGGTTCTTAACAATAAATAACAAATATCATTTCTGAGCGGTACATGTTTTTGGACCATTTTGCAACAGATGATAATGTTAGAACATCAACCCGGTTCCAAAGAATAAAGATACGAAAAAACAAACAAAGAAACGCACAATGGTTTTCTTATGGACATCGTTCTTTGATGGACAGAAACACATGATGTTTGGTACAAAGTTTGGTCGATTTTGCCTACGTCTTTCTCTCATTTCAAGTTTAGAGTTTAAAACATACAACTTGTATTTAAATACTATGGTCCAGATTACAACAACTATCCTTGAACCGTATCAACAACATAAATAATGCTGGAGTTATCTAAGTTCAATGGTTACAGCCAGTTTGAAATTTGGCATTGAATTTCATCTAGTTGATCATAACTTTGAACTAGTTTCAATTCCATGTAACCTATGAAAGTTTCCCAAAATTGAATTGGAGTTAAGTAAATTAACTTCTGGTATCATCAACAAAACTAGGTCCAAAACCACCGTACAAAGCTAGATTGCGTAAATTGTGGATGGTGTCTGATTGATTTGCTAGCGGCTAAGAGGCACTGATACAGATACACACACAACTAACATTGACACATAAACATTGCTAATAATTTGAAAAAATATAAGTGATTCTACTATGTAGCCACATGCATTGGACACCAGACACACCTTTAATTTATGTTGATGCTGCTGAACCAAAATGAATCAATTGGTTTGTTGTATAAATTGAAATATATATCAACCAGAAAGACAAACAACATATTGTAGTTCTCATAATGTTTAACAGATTAAAATCTAAATAAACAGAAACATATATAACATACATGCAGTTGGAAAAGGTACTTGCATGAACATTTCTTCAATTAATCCTTGTTAAAAAATCCTCCAAAACCACCCTTCTTCTTTTGTGGTACTGCCACAGAGTTCTTGCCACCACTAGTAGTGCCTTTACCACTAGTAGTACCTCTACCACTAGTAGTACCTCTACTAGTAGTGCCTCTACTATTATTCTTCTCTTCAACCTTCTTGAGAATAGGATCAGTTTCATAGAACTGATCTTCTTTTGTTAAACCACCAATAATCCAATCCAGAAAACCTTTCTCTTGCTTGCTACTTCCACCACCTGTAGTACCCTTTGCACCTGTAGCTGCAAAGACTCTTCCTGTTGTTGGAACCATTGGCAACATGGTGATAGAAGCCATTGATTCTCCTAGCTTAATTTGAAAAATTATATCAACAAAGAAACTAAAATATAATATAAATTCTCTTTGCCTAGTGTTATTGATGATATATATGGTTTGTTTTGTGGCTGTTTTTGTGTAGTAAATGTGAGGAGTTGGATTGAGTTTGTATGATGATATGGGAATTGAGGAGCAAATTATGGCACGAGGTCTCCACAATTGTATTATCTTGTCTTGAATATTTTGGCTACTAAAATAGATGAATGATTATAGCACGGTTGTGAATTTGACGTGTGGCACAATCAAAACCAGTTTTTACTTTTATTTTTAGTCCACAAACCAGTTTCTTTGAGCACCTTGGTGGGCCAATAATGATTAGGATGCCCTTTAGTGGTGATGTATACTCATCATTCTCAAATTAAGTTTTTTTCTTCTTGGTTTTACGTGGTTATTAAAAAAATAATTAATAATGATTTTAATGAAAAAATATGTTTCATTTATTTACCAAAACATTTATCTTCTTCTTCTTCTTTTTTGATGCCAAGTCTCGAACCGAGTTTCACAGGGTTGAAAATATTTATCTTTCAACTAAGTAACATTTCAGAAAACTGGTTTACCAAAACATTTATATTAATTAAATGATTGGAATACAATTGGTAATTTAAAAGGGGCAAATAATTTAAAATAAATAAGTATTCTTTTTGTTTTAAATTAGAAGTCGTGATGAAGATAAATTTTGTCCCAAATTATTAGTCACCATATATTACATTTGAAGCATTATTGATTTTTTTTCTACTATACATTTTAGTGTTTAATACTCTCTCTTCCTTCAATTTTTTTAATTTATCGATAATTTTGTAAAGTTATGTATAATTTCCTTGAGAAATGCTAAGGTCACACCTTTTAACACACCATTTAACACACTCCAATGAAAACTTGTCATATCATTCACTTTTTTTTAAGTTATTCACCTGTTATCTAAAGAACTTTTCATTTTATATTATATTAGTATGGACATCCGTGTCAAGCACGGGCTAGAATTTCATCATATTTGAGGGAGAAAATACTATGATGTATCAAGTGTCAGTTAAAGGTCAACATTGAATAAAAAAGTAGAGGTTGAACAATAAATAAGTGAAAAAACTCATATACCTAAGTCTTAAAATTTGGAATGAAGATGTGGTATTCTAACTTTTGAGGTTGCTCCTTCTGCAATATGTCAATTCACATCAGTGTTGACGCCCCTAGAAGGTCTGACGGTAGTATCATATCCCGGTTCAATATTCTAGGGGAGAAGGAGTGGTTCTAGGTGGTGGATCACGAGCATGGAGAGTCTCATATTTAATGAACAGATGTTAATGTGTTAATTGTGAGTTAAAATTCAACGTTGGATTCAAGAGTAGATGTTAAGCAACATATAAGGGAGATTATCCATACACTTAATACCTTAAGGCTTTGGTTGAAGATGTGATGTCAATCTCACTAGTGTGGTTGCTCTTAGCCTAATATGATGATACAACCCAATGTAAGTTCCATCAGAAGTCGCAACATTATAATGATTTGTTTTGTTAGTTTTAAGTGACATTTGTTTAATTTTTTATAATATAATTTAGTTTATGGATGTCGTTAACTTTCATGCATATTTGTTACTCAACATCTATTATTTCAAAGTTCTTCACTTTTACTCTTTGGTTGGATCTGCAATGGAAAAATGTAAACGGATGCGAAGAGTTGCACACTTGTGGTTAAGAAATGTTAATGTGTCAAGTGTGAGTTAAAATTATATATTGAATGGAAGAGTAAACTCTAAACAACATATAAGTAAGATGACTCGTGTACCTAATGTCTTAAATTTTTGGATGAAGATGTGATATCAATCTAACTTGTTTGTTTCTCTTAGTTTAATGTAGCGATCAAACTTAGGGTAGGAGCCACCGAAAGTCCAAAAAATTATAATGAGTCGGTTTTTTAATTTTTGGATATCATTTGTTTATTTTATTATATTTTTGGGTATAAAAGAGGGCCAAAGACTCTTTTTGTTTAATTATAGTTATTGGATGTCATTCGTTTTTATGTTGTTTTTCAATTCAACCTTCATTATTTCAAATTCTTTGATTTTCGTCTTTGGTGGAATCTGACAATAAAAATATGCATATGTGCTATAATGAGTTGGTAAAATTTATTTGATGCTATTTTATGTCACCAAATTACAATTACAAAGTGTGAGTCTCACATGAAGAGAGTTATTAATGTGTTAGATGTAAGTTAAAGTTTCATATTTGATGCAATAAAAGATGATGATAAAAATATATGTTAGATTACCCATTTACCTAATGCATTTAGGTTTTGGGTGAACATGCGGTGTCAACCTCGCTTTTGTGGTTGATCTTAGCCTAATGTCATTATCAAACCTAGTTTAGGCTTCCCCGGAAGTCACATCATTATGTTTTGTTAGTTTTGAATACCATTTGTTTAATTTTTATTTTAAATTTTGATGCTATTTTTTTTATTCAACATCTATTACCTCAAATTATTTCGCCTTTGGTCTTTAGTAGGATCTGGCAATGGAAAACTTTAGATGTATTTACTGAGTTGACAAAATGCATGCTTATTAGATATTTTAAGTGAAGATGTGGTGTCAATCTCATTTGTGTGAATGTTCATAGTCTAATATGATAATCAAACCTAGTAAAGGTTCTCTATGAAATCTCAACATCATGATAAACTAGTTTGTTAGTGATATGATGTCATTTGTTTAATTTTTTAATCTAAAATTTAGTTTTTTTATGTTATTCGCTTTCATGCTATTTTTTTATTCAACCTCTATTATTTTCAATTCTTTCACATTTGAACTTTGATGGGATGTGACAATGTAAAAATATATATGTATTATGCAAAGTTAATCAAATACATGGTTTTCAGACATTTTAAAATGATTTGACATTTTTTTTGAAGTTTAATTTTTTGGTAAAAATACCCAAAAAAATTTATCTCCTTCAACAAATCCATAAAATTACCGACAACTCGATATATTCTATATACTTGCACGAAAAAACATACACTATTTTTTTTTCCTTATCGTTTCTTTCATGTTCAAATTTAGTTTTCGTATTTTTTTCTTTCTAATTTCCTCTCTCTACTTATGAAACAAAGGAACATAAATATTCTTCCATAAAACCACTTCCGACCCACCTCTTCGAAAACGTTGTGACCCCGTTTGACATTATTTGACTTAAGATTTTGTGTAAAGATATGTGGTGTCATTCCCATTTGTATGGTTGCTATCGGCATAATATGATGCTCCAACAATTGTAGGCTCATCCAGAAGCCACAATATTATTCCAACATTATGATAAACTGTTTTGTTATTCCAACATTATGCTTTGAAAACTGTTTTATTTTAAATTTTAGTTATTGGATGTCATTCGTTTTCATGCTATATTTTTATTCAACCTCTATTATTTCTAATTACTTCATTTTCTGGTCTTTGGTGGTATTTGACAATGGAAAACTACAAATGTACTCTGTCGAGTTGACATAAACATGCTTATTAGAAATTTTATAATAGTGCGGCATTCTTTTTTATTTAGTCAACTTTTTTGGTAAAGAATTTACCCAAAAATCCGCCACTTTTTCAACAAATTCAAAAAATTATTTCCTATAATCTCTAAAAAAAAAAAAAAAACCTCCATTGTCGAATTTAGGAGTCTAATATGGATATGGTCCAAATGTTATCCTACCTTTTTTTCAGTAAAAATATTATTTTTATTATCTATTTTTCATTATTATAAATTATTTTTTATTAAAAATAGTAAATGTCCACATTTAAAACTTTTTAAAGGTAACACCCTTATATTTTAAAGTCGTTACTTCTTTTTTTTTTATTCTAATTTTTTAAATTCAAACAAAAAAAAAACAATAGTAACAAATGGGTCATTTTTTTTAATTTTTTTTACGAAATGGGTCCTCTGATATATAGTCAATTATTTTTTTACGAAACATTTGTTGTGTTGATTCAAGTCTATAACAATTTCTCTATGAGTTTCATCAAAAATAATAAAATTATATATAAACAGACACACATTAGAGCCAACAAATAAGTACATTAAGGGACAAAATGCTACCAACGTAAACAAATAAAAGGTTAAAATTGTTGTTTTATCTTAGAGAAAATTAATATGGGAAATGATTTTCATAGGATCCTCGGTACACTCTTGCAAAGACTAAAATACTAAAAGGAATGTTCTAATGTACATAGTCTTATTTCAACATTTTTTTCTTAATTTGAATTTTTTTTTTCTTCCGATAAGCCTTATTTGAAGGGTTATTTTCCAGTTAAATTCTTTTATGAATTTTTATTATCATTTAATTATTCGTTTAATGTAATTATTTATGTCTATTCGACAATAACTCCAATAAAAACTCTTATAGAAGGATCAACAGGTCAAACATAATGAAATAAAGGACAAAGAACATACTCAAATCAAATACATTAAAAACATTATCATGATTTATAGTGTTTTTTCATGATTTACATAATGATGCATCCATTATAACCATATCAAGTGTGATAAGGTGCGAGTCACGATTTACATCACGAATGAACCAAACCCATACAATTCACGTGACTATGCTCCATAATTTTTTATCTGGAATGACATTTATCGATTTTTTATGCCATGCTAAATTTTTCTAAGTTTTTTATGCCATGCTAAATTTTTCTAAGTTAATAACACTGTATGAAAGGAGTAATATGGAAATGATGCAAGTCTAATAGACTATATATAGGGGGAAACCAACAAATTACGTTTGAGAAATTGACTAATATATGATGAGAAATTACACATATTAGAATCTGGCTACTTAAAATTATAAAATGACAAATTAAAAGGCACGTATGCTATAATTTAATTGGCCGAAGTAATACATATTTCACTTCGGCAATTAGAAATCAATATCACATAACTCATACAAAGTTTTTTTTTTTAATTTTAAAGAATGACTCATACAAAGGATGATTACATGACATTCTGCAATTACTTATTTTCTTTTAACATTATGAGGATGAGGATGAGTAAACCGTGTGAATTGAAAACCTTATTAAATCTCTCAAAAAAAAAACCTTATTAATGAAAATGAAAGCAATGAATTGAAAACCTTATTAATGAAAATGAAAGCAAATAAAGAACAATTAATATTAATAAATGGAGATTTGAAAAATAAAATTATGTTTGAACCGTGTTAATATTGAAATGTGGCATGCTAATTTAATGGCTTTTCTCCTATGAACGTGAATGCCATCTTTTCAAACAATGATCAATTGGTAATAATTTAGAAACCTTTTTATGTTTTTTCTTAGCAAAACTTATAAACCTTCCTATTCAATATTATCGTGAATTTCTATTATTTGTTTTAGGAAATTATTGTGAATTTCTATTGTTTGCATCCATCTACTAATACTAATGCTTTCCTTTCTCATGAGATCAAATTATATAATTCAAATTTTAAAATTCTCTTTTTTTGTAAAGCAGACTCAAAATTTACCTCTTAAAAGTAAAAAAGTGGGGTGTCCGAGCTTATCAATTAAGATAAGCTCACGGGGACCAAATTTTAAAATACAATTAAAGGGTTTATGTTGCTGAATTCACACTATTTTATTAAATTTCAATTGCATAATTTGCACATCAGTTTATTAACCTATATAGAATCCATACAAAAATGTCCACGTGAGTTTAACTTAGTTGATAAACACATCGCATAATATATACGGGCTAGGGTTAAAAAAGACTAAAGTAAATTATCTCAAAATGTACAAAGAAGCTCAATAGAAATTGAAATCTCAATAGAATTATTTAAATTTAATCAAATTTATTGATAATTATATACATAAATTATTTGAGTCTATTCTGAATTCAATTGAATTTAAAGGCATTCAAAACTATTTTATTTATTTAGGATTTATAATTTTAATATAAATGAAAAAATCTTTGAAATTAGAATTTGTGGAAGAGTTTTTTTTTCTTTTCAAATTTAATCTTATTAATTAATTAGGATCTTTCTAATCCAAAAGTGCGTACCTTTATACCATTAAACACGAACTTTTTTGAAAGAAAGTTAAGCATAAACTTTTAACTCACACATAAAAATATTTTCCTAATTATAGATTTAATTGAATTATGAACAGTGAAATAAATTACCGATCATAATTAATTTGAATATTAATAACTATTTCAGTATTTCTCATGAACTTGATGCACTAAAAAAACTGGAGAATGAGAATTGAGCTACATTAACTAATTGCATCAATATAATCATAACCAAAAATTTCAATATAATAGACATTAAAGAGTGTACAATGCAATAGAAAATTTATCCTTTTGGGTAACTCATCACTTTTGGATAACTGAAAGTAGTCTTTCATCCATTTTTCCTCATCTTGACCCTTATTTGAGAAATGTATTATTTTAAAATTCTGATTAGTCTTTGTGTTATTAATAAAACCAACCATTAATCAATTGATTTCATATCTAAAATACTTTCTCCATATTCTTCTTTTACGTGCTTGTTATTGATTTTCTGATTCATTGACCTGTGTATGTAAAAAAAAACACATAGTTAGAAAAAAAAACCCAACAAATTTGGTTAATAAAAAAAATATGCATTCCCAAAAGGGAAAAAAACAGAAAAGCAATACAAAAGAAACAGAAAAATATGAAACTAAAAGGACAGAGAAGTTATATTTACGATCATCCATACCTGCAAAAGAGTGATAAATGTTAATCTGAAAAGAAGAAAAAACCAAAGGTAAAAAGTTTTTAGAAAAGAAAAAGGGATTTTGAATGTAGTGAGAAAAATTATTGAGAAGTGAAGAAATTTTCGTTACTTACAATTGTAAGCATGATGCAAAGATTAGTACATAAAATGATTTAATGATGTTTCTATATATAGTAAAATAAATCCTACCATTTTGAAGAAAAGCACTTGATTGGCTGACAATTGAAACGATGATGCAAAATTGTTTAAAACACATTTTTCCTATATACCTACGATATTATTTTTGAAGGTTAAAAAAAATTCACAAAGATAATACAATAATTAAGTTATTTTCGAGTAATTAAAAAAAACATTGGCTATTTAATATGTAAAATTGATCAATCAATTAGAGTGGAAAATAAAAAAAAAACTTTAGTTTGGTCTGATCACATGTAAAAGTGGTTTTTTGTTTTTGTTCTGATCTTTATAATAATTCAATTTATAGTGATAAGACAATACATTCGATTTAAATGTACATAATACATATAGTTATTTCATTTTAAATAAATGGAATAAATGTAATACAACCTACAACCAAAACGTAATTAAGACAACTTTCTTGATTAAAGGTAAAATGCATTGCAACATTTTTGTGTGAGGAGCATCAAATGCTAGAAGAAACATGAGACGCTACGTGTACCATTACTCATAGAAGTAAGCTTTTGTATTATATAAAAATAAAGATTTTATTATTTGGACTTCAATTTTCATCTTCACTGAAGATTCAACCCAAATTCGACGTTTTGGAAAATTCCACTCTTACGATGGAAGGTTTAACCCCAATTGACAAACACTATTTGCAAACTTCTGCAAAAAAAAAAAAAAAAAGACATCTATATCTAAATC
>Ga0315914_1001450_pt1 | contig 35423 bp, 23 predicted proteins | sample MpolenodulesMG_FD_203920 | JGI IMG/M metagenome (GOLD analysis project Ga0315914, IMG submission 203920) | Medicago polymorpha root nodule microbial communities from Los Angeles, California, United States - elongated nodules | ecosystem: Host-associated > Plants > Roots > Nodule | place: USA...
CATTGCATGCATTTGAATAGTTGATGAGTCGTGTCATAATTGAATATGTGACTTGGTGAATTTGTGCATTGGTGAAATTTGGTGAATGTTGTGATTATGTGGATTGGTGTATATGTACATTGGTGGACCTTGCTGATGGTTGTAAGTAAATGATTTATGCTCTAATTGCATGTCTTTCTTATTTGTGCTTATACACTTGGTGAATCTATTTGATGATAATTACTTTGATAATAATGATGAGGTGAGATTTGTATATGTGTGTGTGTGTGTGTGTATTTATATATATATATGATGTGGTGATTCCTTTGATAAAAATGACTGCTTGCTTATAACTTTAAATTGATGAATTGTACTTGTTGAGTTAAGTGTGCTAAATGAAGAATAAGTTGAGCAATCCTTTCATTGATTGATGTTGATAAATGATGAGCTTATGTCGATTAGAGATTGAATATGCTTGATATGCTATGTTATTAATGTGATAGCATGATATGTATGGGATGGGGGATAATAATCATGTGATGTTAGTATTCTAGGAGGGATGGTTATGTATATGTGCTATGCATGAAAACCTTGAATGCTTATGTTTGTTTATGTTGATTATGATTGATGTGAAGCTAACCCCCAGTGGTTTTGACCGCCTACCTGTTTGTATGAATGGGTAGACGGAGTGTAGGAGTAGTTTTGCTTGGTGAGTATTAGGATAGCGGGAGCTATCTCCGTTATCGGTCTTTGGAGTCTTAGATTAGGCTCTGATTAGGTGTCAGTCTTTATGATATTCTGGATTTATTTATGTTATGGAGTTTTTGCCCATTTGTCGGGATTTGGAGATTTTATATGATGATGTATATTGATCTTATGACATGTATATTTTGGAGATGTATGACTTATATCCGCTGCGACCGTTGATGAATTTTATATATGCATGTTGTTCGAATTTTGATGTGAAGATGTAGCGTCTATTTCTTGAATATTTATATTATTTGCGTGTATTATCGCTTTAATAGAAATAGGGTGTTACACCAAACGTTTGCAAACTTCTTAGCAGAATTCACTCCGCCCATGATTCAACCGTGCTCGAAATAGACAGAATTCACTAACGGATCCTTCAACATCATAAGCGGGGGAGCAGGTGTCATCCTTGAAAGCACAAAAGGATTGATGGTCGAATTATCCTTCCAGTTTGGATTCTCGGCGACCAACAACCAGGAAGTGTACAAAGTTGTGACACCAGGGCACAACCTAGCTCAAGACCTAGGCGCCCGAGAAGTTCAAGGGAAGACGGATTCTCGGCTGGTGGTTTCCGAAGTAGGGGCGACACACAAGTAAAGGACGCCCTCTTGTAGAAATACCTAGTTACAGTCAAGAAAAGGATTGACAACTTTGACTCTATTGAAATATCGCACATCCCAATGGAGCAGAACACGAGGGTGGATGTATTGTCCAAACTGGCGAGCACGAGGGCGAGCGGAATAAACATTCCTTCATACAATAAACTTTGGGAAACCTCAGTTACGGGACGAACACGGCGATGGTGGCCACGGTCGAATCCGCTCCACAAACGTGGATGACACCAATAAGGGAGTACTTAAGAAGGGAAGCTCCCGAATAACCCAACTGAGGCGAAGACGATAAAACGAATGGCTTGCAAACACACGATCATTGAAGGGTAGCTCTTCAAGAGAGGATTCTCCACCCCACTCATGAAGTTCCTCGATTCGGACGAAGAAGCATACGTGCTCGAAGAAGTGCATGGTGGCATCGCTGGCCAACACTTGGGAGGGTGAGCCTTGGCTAGGTAGTTACTGAAAGTAGGTTATTATTGGCCCACGATGAAGAACGACTCGATGGAATATGTGAACAGGTGCGAAAAGTGCCAGAGGTACGGGGATGTATTCAACGCACCATCATCCGAGCTCGGACCCCTCACTATGGCTTGGCCTTTCTCTAAGTGAGACATTGACCTTCTAGGACCGTTCCACAAGCGAGGCGGCCAGGTAAAATTTCTGATCGTAGTTGTGGATTACCTTACCAAGTGAATTGAGGCAGAGCTACTGGCCAAGATAACACCAGCGAATGGGATCAAGTTCTTCAACAAGAATATCCTATCCAGATTCGGCGTCCCACAAGAGGTGATAACCGATAACGGGATACAGTTTGCAGACAAAAGAGTTGAACATCGAACAACACTTCACTTCGGTAGAGCATCCACAGGTGAATGGACAAGTAAAGCCTGCCAAAAGGGTCATACTATGGGCATACCGCACCACACCACAGACAACCAAAGGAGGAAACCCATTCCGCCTCACCTTCGGGACGAAAGTCATGATTCTGGTCGCAATAAAAGAACTACGTTGGAGGATGGCACACCCGCTCGACCATAACGCCAACTTCGAAGCCACTCTGGAAGAGCTAGACTTCATCGACGAATCAGGGAACTTTGCTGTCGTAACTGAAGTCGTCATCAAATAGGCCACGTCCACCCGATACAACATGAAAGTAAGGCCTAAAGACTTTGATCCGGGAGACCTCGTCCTCCGTCGGACGGACGTGGGCAACAAGAACACCCGGGAAGGAAAGCTGGTGGAAAATTGGGAAGGATCATACAGAGTCACTGCTAGTACATGCCCCATCACCTACGTCCTCGAATCGTTGGACTGCCTCCCAATCCCCAAAACATGGAATGCAGACAAACTCAAGTGCGGTTATAGCTAAGCATCGGTAGTCTCATTTCATCTTTGCAGTATACCTTAATTCTGCCAATTTAAGTCATTGTAAATTTGTATTATGAACACTAATAAACGGACGCCTTTCCCAAGGGGAAGCACGTTAGTTACAAATTGCTCATTGTTTCGTGATTGACATGACTCAATGCTGCATGCGAGGGAAGCACCCTCGCGGAAGGCGAGCGCCAAGGCTTCTACTCTCAAGTAGAACAAAGGCCTTGCACCCGTCATGGGACCTTCCTCAAGGGCTAGCCACCCCAAGGTAGAGTGTCTCGCCCTTAAACGCCCTAAAGGAGGAACTAAGCCTTGACCGGAAGTGTTCACCCAGGAGGCCAATTAAGCATAAAGCAAAGAAGGTGTCGCCGCATGAAACAAAATGCATCAACGCGGACCAAAAGAAAACCAGGCGCCGCATGAAACAAAATGCACCAACGCGATAAGGCGCCAGGAACTCGCCTTTACCGACGCATGAAATAAAATGCATCAACACGACTTGGACGAAACGCCAAAACGCACGGGCAATCCTATCCAACGTAGCATGAAATAAAAATGGATATAATACTAAACGTAGCATGAAATAAAATGCACGAACACAAAGGGATAGGAAAAGCCCAAGTGGAACAAAGCAACAACAACAAAAGAAAGAAAAAGGCTTTTAAGCTTCTTTTCATTAAAGTATTAAAATCAATTACAATAGGAGCCGCCACAACGGAAACTACATAAAGGAGAAGTGTGAAACAAAATTACAACCCTAAATAAATGCTAAGGGGTCACCGAAGGCATGAGCTACGCCTGATTGCTAATATTAAAGACAAATTGGGCCAAAGCTCGACGACGGACCAACACCCAGGAGAAGACTCAAGTCTGTGCTAAGGCGAGACTGGCAAGGAGGAAGCCTAGTGCCATCAAATTCAAGGATCCACAATCCTAGGCAAGGGCCCTGCCAAATATTCGTCCTTAAAGCCACGGCTAAAGCTTCGCCTAAAGGCTCTCGGACCAACCCAGGTAACAGGGCAAAACAAGACGAGCCTTCATCTTAACAGGGTGAAACAAAGCGAGTTCTTTGTCTCAGCTGCACCACCTACAATGTCAACCGAAACTCCTTGAAAGGAGACAAAGGTCACCCACCGAGCCACCCATTCTGACCCAAAAATAAATTAAAAAAAACCCTTCAAACAACTCAATCTCTTCTTCATTTCCAAAAATCACCATGAAAAACACATGAGATTTCCCTCTACGACCCACAAAGAAGAAGGTCATTACTTTCTCAGATTCAAAACACTAAAACAAAGAGAAACACTCAAAGATGGAGAGAAAAAGAGGAGTAAAATGATTCTGCACATGGAAGACGAGAAACGTTTTCAAGCAACAATGCCAAAGAAAAACGAGGAATTGTGGAGAAAAACAAGGAAAAACTCCTTAAATAGCCTCAAAACCGTCCACATCAATGGACCAGACCAAGCGAAAGCAAAGATCCACGATATGAACGGTTGACAGCGGCCATGGAAAAACATAACACAGTCAAAGCCACGCGCAGGTATAGCGTTTTCCCAAGAACGTGTGCGACACACGAACCAAACACGTGGAAAGCAAAACTGATCGGCCAGCACGTCGGCAACGTTCCACCTAAATCATTAAATGCCAACTACTCCCACTAATTCTCACTCGGGCGCCATATGTTCTCTGCCGGAATTAAAGTTTCCTGACGAAACACATCAAAGGTCGTCCGGCTTAGAACATCAACGGACGATAACTCTTTGCGGGCGGATTTAAGTTCCTGACAAAACACATTGAGGGCCTCCGAACTAAGCCGTCGACGATGCCTTTGATCAAACGCCTGCCGCTAAGGCCATTTAGCCATAAAGGCATAACGGCTTGGGGGGAAACTGTTTTGGACCGGTCACAAGACCACTCACACGGATACACGTGGATAATAATACAACGCCTTAAGGCTACGCACTCAAGGGAGCACACCATCTTGCTTGCATCGTGCCACACAGGAGCACTCCTCCTCGTAGGGATCACGCGACATGTGTTCTTCCCTACTTCTAATCACACGCCGCATAACCCGAAGACGGATATGACCAACGTGCGCCTATATAAGGGTGAACTTGCTTCACCCTAAAGGTACACATGACTTTACGCAACACTTCTTACACACTCTCTTTCGAATCCATTACTGAATTGAGCGTTGGAATGCTAACGTGCGTTCAAGAACCTTTCGTTCCATCGCAGAGACTCATCGCCGCCGTACTAGAAGCTGTTACCGATTCACCAGAGCATTCTCTATTACCGTTGTGACTCAACCGTTCTCACCAGATAGATTAGATGTCATGTGATTAGAACATCCAGAGTCAAGATACCACTATTCACTTTTGATCTTGTCTTCACAAGTAGAAGCCATCATCAAGACTGTGTTTGTATCATCATCATAAGCTAAATTTTCTTCTCCTTTAGTCTTTTGATCCTTCTTGAACGAACATTCATCAGCAAAATGTCTATACTTCTCACAATTATAGAACTGAACTTTACTCTTATCAAAATTCTTTTTCTTGTACTGATTCTTTCCCAGACCTCCTCCTTTTGAAGATTCAATTTTGTCACCAGCTTTGAATTTCCCATTATTTGACCAATTTGTTTTACCTTTTCTTTTCTTCTTGAAATTTTTGTAATTTCCCTCTTTCTTGGTTGTTTGAACTTGAAGAGCTTGTTGCACCTATCTTTCTGATCCTTTATAATCACCATCAATTCATGTGCTTCCAAGGAACTTTGCAATTCCTCAATTTTCATAGTCTTCACATCCTTAGCTTCTTGAATTGCCACTACTATGAAATCAAATTTTGGACTTAAAGATCTCAGCACTTTCTCAACAACCATTTGATCGGAGATGTTTTCACCACAATTCTTCATCTGATTCAAAAATTCAATCAGTTTTGAGAAGTAGTCACTTACATTTTGATCTTCTTCCTTTTGCATAATCTCATATCTTCTTCTGTATGACTGCAACTTTCTTCTTCTGTATGACTGCAACTTTCTTCTTCTGTATGACTGCAACTTTACTTTTTTCACTTTTTCACCCCTACTGTGAGAGTTTCCAAGAATATCCCAAGCTTCTTTGGATCTTGTTGCCTTTGATATCTTCTCATAGAGCTTTATAGTCTTTCTTATTTGATTCTTTGTATGCCGACCTCTACGCATCAGTTGGATTTGCACCAAGTTCTTCATATCCATTTTGAACAAGACCACTCACATCTTGTGTGCCAAACAAAGATCTCATCAAGAGACTCCATCGTTCCCAGTTTTTGCCATCAAGAACTAGAATGTTTAACCTAAAACCATTATTGTTCATCTTGCTTCTTCTTCAAGAAATCAGTGCACACAGCTCACTCAAAGTTTCCCAATGATGATTCCCCTCACACTTCACTCGTGTTTCCCTTAGATTTAACCTAGGCTCTCTATACCAATTGTTATTGCAACAATGGTGTTTCTTGATAGAACCAGGTGGATATGCCAATAGAACAAGATGGATAAATTGTAAAACTGGAAAACCGTTATAACCTGGTTTCTAGGGTTTGGATAAGGAAGAAGAAGAATAAGAGTTTGTTTTAAGAAGAAGAGAGAATATAGAGAATTATTGCTTGCAATATGAATTTCATTGAGTTATGAATACACACATTACAAAGCCTTTATATAGGCAAACGATCACATGCTTATAGCATAAGCTATCTCTAACTAACCGGTTGTTTTTTGTAACAAATCACTAACAACCTAGAATTAAGTAGTTATGAATTAACTCCTAACAATATTGTCTTTTAAGGATTTGCAATCTCACCTTTTTTATCTTCTCTGCACCAACATACATTTTCTACAACGTATCCAAGGCTTCTTTAGCAGATTTTGCATCACCAACCTCTTCAAAATTATCAACATTCACCCATTAAAGAATAATGAAATAGATTTTGTAATCTTTCTTCTTCTAGTCTTTATACGCAATTTTCTTTTCGTCTATTGCATGGCCACCAATTGGAGTTATCCATTTTGTACCAAATCCGAAACATCTTGATATTCAAACTGAAATTATGGCCGGCTAGCTTCCTGATGTTTTATACGATGTTTCAACATTAGACGCAAACAAAATGTTGAGTAAGATGTTTCAACATCGAGCTAGCAGAAAACAAACACAACAAGGAAAATATAAAGGACAGAAAAGTAAAAGGCATAGAACGTTTGTTAACCCAATTCGGTGCAACATCACCTACATCTGGGGGCTACCAAGCTAGGAAGGAAATCAACTAGTGTAGTCCTTATTCTAAGTACTCAACAAACTCCTCGTTTACAACTCTAGACCTAGGACCTACCCGTCTTGACTTCAACCAAGGAACTCCTAGATCTGAGATCCCATCTCACTTCCCTCAATCAATCACAACCCCTGTGATTTAAACAAATACAATCAAAATGGAGACACACTCCGAGAAATAAAATCCACTCTTGCTTAAAAGCTTACGAGTGAAACACAAATAACAAGGACATAAAACCCTAATAATGACTCTTATATAGAACGATGGTTTTGATCCATTACAACTCAACTAAAGGTCATGCTCAATGCATCAAGGTGATACAAAGAGAGGCTCACAAATAAAGCACAATCGAAACCCTAAAATACTCAATTCAATACTATTGAATTGGTGAATAAAATTAGGGTATGAGTCTTCCTTATATAGCCATTCAGCAGCATGGGTTTTTTCGTCATAGGCTAAACATATATTTGTATCAAATATTCTTTTCAAAAATATATTGAAACAAATATTCTTTAGAAATATATCTTCCAAAATCTCTTTTGAAAATATATTTCACAAATAAAATTATCCATCTGAAAAATATCTTTCTTCTGGAAATACAAGTCTCTTAGACCACAAGTCACGTGAATAAAATCTTCATAGAATCTTTAGTGATCTCACGTAACAAATTAGAAACAAATATAGCTACTCATAAAAAGTTGGAACATCTTTAGGAACCGCCAAACAACATCACCAAGGGATCCTAAAATATTGTCTATACTTTAGGAACAAATCACCCAGCTGATTCTGGACAAAAATATGTTACTTGGTGAACAAGAAATAAGGTGTGGTTTCCTTAAAAAAATAAAGCTCGCGTAAACAAAGCCACACAAACAGGGCACACTGAACCGTGCCAAGATGTTGGAACATTGTATCCAACATCATACAATAGTATTTGTTTTATCAATAATGAAGACAATACTCAAATACCCACCACAAACACAATCTTCTTTTGCTTGCACCAATTATCGTACTTCTTCTCATCAAAGATAGGAAGATTTGTAAGGAAGTTTCTGTTAGGATTAGTAGCCATTGCCAAGTCTCCGTGATCGAACCAGAGCTCTATATGCCAGCTGTTGGAACAAGATGAAACTCACTATAGTTTTCTTAAAGAAGATTGTTTTGGAAGAGAGAGATATATATTTAAGACTTTCATGATTAATGAAAATATCACGCACTTACCTTTTATTATTCACTTCATGTGTTTATATACTAGTGATCACACTTTGATCACTCACACAATACACAATGTGATGAGATCAAGAGTTCACTCAGCATCCGGAAGGAAACCTATAAAAAATTCATATGACAAGAAGTTTTAGTGGGCTGATTAGTTCTGAATAAAACAACCATTAAAAGTCCAATTTTCTCCATTTTAATAAGTAATTTTATAGGGTTGCAATTTAAAGGGTCAAGAAATTTTATAGTGTTGGTTCTACCGGCAGGTCGCGGTTAGGGTTGCAATTTTGTTTGATAACTTTGGTTCTACTGACAATTCGCATTTAGGGTCAAGTTCCTTACTTGATAATTGTGGTTCTACCGACAGATTGCGGTTTCGGTCAAGTTCCTTGCTTGTTTTCAAGACGGTCATATCGGTCACTTATCACAATGAGAAGCTAACAGTCATAACAAAACAACCTTAAGAGAGTTATAACCAGTGGCGGAGCCACCTCATGCCTAGAGGGTTCAAGTGCACCTCCTCAATTTTTGTTTTCACACCAATTTTCTATGTTTTATCTATCATGAACTCCCTAAAAAACATGCCATGGACCTCATTTGCACCAACTCTCTTCCTTTTATACCAACAAATGCCTTTCCTTTTGTATCAACACAAGCCTTGCCTTCTTTTTATACACCGAAGTCAATCATGCAATGTCTAATCACTTAATTTTATATAGTAAATTTGTATGGTTTAAACTCAAAGTGTTATTATTTATTTAAATTGGCTATGTGGATAGAACTTGGTCCCAAATGGACACAAAACAATGACTTTACCACTAAGCCAAAGATACAAACATAAAATATGTTATTCTACGTGTATATATTTATGTTTATAACTTACAAAATGTACGTGATTTTAATATAGTGTTTGCGAAATAAAGTTGATTAATGATTTTGCAGTAGATTTTTTTTTGAGGTATCCAAATTTTTATAAAAAATGTACTCCCTCTGTCCCTATATCTAAACACCCATTTGACTTTATTTTTGTCCCTAAATATAAATTCCTTTTCAAATTACTAGATGCATTTATTATTTTTCCCTAAGCATACCCTAATTAATACTATTAACTTGTCTTGAAATATGAAAAGTCAAATTTAATACACATACAAACAAATGACAATTTGGTAATATTAACACACAAAACAGACACATTAATTAAATTGACAACATTTCTTAAGAAATGTAAAAAAGGCAATGGATGCCTACATTAAGGGACGGAGGGAGTATTAAACATAAAAGACTCTCTTTATAAGGAGTTGAATCTAACAAAAGAGACTAGCTAGACTCCTACAATATACTTAAAATAATTTGCACTACAAACGAGAGTCGACTCTAGCAAAAATGATTAAACTCCCACAATGTAGCGAATCAATGTTCAAATTCCAGAAAGAAGAGGTACCCACATTTAATGTACAACACGTCTCAATATGATTACCTCTGGTCGAAACAATTTATAAGACACCAAAAAATAATGCACCCACTAAACTAGGGTCCTGACAACGGGTTATAACAGGAAAACAAAGAATTTTTAATCCCTAATAACAGTTACTTGCACAACATACAAGCTAGCAAACTTCACTAAAATTGAATTAACTCTCGACAATTTGAGACGGAAAAGTACATAATGCGTCTCTAATTTTGTCGCCAAGTGTAAGAGGTGAAAAATTTGGTGACATTTTTTCGTATGTAATTTATGTTGTTATTTTAACTTTTTCTAGTTATATATTTGATTAATGAGATTGATTAATGAAAACACAATCAATTTTTTAAAAAATTTCATATCTAATTTATGTTGTTATTTTAACTTTTTCCGATTCTATATTTGATTAATGAAAACACAATCAATTTTAATTTTTTTTTATCTAATTTATGACGTTATTTTAACTTTTTCCGGTTCTATATTTGATTAATGAGATTGATTAATGAAAACATGTTTCTTTTCTGGATCAGTCAGAAGACCAACCGCACGCCGACACGTGGTCGGACTTGCCCCGCCTCAAGTCTCTGCACGCAAGGGAGCATGCCAGTTTGCGTGCACCATGCCACACAGGAGCACGCCTTCGCGCAAGGATCACCCTACATGTACCCTGCTCCGTTCCTAATCACACGCCGCATAACCTAGAGACGGTTATGGCCAACGCACGCCTGTATAGGGTGAACTTGCTTCACCGTCAAGGTCCACATCACTTTTCACAACACATCTTTTTCAGTTCCATTACTGACTTGAGCGTCAGAGTGCTAATGTACCTGCATACACCTTTCGTTGTACCGTGAAGACTCATCGTCGCCGTGCCGAAAGTCGTTACTGTCACACCGGAACATTCTATGCTGCCCTTGCCACTCGATCGTTCTCATCGGACATATTAGCAATCAATTTTTAAAAGGATCACAATTGAAACTTATTTCTTGTGATGTTTCCACTTCAACATGTTCCAAATGGTCTAAATCAATTGTTCTTTACCCCCACCGTTATTATAAGCACTTTAAATATTCTTCTTTTATCTAATGTACACCTTTATAGTCAATAGATTTTAACTTAACACAACTTCATTAATATTTATCATTTGTATTTCATTGCTTAAACTAGGATATATATTGCGTACCAGTGAGTGCTGTTATATTTTTTTTTCTTTCTTCTAGGCAAGAAAATGTGTTACCGATCCCAGTGTTATTCGTAATGCATGTGCACAACAATATTGAGAGAACGTAAAGATAAAATATAAATATATATAGCCTCTAACATGCATAGTCATGCATGCATGTTGATATTAGAAACATAGTTAGGTACGTAAAAAAGTCGAATTTACAATTAACAAATGATGTTAGTGTTCCCTCTATTTAAACGCTCCAACCCCCATTATTATGATATGTCATGAGCATATGTCTTCCTTCATGTACACTACTTCTCTCACTCTCTCTCTTAAAAAAATATAATGGACAAAAAAGAGTGCAGTTCTTCACAAGATCCTGATGTACGAAAGGGACCATGGACAATGGAAGAAGACTTGATCTTGATCAACTATATCGCCAATCATGGTGAAGGTGTTTGGAACTCCTTGGCTAAATCTGCTGGTAATTAACTAAACACACATATACATCATACTTCCACTTTTATTGAATTAACTAAATAAAATAGCACTAATATTACGATATATATAATAACAACATGCTTAAGATCTCGTGCATATGTGCTTTGTATGATGATACCTAAAAACTAATGAGTTTATAATAATTGTTAAAAAATAATGACCTAGCTTGGTAAGGTAACTTAATCAATGTTTTATAAATCATCATAATAATATGGTTTCAAACATTTTAGGTCTTAAACGTACCGGAAAGAGTTGCAGGCTTCGGTGGCTAAACTATCTTCGACCTGATGTTAGACGAGGGAATATTACACCTGAGGAACAACTCTTGATCATTGAACTTCATGCTAAGTGGGGAAACAGGTCAATCTATAAAACATATATTTTTAATATATATCAAAGTCAATTATATAGTTATTCAAAAAGTGCATGTTTTGCATGCACTCTACAAAATCAAGATCTAATTATTTTTATATAGAAATAAGAAAAGTTTTTTTTTTCTTTCTATATTTCAAAAGATGAAGTTCTTTGCTTTATTTTTAACTTTTGGTACATATGAGCTTGTAGTATACTCTTGGAATAGTGTTTATAAAGTGGGAGAGAATTCTATGCATGAGAATAGTTGCAATACTTTGAGTTTTGTATTATTTTTACAAGGGGTTTGTAGATTTTTTTTCTTTCCTTTATGTATACAAATTAATTCCATGTACAAAATCTATCTATAAAATTTTAGAATCTACAAAAATTGTTTTCATTTCAAATTTGATACTAGATCCGTCGTTTTCTCTTTTAAAAGTTAGAGTTACATACATACCTCTCCTTTTATTTATCAACGAAACAATTACCTCTACTTTTTAGTTATAATTTATTATGATATTATAAGATTAGTGATAGTAGTTTTCACACATTTTATAATATAAATTTTTGGAGACATAATTAAATACTGTATATTTAATTCAAATTGGTGGTTGTCTGTGAAAAAACTTTCATGATTTACCATATCCTAGATCTAGTTTATGAATGTTGGTGAGGTTTGTTGGGCCAATAAAAATAAGACATTTCTAAATCATAAGTTATTTTCTTTAACGGCAAAATATAGTTCAAATAGAGAAAGGAACAAAGAGGTGCTCTAACCCTTAAAAGGATGAACAATTAAATCCAATTTTACAGAATATTTAAAAACATCCCCACCCTACGAAGAAGAACATATTTGGCCTTGTAAAAAAAAAAACATATTTGGGGACACCTTATCTCAAAAAGCAATTAAAGAAAAGTTACAGTAGTTGTAATTCTTTATTTGATTTTTGTTTGAAACGAAAACAAATTACTACATTGAAATATGAAACTACGTGAGACGAATGAAATTGCCGATCATATCAAATGGAAGAAAAAATCTCTAGAGAAGTAAAGAATAAGTTTGTCCATGGTGATGATAAAAAGAAAGACATGGATTTACGGTTGAAATCTTGAAACATAAGATTTGGGATTCATATACGTCATTAAGGACCTTGATTAAGAAAATATTTCATATTTTCACTTTTTTTTATAATTGAATCCTCTACGACCACAACACGATGCATCTGTTGTAGAGTATCACTGGATGTTATTACACAACCACTCTATTGAAAATGGATTCACTCTTTGCATGTCGCATATCCATAGCAAAAAATTAGGGTTGGGAGAAAACATGATATACAGAGAGTATATAAGAGGATAACTGACAGAGAAGTCTAAATCACTTTACTTTCGTGGTTGGGTTCTCTCTTGCCTTCCTACCTCTACACGACAACAAAAAGTGTTAGAATGGAAAAATTAGAGCAAAAAGGGAAATTTACCACTTTATTTTTTAAAAAAATAAAAAATTCTGTTTTGACTCTTACATCTTCAACATAAAAAGACTAAAAAAGGCTGCACAAAGAAGGTGGAGAGAGATCGAACATTTCATATAAAGAAAGTGTGTTTGAATCCTCTACAACTGCAATATGGTGTTATAGTTGTAGGTACCGTTAGATTTAGAGAAAAACCGCTAAAAAAAATTGATGTTAGAGAGATTGAATAGGGATTAGTAAAACAATACGAGTTAATCTTGTTTTTACTTTTGGAGTTGTTTTACCCTTTTCAAAGTTATTTCTCGTGTTTCCTAAAAGAACACTCAAAATATAAAAAAAAAAAAAACAAAATGAAGTGAAAACTAGACAACTATTTTGAAAACCAAATCAAGCATTTTCAAAATTTACCTTTCTTAAATAAGAAAAAAAGTGCTTCCCAATATTTTCTTTTGCTTATATATAATTATAAAATTCATTTAATTTTAGGTAAGCCTTTTGTATTTAATTTGATATATGTCTATAAATCGCCTTGTAAATGATAACCGAATATGAATATATGTCATGGTTATTACACTAGTCGTGATCTAAGATGTTTCATGTAGATTGGATGACCCAACCAACCAACCAACTTAACTTTGAGAAATTAAAAAATTTAGAATCTAAACCATCCTATCTTTGTCATTGACTGCATGGAAGATTGACCTCATCAACTCTATTTTAGACTAAAATTATGTAAGTCTTTATTTCTTTATATATATCTTCTACTTCGAATCAGTTAATGACAAGTTGAGGTACTATATAGGTTTAGGATCCTTATAGGGCGTACTTGTTCCTTTCCTATACACAACCAGCTAGCTCCACCCTGACTCGTGACTACTTTTCTCAAATATCATTTACCATATTGCCGTTCAAAAAAAAATATATTTACCATATTACAAATATCTATTTTTTATGACTATGTATTTATTATATAGAACAAGGCAAATAAGTTTATGTATTTGTTAAGTCAAAAACCAAAAGTTATGTATTTGTCACACGTGCCTATATAACACACACTATGATCATTTAAAAACAATGTTTGAGTAAAAGAAATACAAAAAAGAACAAAATGAAGTTTTTTTCTACAACAGAACAAAATAAAGAGTTAAAAATATTCTACAAATTCCGTAATTAAATAAGGAGAAAACGGAACTTTATTTTTTATTTTTTTTGTGTCAAAAACAATATTAATTAATTTTTGAGAGGACAACATTAATTATTATATATAGACGCTTAATAAAATAAAATAAAAAGGGGATATATGTATTTAAAGGTGCACAGGAATATTCACTATAAAGGAAGAAAAAAAATAGGAGATGTTTGAAGTGAACTAAATACTTTCTACCTGAGGCATGCATGAAGAAATCTGAATATTTTTGAACTTGAAGAGGTCCTTCTTCAAAGCAAAGTCATTATTTATCTCTCCATATAGCAAAGGAAAACAAGCATCTTATGTATATTTCAACATAGATCGGTTTTATATATGAGTGAGTCTAATATATAACCTCGCTTTTATTCTTAGCCGTTGAACATGGCCTCAAAACTCTCAATCAATACACTGCCATTGGCAGCTTTAAATACTAGAGTTTCCAACCTTATACCAAAGTTTTAAAATTGAACCTCCGCATTAGTTTATTTGGTTTAATCGGTTGAACTGTGGTTAAACCGAATGACAAATAAAATAATATTATAGATAATTAAATAATTGAGTTTAAGTGTTTAATGAGTTGTTTCATCTATGATGAATCATTTAAGAGAACTGATAGAGAATAATTTTTGGACATTTTATTTACCTTACAGTCCAACAATAGATTGTTAGGGTCTTTTTTTTCCATAGAACTGGAGGGTTCAGACAAAAAACTAACATCAAAGATTATGATTTGAAAAAAAAATTTGAATCATTTGAACCAACCAATAAACTAGTCGGTTCCCGGTTCAATTTGAACCAAATAGTTGAACCAAATTCGGTTTTGACAACACTGCCCCCATAGTTTCTTTTTCTAAGGTTACACAAATTTTTACCTTGCATTAAGATTACACTACGAACTTTTGATATCGTAGAAAAATAAAAATAAATCTCAATTACAATACATTTACTAACCTCAATTTATAACCAAGGCACCTACTACAAATGTTTTTTTTTATTTTTATCAATACCTACTACAAAAAGTTGGTTTATCGACAGAAATAAATTCAATTTTTTTTTCATATAATAAAAACTTTTTTTACTTTTTCTGAAAGTGTTTTAACTAGTATAAGAAAAAAGTCTTTTTAACTTTTACCTTAATTTTCTCACTGCACACACGTGTGCATTTTCTTCCATCACCAACCCTGTCACATTCATTAAATATTTCATTAGATTGTTTTTTTAAGGGGTTATTGACTGGTATAATTTTTATAGGAAAATGATAACATGTACTCTAATGACACGTATTAAGGTTTTAAACATCGATCTGTTTTATTTAATAATACAAATTCATCATTTGTCTTTTTAATTATCATGAATAGACTTCAAAGATTTTCCTTTAATACATTATGAATAGAAGTTTATGTTGCAAATGAAACAGATTTATAGCTTATTTAGTTAGGATTGAATCAATTGAGGCATCCTTGTCGGATATATGGATGAAACAACCCTTGATCAGTTTTTACTTATCTCTCAACACGAAAAAAAGTATATATACACCCAAACCAGACTCTTAAAACTAAACATCAATTATATATCTCCAACATTCTTTTGCAAATTAATCATTCACCAATGCAGGTGGTCGAAAATCGCGAAACATCTACCGGGTAGAACCGATAATGAGATAAAGAACTACTGGAGGACAAGGATCCAAAAGCATATCAAGCAAGCTGAGAACTCTCAATCTCAAGAACAGGGTTCTGATATTCAAATAAATGATGATAATAATAATAATCAACTTATAGGAAGCACAAGCCAAATTTCCAACATTGCTGAACCTATGGACACCAATATTATCTCACCACCCTCTTACCAAGGAATTTTGGAACCATTTCCAGCTCATCAGTTCCCTACCAATGATAATAACTACTGGAGCATGGAAGATCTCTTGTCACTGCAACTACTAAATGGTGATTAATTAAGCCAATAAATATATATTATTGCTTCTTATTATAATATATAAACCTAAGTGCTTAATTAATTTCCATGAAGCAGAAGTATATATCTCTGCCCTGAAACATAATATTAAGCTTGTTTATACAAGTAGCTTGATGTTTGGTGACAAGTACTTTGAGTATTTAAGAACTCAACAGGTTATGTTCTGTAATATAGGAGCATAATTAAACTTTATATATCTTCATGCTCTCTCTCTTATTGTGGTTTATGTAAGATATATGATTGAGAACCACAAACCTTATATCTTGAAATATTTGCTTACTTATTACTTATTTCGTTACCAGAAAAAATTGTTTCTAAATATAAACGCTCTTTTAAATTACCAGATGTATTTATTGTTTTTTTTTTCAAATATATTTTAAATTAATACTACTTATTTTCTTGAATGATAAACATTAATTACATTATATTTCAACCTTTTCTTTCAATATATATAAAATTTGATTGAGAAACTTATTAAAATGAGTTTTGTGTTTTTTTTAGGAGGAGTTATATAACCAATGAAGATTTCATTAATTGTACTTTTAATTGGTTAGGAACACTGTTTTTTTTTGGTTATGCCAAATAATTTTTCTCTTCTTTACCTTATGTTTTGTGGCTTCGCAACATAGTAAGGGTAAAAGTGGTTTTGGACTTTGACTTTGCTCTAGAATTTGGTATTTTTGGTTGATTAAAATCTTAGAAATAGGACACTTTGATTATGTGGTGATATAAACTTAAAAGATTATACTAAGGTTGTGGTACAAAATAGTGTCCCTTGATGTATCTTTTGCAATTGGCACAATACTTTTGTTTTCTCTTTTTCTTTTTATATCTATTTGCATTTGAGTTAAAATATTCCTTTTATTCACATCCAAATACAAATCTTTGTTTCTTAAAAAAAGGCTAAACTTTCTATCTAAAAATGGCTTCACCTTATAATTATAGTAAAATTATATCACTTTTCATATGTGTCCATTGAAAAGTTATCAATTTCTTTTGTTCTCTCTTTTAGTTGGCTATTGCAATTGTCAAACTCATATTCATATTGCACATGCATGGATATTGAACTTAATTGCATTTACAAAAATCATCAAAGATGGCCAAACTAAAGCCACAAGAAATTGACACGTGGCCTCTCATTACTTCTATGTTTGTTAACAATTGAAACCACCTTTCTCATTAGGCCAATGTGATCCACGTACTGCCATGCAACTTCCAGAACAGACGAGAACCTAACTCTTTGTCTATTGATCCATCTTACACTATGCCATCACATTCACATCACATGTGCCTCTTAAATAAATCCACCCATATCACCACACCAAAATTATCATCACCCATCATTTTTGTATCACAATTGCATTCTGTTACAAAATTTATTTAGTTTCTTGCTAGCTCTTCTTCAAATTACACAAAGAAGGTTTAAAATACCGATTATTTTATCGTAACGGTTATGGTTTTAAATTGCGGTCTGCAACTGCAATTGCTGCTACAATAAAATGATTTGCAACGTAACCTGCAACCACAATTTAAAATCATGGTTGCAGTCACATTGCAAATCTTGATATATCATGCAAAATTTATGTCAAATTTAACAGATTTTGCAATCTCAACGTGGTCGCGGAAACATCAAAAACTCTATGCCATGATCGATAGTGTTCCTAACAAAAATTAGTTTAGATGATGGCATTGTTGAAGTTACATAAACTATAAGGTACTTGTTTATGATTCCAACTGATAAACTTTGTCGTTAGTGAGAACATGAAGTTAGGCCAATGACAGCATAGCATAGAGCAAAAGCATTCATGGTGTACCAAACTTCAACTTTAGTTTAAAACTCTCTTAACACTTATTCAAACAAAGGGTATTGAAGGTGACTCAATAGACCTGTCCTTGGATTCTGCTATACCTTATTAAGGAAACAAAGGACTTTGATATCTCATCTTAAAATAAAAAGTAACTTTGTGAAGTGTGAACCGTTCATTCTATTTACTCACGTTTTTTATGTGCGGAAAGTAAATCTAACACGTGAATGGAATAAGTATTGGTCACGTGGTTGGTCGGATACTTGAAGAAAACAAAACATGATCAAATTGAATACTGGAGCTTCTGTTCTGTGTGCTATGCCAGCTTTTTCATATTAGATACTTATTACTTTCACCTGCTTCAGTATGGGGCTAGCTAGTTGCATGGGATATATAGATATCATATTATTTCTATATAATGCTTATTATAGGATGTGATAAGACAAATATTTGAACTAATTATCTATGGTTAATCAACTTATTGATTATGTCTGGTTATTTTATTTCTGTACTTTGTTCCATAAGGTAATATCTACCGACATAACACGTCCAATAATATCAAAATAATATATGTTTTGACCGGATGGATATACTATACTACCTTTGTACTAAATATAAAAGAAAGTTGGATTAAGTGATATTTGATCTATGTTTTGGATCAAATATGTTAACTTTTATTGATCAAACTTTATTTTATATTTAAGACAGGAGGAAGCATTAGTTTTTTGTCTTTCCTAAATGATTTCTAAAAAAGTGGGTTTGATAATCTAAAGTTGGACTAAAATATGTCAAATAATATTTTTGGTTAGGTTCAAATTCGGATACTTCAATCATCTCAACTTTTATTGAAACTCATTAATCATTTATGTCTTGGTTTGGTTATGAATCTAAAGATAAAACAAATACATTGAGATGATCATTAGCGACATTCATATAGGCCTAATTTAAAGGAAAATAAACTATTAATAATGTAATGTCGAGACTTTATGCAAGCAAGAATAACCATACAATTGATTTGAACACCACATCTTCAATTAAAATCTTAATTAAGGCGTTAGATATATGAGACATCTCGTTTATATGTTGCTCAAAATCAACTTTTTCATCTTTGATATATCCAACAGTACACCAGGATTCGCTCTTACTCCCACACCAAAACAAAACAAAGTCTGATACCTAAGTTGAAACTTTAGAGGAGCCTAAAAATTCATGGTTCATCATGGATGATGAGAGACTCACAATTGAGGGAGAGAATGATGTATTAAATGTGAGTTAAAAATCTCATATTCGATAAAAAAAATTAAAATAAAATAAAAAGATATCTAGCAACATATAAGGGGAATTCATATACCTAATACCTTAGGTTTTGGTGGATATGCAATGTCAAACTTGATTATACAATTTCTCTTGGCAAAATGTGACACCCTATAAATTTAGTTATGAGTTTATTGAATTGGGTAAAAAATTTATCTCTATTTCTTTGTTCTGGTTTAAGACTACACCTAAAGCCCAATCCTATGGGTCATATTCCACTCACTGTAGACTCCAATAAGGTGTCAGACCCAAATAATATTCCTATGTTTGTATAAGGAACACGTCATCACCTCACAAGTTATGTTTCATGTTAACCATAGCTATCAACCTCAATTATATACTAACTTGAGTGTCGAAATGTCTTTTGTGAGTACACCCCTTCCTCGGAGCCGAAGACATTCCGGCCAAACACCACCGTTCAAGGGACCTTCTTCTAGTGGTCAGTCATCTATGCAAGACCATATCATTCTTCTATACGTGTGTGTGTGTCAAGTTCACGTTTTATGGATACAATGCTGACAAAAATAAAAACTTTTGTTGGAACACAATGTTGACGGGTATGACATCATTTAGAAAAAAGGTAGGTTTCTTAGGATTTTTTTTTCCGAAAGAACTAGCCCAACTAGACTACTAAGCTCCTAATTAGTGCTTCCATATGGATTTGAAAATTGCTATTCTCCCATACACTTTTGTTCATTCCTACCTCAAACTATCTAAAATAACTTCAATGTGAGTTAACTCACGGTAGAATCAACGTGAGTTAACTCACGTTAAATCAACGTGAATTAACTTGTGTTGGAAGTCAACATAGGTTAACTTGTGTTGGTTTTAGGTAAACTAACAAACCATCAGTTTTTGACAGAGATGATTTCTTTTTAAAGCATGTCTTAGCTTAGAAAAAACATTTCATTCACTAATACGCTATTCGCAAAATCTAAACATAGAATACGATAAATTTATTTAGTTTTAATTTCATCTCCGTTCAAATCGGACAATAAAGGAAACGTTATGTTACATTAAATTACATTCTCCCTAAATATATGGTATCGTCATGATGTTTAATTTAAATTATATTTCTTGAAAGTTTGCCGAAAGTGTCGGCATTGAAGTATCTTATACTTAGTGTAAAAATTTGGTAGTGTCTTTGAAAATCAAAAGAATGAAGAAACACATCGCATGTATTCTACCGAATCAACTATATAGGTTATCACAACGAATTCCCTCATATAAGATGAATAGTGACAAAAAGGAGTGCATTCCAATATATTCTATTGAGCTTAATCCTACTGCCCAGCTAGCTGACAAGTTTCAATTGACAGAGGGGCATGGTCAAGCACAAAACATCTTAGAAATGCATTCATGATCGTCACACTCATCTTATTCGAATGAATTCTACGTCAAAATGTGTTTTCTTCATTCTTTTGACTTTTCAAAGAGACTACCAATCCTTTACGCTGAGCATAAGACATTTCAATGCCAACATCTTCAGCAAACTAACAAGAACTAAAATCCAACAAAATAATGATACAACATAATTATACTACCTAAAAATCTTCATCTGGCCGAATCAAACTCTTGAGAATGTCTTCAGATGATCTCAGCAACGAGGCATTCATCTCGATCGTTAGGAATATTCTGTGCTGACCAAATATCGAGAACATGCTTCTCACGTCGTCGTCATTCGTAAGCATCATCTAGTTGAACGTCAATCTCCCGACTGAGACGAACGATAGAAGTTCATGCCAAACATCTTCCACCCTCCTTGTGTCTCCATGGTTGAGTCGTTGGATGATTTCATCATGTAGATCCTTCAAATCTTTTAACGTGACATCGTCTCGAACCCTGAACAACTTGTTGGGCTTTCCACCATTGAAGCAGACTTCAACTAACATTATGAGAATAACTATGGCAAGAATACCCGTTAGCTTAGCTCACTTGATAAGGGATCATGCATACAAATGTCGGGGTTTGAACCCTGAACATCCCACTTATTCACCTTTAAGATAAATTTCTCTTAACCACTAAGCTACTTAACCAAATATAATAATTCTTTATAGGATGTGTTTGATTCAAGTATTGTACAGTACAAGACAAGACATTACACATTACTTTCCGGAAGAAAGATAGAGGGATAATATTGTCTACATGTAAAAGAAATTCCACTAAATTTTGTCTTATAGTCTATATTTAAAAAAAAGCAAGATTACAATGCTGTAGCCAACCTATTAAAATATCGCAGTAAATCGAAATTGATCACAGCTGCTCCATGTTATATTTCTCATGTCCAGTTATATCAAACTTCTCAAAATCTGAAACGGAACATTTTATCTCAGTGGACACAAGTGTCTTTGAGATACAGAGATGTCTCAACTTTCTTTAAGTAAACTATTTTCTAAAAGACTATTCTCTTTCATTTCTTTTTTCATTGTACATAAGTAATTTTAACCATGAAATCTCTTGTTAAAACGATATTAACAAGTGATTTCCGCAATAACTTCAACATATTATCTCAATGGACACAAGTGACATCAAACATGTCAGCATTCTGATTATCTGGCAGCAGACCTGATTTCGACAATTAAACAGTTGCGAGAGTGAATCGTGTTTGCGCAGGCTAACCTGCATTTGACTCTAAAAATATCAAATCCGACTTCGATACCACTCAATCTTTAGCACTGACAAGAGGATGGGAACCACTTTGATAAGAAATAGTGTTTCAATTCTAGAATTAGCATAAAGAAGCCATAACATGGAATATGCATTAATGCCAGCACCAAGTACCTACAGTTCAAAACAAACAAAAAATTGGATTGACCATATATTAATCAGAATATCCAATAGTGTGAGGAAAATGGGGACTAGGATATTGAGTTTTCCTACTAGGTTAAACACGGAAAAAATTTCAGTGTTGTACTTAAAAATCACTAGAATAAAACCTTGCTTGAAAAGGAAAATGTAGAGCCTCATGCAATGAGAACCCAGGATGATTCAGTAGTAATATTATTTCCGCGCGATCATTTAATTTAAAAAATTATTTAGTATTAAAGAATGAAATAGCGTACCACAGCGGTGCATACAGTGATGACAAATCAAGAAAAGGGTAAGGCCACCTGTAAGAATGAGTAGAGTTACCATATTTAGTTAACCAATTGTGTGATTGTGTCTCCAAAATTTGATATGCAAAAATATAGCATAAATTACCAAATCGAGATGCAAGCATGAATTATCCACTGAAAAATGACGTAAACACCTGTCCATAACACAAAGAAAGACATCCCAGACCAGGGTATTCGCTGAAACATGTAGGTTAAACCTAATTTAACATCGGTATTTTGCAATTATTCTGAATGAGGATTTTAGATGGTCATCAAAATACTTACCAAGCAATTTAAAGCTGCATCCCCAAAGAGCAAAACTAAATTTAGTGTATGCATGTTCACTGTCATCTACACGAGGAGGAGAAAAATTATCCGACTAAATCTAAATCATTAGGACATGTAATAGAAGAAATGAGGGAGAAATATAGAAGAGACTGTCATAGAAATCAATTATTATATTAAAACCAAAATATCATGTATCAATTTCATGAATATACTTTGTAAGTTGTTGATAAATTTTAAATTTAGAATACTGAGACAGAGGGTCAAATTGGGCAACATGTTGATTATCCCTGAGGCGAAATGCCACTGATATCAAGTATTACGAATACCCTAGTATTGATTACTCTTATGATTCGGGCACACACATCAAACTCATCCATGAAAAATTGGTGAAGCTGAGAACTGCCTAAGCCTTCTAAGCACTTCAAAGACCATATCTATACGCGATATTGGACTGAACCTTACCTACTTACTCAGCCAGCACACAAAAGGTGTTGTACCACTGAAATGAAGGAAAATTAACTATCTCAATAACAGATGGCAGGGTTGCCACATGAAGGATAATTTTCCAACAGTTTCTCACGCTTAGACCCAATGAGCCTATAGCGTGGATGATGAGGGAAGCCAACAACGAGACTCTGGTACCATCTTAGAATTTGAATCTGTACCTAACTTGATGACAAAAGTTAGCTCAGTGAGTTAGCGTCATCCACACTTTAAGATATATGACTTGCAATCTTTCCTTTCAAATTATTGATCTTCGTGGAAGAAACAAATGTATCTATATGTAAGGATTCAAATGCAATGTCAGATCATGTATATTGATCCAAAGACCTCATTTTAATGCCTCCAGTCAAAACAGATCACATCAATTTCAGTTGCACAGTAGATATCCCTAGGAATGCAATAAAAAACGTATATCGCAAATAAAATGCTTTAGTAACCTTGACCTAATTTTATTGGATAGAGGATATGAATTTGGTACAGTAACAAATTCACGCAGTCATCACATCCGTGATTATTGATCGATATCTAGCAGCAGTAGATTTTGATTTTGATTTTCTAAATTGTAAAATACCAAGCTTGAAATCATGACCCTCTGATCTTGATCCAAAGGTCACCGATGTACTAACTGCGTGAATGCGGGGAATTTGTGATGGCAACAAATCCAAATTCATCAAATGTCTCACCATTAGCCCCAAGTTCAAGCCTTCATAACAGTCTAAGTATATATCACCTATTAGATTAGCTACTGGTAAAAACTTAAAAAACATTTCATATGCAGCACGTAGCAAGAGAGTATAAATATGAAATATTTAAAATTGCTACTCACAAAGTTTAAATCATAATCTCTCAGGGTAAGGAATGGAAAAATAATGAGCCAATAAACGCAATCCGTAAGCATGACTGCTCCTGCACTAATCTGTTAAAATATATAATGAAACGTATTAAAATCAAGGAACATTAATGCAATATTGTAATCAGTGCAGACCGAAATTATCCAAAAAAGGATGTAAAGTTCAAGTATTCAACTTCATTAACATGCAAAATTATCTGATTTTTCTTTCAAATGGTCCAAAACACAGTCTTCATGCACCACAGCTTAACAAATTATTCCCTCCATATATGCTCTTTGATCCTTAAAGAAATAATAAATTTATGCAAATATACACTCATTTACCTTTAATTCATTTAATGCATCATAATGATTTTTCTAAATTACAAAAAAAAAAAAAAATATTCAATTGTATCTTGGTTTCATAAAAAAAAATTGCGACAGAAATAAAAAGCTTAAAAGACTAAAGATTAGGGACGGAAGGAGTAGCTATGAACAAGTGAATAAGCACAACAAAACCATGATTTGAAGGAGCTAAGAAAAGGCAAGATACAAAGGAATTTAAAAGATAAAAGATAAAACATGGATAGAACACTCACAAACTTTAAAAGAAACAAATATAAGGAAAAGCAAAATACTAAATTTCCCGACATGCAATAAGCCCAGGTCTGTGTTTTTCTATTGAATTGTTGTTAATACCTGGAATAAAATTTGAAAAATGTAACTCCAAACGGGTGCAATTTGATTCTTCTGTATGTTTGTGGCATCCTGGTGTAAGAGAGGCACATTTGGACCTTGCTCTGCATCTATTCTTGCAATATTATCATTTAAGATGGTGGACGTTGATTTTCTGTACATACAACACCCATACACTGATAGCACAGATGCACACTACAAAAAGAAAGTTCGAATTGTGAGGCATAAATATGTCAATCAAGACTTTAGAAATTAAATTTCCTGTTAACCTTTTCTCAACTACTATATTTTTAAATGCGAGAACATCACAAAGTCAAAAAACAAGATATATGAATAGGATTGGTTCGATCCAAGGCAAAGCTTCCAGGGAGAATCAAGAGCCATACCCCAAAATAAATTGTAACCAGAGTGAAGGTCCACCTAGAAGAAATCCAAAATAAGACAGTTTCACAATCACAATTTATGAATCAAATGGCAAAGAAATTTGAAATCAAAACTTTGAAACAGATGGCAAAGAAATGGAAAAGACATTGAAACTAGTACATCTTTAAATCACCAACTAAGAAAAATAACAATTAGCTCACCAAATCTATGGCACCGCACTAAGCATGACAGGACCCACTAATAAATCAAGTACATGAGGATAACAAAAGAGAAATACTCACTGAGTGTAATAGTAAAATGTTGTGCCATGACTGACATGGAATTTGGCAATTAGTGATGCCAAAAGAGAAGAGAATGAAATAACTCGAAAAGCTAGCAAACAAACAGGGTGAATGTTCTTAAGACATGGCTTCCATGCTTCATCACCGCACAAAGTCCTATCTTGCTGGTTTTCTCCTTTGTCAAGTGTGAGATTCCTTGAACTTTCACGCTTCCATATTGTTAGACATGCAAGGACCATAGACAGCAAAACAGAAACTACGCAAATATAGACCCTCCAATTTAACCAATAATTGAGGGTGGTTGAATCAGTTGCATCGTCCAGTTGCATCCTCCTGATAAAAAAACAACATTGCTACATGAAAAACATCATGACAGAAAACCAATTTCACTAAATTACGCAATTTTCTTGAAGTTCTTCGTTTACTCCAACTAAGAAAGTGGCCACCGCAGAAGGCTTTATAGTGCATATTTACGAATATGTAGAAATGTCAACTCAATATTTATAATTTGGAAGATGTTTAGTTTTCTTGGGTTGATGCTAGAAGGGTTTTAGTTTGTAGTAATCTACAAAGCAACTGCTGATATAATGTTGTGGTTTTTGAGGTTTCTGATGATTTTTAGATGTGATAATCACAATTTTCAGCAATTATCCGAAGTTTCTGTAGTTGCAATATTACCATAAAATTAAAACCTTGGTTGATTGTTGCTCTATAGATTCCACATATAGCATAAAAAAATTACTATGATTATGCTAGAAGACGTGTGCATATCCTTTATGGATTTAATCGATATGCATCAACAATGTAAATATTTTTCACATGTCAATTAATCATAACTATTTGATCATTACAAAAATTTGAATTGAAACATATCTACCTTAAAAATCATACAAATGATGGTTCATGATTGGTTGACAGCGTAAAAGAATTAGTCTCGTCCTTCATTTCTCTCTTTCTATACGTTCTCCCCTCTCCCTCTCTCTCCCTCTTTGATAGGACGAACCAAAGACAAACAATGTTCACTCTTAGGTTTGAACTTGAACGTCCCAAGTCTCTCTCTGAAGTGTCTGAAACATCTTAACTACCTTAAACTCCAACCTTCTGTATCGTGCCGTAGTCATAGGGACCATTAGATCTAGAGGAAAAAAATTCTCTCTAAATTAAACGGTCCCTACATCTGCTACACGGTACAACAATAACTATAGGTATAGAAATTCCGACTCCCACCTCTATTTATTCATGTTGGATACATCTTTCTCTCCTGAAAATTTTAGTAAATTATACCCTCATTTTGCCACTTCTCTTGCTGAGAGCCTCATCTTAAAGCTAAATATCATAACAATTAATAGTGCACATCAAAATCTAAACTCTAACTAAATTAACTACACTCGATGATTTGATTTCAAATCAACCATAATCATCCCATGATTCTATATGACACAAAATGAAACAAAACAAGGCAAAGCTAGATATAAATGTACTAATGTTTTCCTAAATTTTAAACAGTTTTTTTATGAAAAAATCAACAATAAACCTAATTTAAAAGGAAAAAATATATAACACAATGAAGCATGAGAAAAAAAACGAAATAACAATGCAAATTTGAATGTGTGAATGTTTAGAAAAAGTTACAGTGAGTCCAAATAAATTTATTGCCATTTTCATGCAGCAAACAAATATTACTAAAAGATGTCTTGCATCACCACCTACACTTTCAATAGAAGGCGTGTCTTGGTGTCCAACACATGTCAGTGTTCGACACTACACTCATACTTCAAATTGTATAGTGTAGACATGTTAGTGTTGCGTCCGGTGTTCGTGCTATGTTTAAAGTAAAAATGGAAAATAAAGCAGAAGAGATGGTTAAAAATTGGAAACATACGATAAAGAGAAGAGAAATGTGAGGCGATGAAGAAACTGGAAAAGCCGTGTTGCACTGATCTTGGACTATTGTTGAAGGAAGGAATATTTCTATTTTTTGTTCAATGAAGCGGTTATCGATTGGTCATTTTTTTTTTTTTTAAATGAAAATGATTGATCGAAGTTTACGTTGACGGGTTGCCTCGTTAATTTACACGTAATGTCTTGGTTGGAATATAGTGGTGGCACGTGGAATGTGGAAATTTATTTAACTCTATCTACATGCAATGCATGCAATATCTCCTCTCCATTACTCCAAATCTAGGAGACTATATATTTTTTTTAGATTGTCGAGTTTTGTGAGACTTAAATAAAAAAAACAATTTTTTTAAGAGCTTATGTTGTTTCATGTTTAAGTTTATTGAAGTGGGGACCTTAAAAAACATGCATCATTTTATCTAAATATCTTAGAGTAATTGGATTGTTGAGAAGAGTAATTGGATTGTTGAGAAGAGTCACTTGATAAAGAGTATTACATTTATAATTGATATATTTTTTTAGGAAAAGAAAGGGGAATTGGAGTAAATAATTTAGAATTTATACTGTGTCAATCAATTATAATTATTAAAAATGTTTTTTTAAAAATTAAATGTTAATAATTGATTATTAAATTAATATTTACTTCTTTGTTTGAATTTGAACCAAAAACTTCTAATTTATTTATTTCCTAGCTCAAATTAGTTGCTACTCAACCTTATTACTAAAAACATTTAGTTTTAATAACAAATTACTTTTAAAGGTACGTTCATTTGCAATTTGAACTTTCTTTTCGGTGTATAAAAAATATATCTATGTGATACCAAACATACCACCATGATATCTAACATAGGCGAATAATACAATTCATTTTTCAATTAAAACTTTCTTTTCGGTGTATAAAAAATATATCTATGTGATACCAAACATACCACCATGATATCTAACATAGGCGAATAATACAATTCATTTTTCAATTGTGCTTATGTCTTGTGGTGACAATTTAGTCTCACATCATGATCTACATTAACTTGTAATATTTGGATACTTTGTGATATTGAGAAAGCAAAATTGAAGAAATTTCTATCCATACATTGTAGGAAAAGTTGCCTTATCACAAATATATAGATTTCGGACCAAAATGTACATGGTTGACTCAATTTATTAAGGCTGTGATGTGTTAGTGTTATCAATATTTTTGTAAGAATTAAATTTTATAATAAAATTACGTAGTACAAATAATTGGTTAATTTCCTAGCTAATATGACAAAGCACATGTGCTTTGGAAATTTGATTTGTTTAGGGTTTACATTTTTATTAGTATATGTAAACAATACTGTAATGATACAGAAAATGAGAAAATATAATAATAAGATTTTATACACATAAAAATTGCCACGTCGCTATACAAATTGTTAAATCACTATTCAATTTGTATTAGGAAAAAAATTGGAAATGTATAATGGTTTTTTTTTTATGTTTTTATACTTAAAATTGAAACTAAAATTGTGAATAAAAAAAAACTAGATAAAAAATGCATTTTATAATGCAATTTCCCTCTAGTTGTCATTGGTTCTGGCTTGATATTCTTCCTGAACCTGCTAATGGTTTGTACAATGATTGAACTTTTTTCAAACAGTTTAGATGTACAATACTTGAATCATTTTGAACAAAGTTTAGCACAGAGAAGCAGTCTCTCAACTGTCTAAAACTAATTCAGAACCAAAACACAGGTTTTTGTACCAAGACCAAATTTTCAACTGTTTAAAACATGTCAAAACCAAGAACAAGTTTTAAAATTGGTTTTAAAAACAAGTTCATTAATAGAAGAAGTTCTGTTTTGCATGAAAGACCAATTCAGTTCAGAAATTAAGACAACAGCGCGCCTAACCTTGGAAACGACGCAAATTGCAAAACTGTTAGTTCAACCTTTTCCCAAACAAAACCATGCCCACATCTTTGGCAAAGCCAGCTCGGATCGATCAGAAGTGAAAAATTCATAAATTGTATTCCAGGCTTGCACTTCTGATTAACATGCTTACCAGAGCTCCAGCATTATAATCTCTTTATTGGTACCAATCGAGCAAAATTCTTACTAGCAAAATAAGTTCCTAGTTGGAGCATTTTGAGGTGAATTTAACGGAGTTCTAGTTTAAACTTTATTGAGAATCACAAGCAAGAACAAACACCAGTTTCAAAGTAATGAGTTACATTTTCTCTTACTCAAGGATTTTTATTACAATAGTTAACTTCATAACCACAAACCAGGCTCATCTTTACGAGGTTGAACCGGAAATAGCTCCAGCAGATGTCAGCAGGGGTACCAGCTTACCCTGGTTTTGCAAGTTAGTTGTTGCTGCATACAATCAGAAAGATCAAGAAAACAAGTTACAATTCAATAAAAGAAATGAAACCAGTGATCAGAAAAACTGCTACTGTTCTGCTATCCACTATTTAGTACAAAATGTTGTTAAATAGTAGCTAGTAGAGCTATAACATTGTGGCGCAGCAAAATTTTAACAAACCGCTTTTTTCAGCGATCCACGATTGGCAACATTGCATAAATCTATAAAAAAAAAAAAATCTATATCTTACAGTCACAGCCGCCAATGTGGTTTCCACCAATAAAAACATTTGGCACAGTCCTCTGACCAGTCCACTGGGCTAATGCTCCTTGGATCTCACTTCCATCAGCTGCATAATGTCAATCCACTTCGGTTAATTCACTTGGTTTTCACAGACAAAACACATAGCAATAATGGAAAGAATAAACAAAAGCCATAAAATATACACAAGATAATCCAATCACTGGTGAATTCTACAGATTTTATGCATAGGTTCCCATATGACTAAGTGAAAATCATATATTATTTGACTATCTAGAAAACAACTATGGAGCTATAATTTTTGTGAAAAGCAATCCCTAATCCAACATAGGTTACTAACGCTCGATACTTTCCAGCATCCTTAGGTGTGCATAGAAATCAATACCTCCGTTCACTCATACTGAAAACTCATTGCTGAGAAATATAACACAATTTAGACATTATCCAACACTTAACCAAAAACAACCATGAACCCTGTAATGAGAGGAGAGACTAGACAATACAAAAAATATAACCTTCCCAGTAACGAATCACACAACAAAATCGTGCAAATAAGGTGATTAGGTGTCACTCAAAAGCAGAAAATAACGCCAATAGTGTCTGAACATGAACACAATATAAGACCATTAAGTAGTAATTACAATAGGAGTGACACTAAGATCAACTGATTTATACATCCTTAAACAAAATATGACACTTAAAGCAGAACAAATGCCCTGGTTTGCAGTCATCTTGCAGGGCAAAAACAGTAACCAGTGAAACCTATGTTCACAAAATATTCAAAATGAAGTGTGTTTGGTTTCATGGTAGAGAAAGCCAAAAGTGATGCATAAAATTAATTTTGACATGTTTGAATGATGTCGATTGGAATTGATTTGCCTTTAAAATTGATTCTAACTTGATAAATTTTGTACTTTTTGACTCAACGTGATTTTTACACTAAAATTTATTGCTCAACTTACTTCTAAATAAAACTATACAAACATAAATCACTTCACATCTTATTCACTTCAAACTAAAATCAATTTATTCAAAATCAATTTTTGTGTCGTAAAATCAAACCAACACGGAGTTGTTTTGTATTATTCATGATGAGGCCAGTTTGACTATAAAATTGAGTGTTTTTATTTATTTCATTGAGGTCAAATTCATTGACCTAATCAAAGCCAGCTAAAACCTCACATGTAAAATGTTGTATGACAATTTCACATTCACAAACTCGTTACTCATACTAAAGGTGGGGACAAATGTTTGACATTTCATTGATAGAAAATATAAGAAAAATGAATCAGGTGAAAATGATTTCATAAAATTGATTCTAGAAAATTGATCTCACTTTGCGTAAAAGTGAGTTAAACAATAAATTTCAAATTGAATTTAATTATATAGACAAAACTCTAAATTATAGTTTAAAGTTAGAAAAATCTAAAGCCAAAACCAATTCCACCTGATAACACTCAAACATATCAAAATCAATAAATATGCACATGGGTTTGTCGTCAAGATTTAGTCCGCATCACGATGGCTTTGTCAGGATCACGGAGAGTCATAATGATTGTACAAAAATTACGTTGGCTCACCATGATTCTGAAATAATGCCATGAAACACTGCTTAACCCTAAAATATAATAAAGTATTTGCAGAAATTTAAAATAAATAAATAAATAAACAAATAAATAAAATAATTAAAAGGATGTGAAAGCAGTTACATTCAGAATCAAGTTCAATGGCTTTGAAAGTGACACCCAAATCAGTGAAGAGTTTCTTCACTTGAACGCAAAAGGGACAATAGCTTTTGCTGCAAAAAAATTCAATCAATCAATCAATCACCGAATTAAACAAGTCAGCGTAGTTGTTATTACAACAGAAAAAATTAATGAATGAGAGAAAGCGAGTTACCTGAAAACAACGACGGGATTGGAAGACACGATCTCCTTTGCCTTTGGTAGTGCCATTTTGCTAATGCTAACGAATCTCCAACTTCTCTACTTTTTTATTACGATTGAAATGAAAGCCCTTCAATCACGCACCGCTTTAACACGTGTGAGACCATTATGAATTCTGCTCTTCTTCCAAAAGTTTTGCTCGCTCCTAACTGAAAAAGTCCATAATGCCCTTGTGTGAGTTAAGTCGTGACCTCACGCAGCCTACGAGAATTAAATCACGTTAGTTTTAAACATTCTAAAAGCTATGAATTATATTAGCTTCAAGTACTGCGATCAAGTGCAAAGAACTAAAATTCATGTTATCATTGAAAAAAGTATATTTATTGATTGATCAAGTGCAGAGAATTAAAATTTATTGAAAAAGATATAGCTTCTCAAATGAAAACTCATTTTGTGTCAGATTGTTCTAGTGAAGCATGACATGGTTTGTATCCGACAAGTTTCCAGTTGTCCATTTGGGGTGAGGTTGTAGTGATTTTATTGGTAAACACTTGCATAAAGCTTGAGCGTATGTTTGTTGTATAAAGTGAAATGAAATGTTTTGGAATGTTTAGAACTAGCGTGAGTTAACTCACGCAGGGGCATTTTCGAACGTTTGGCTGGAAATGAGAAAAACGTGTTAGGAGAAGAGCAGAATTCGACTATTATATACTCTTTCTCCAAATACATATGTTAGTAGACCTGTCAATAGTACTAGGCCCACAAGCCCCAATTTTTAAAGAGAATTTTTTTTTTGGAAAAGTTGTTACGGTCAACGCCGAAGCTTCGGCGAAAATCTGATGGTTGCCAGAGCTCTGGTGGTGGTTGGTCGATGGCTGTCGGATCTTCGGTAGTGGTTAGTGGCTTTTTTTCTTTCTTCTTTGGTCAAGTAGCCTAGTGGCTAGAGCTCACACAATTTAATTGTGGAGAAGTGGGGTGTCCGAGGTTCGAACCCCGGCCCTTGCATATAAAATGCAATATCCCTACCAGCTGAGCTAAGCTCACGGGGATGTGGTTAGTGGCTTTTAATTAATAAAAAATAGAAAATATTTGTTTTTTTTTGTGGATTCTAGGATGAGGGATCAATTAAGTTTCTCATCAGTGGAGCACGGAAAATTACAGTTGGATTTAATCAATGGATCATATTTGTTGCAAATAAAAATGAGAACATCTACATCTTTCCACACACAATTTTGTCTCATCTCTTCTCCCCCTCATGTTAGTTCCATCAGCCACCCTTCCTTGCTCTGAGATCAACGATCCTCTCCTTCCATTCCGACTAATTCTTCTCTCTCGTTATTTCTCCTCCATTATATTTCAAGTTCTACTGTACAATGTTTCTTCTTGTATTTTTTTTCTTTTATCACAATTTAGGGTTATCGAAGTCATCATAGGATTGAATTTCATGGCAATGTTGAACTCAACCAAAATTTTGAGCACGCATGATCAAACAAAAATAAATAACTATTAAAAAAGGCAAAACAAAAAAAACCCAAACATGTTTCAGTCGATAAATCTATCATACGTTTCATAGATTGAAAAGGTGTTGGCCAAAATGGACTTTGTTCCCTTGAAAACTAAATTATACCTCCGGCAATGCATGTAATTGTTATTCGATGAATTATGTTTATTTTCTTAGTTATAAAACTAAGGGGTGCATCAAAGGTTGTAGATCTATAATGATAAATGGGTATACCAAGTGTGGAAGGATTTTGGAAGCTGTTAAAACATCAAATGCATGTTGAGAATTGAGAAAAAAAATGAAAATTAGGGGAATGCGCATCATGCCGATGACACCTTGATGCGCTTGTTGCTCAGGAGGATGGAGAGCATGAGTACTTGCAGCTTAGCAGAAGGATGAGCCGCATCAGAAACCATGTGTATGATGTGATGTCCAGTGGTCTGGTGCCGCGAGGGTCTGAGGAATGACAACATTTGGAGGATGTGTTGAAAGATGTGCATGATGGGAAGGTTTACCGTCGTCGGGGAGCTACTGAGGGTGGCAGAGGTGCCAAAGGTGGTGGCAGGGGTAGTGGCGGTGGTCCGAGTGTAGTTATTAGGGGTTGATTGTAATTTTTAATCATGTTATGTTATATTTGAATATTTTGGATTATTTTTATTTTTATGTTTTATTAATGTTTGAATGTTTGAAAATTATATTGTATCGTTTATTGTTATGTTATAAGTTGAATTTTCTGTTTGAACAACTGGTCAAAACATGCTCTAAAACAGAGGCTCGCCCAAAACAGATGGCTTCTGCCTCTGTGCTGATTATGTAATCCGGAAACATCATTTCCCATCCCATTTGTTGACTTTCAACGGGGTGATTTACACATTTCAGATTACATAATCTGTGCAAACTTTCTGCATTATGTTATCCGAATTCATCCATTCAACATTGGCACCAACATCCATCAAGGTTGTTTAAGTGCCAAAATCCACGAATTTGTCTGGAATTCATTTTCCGGAAGTTGTTCGGATTATATATTCCGAACTAGGGGTATTTTTGGAAAAAATAGGGCGCGTGAGAAAAGTCATAGGGTGGGAAAAGTAACACTCAAATAATAATTATAATTAGTGGGCCTTTAAACCCCTAGCCCTTAGCCCATAAAAAATTAATTTAGTGGGTTAGGCCAAACAAATCAATTTTTACATGGGGGACAACATTAAGAAAATTGTTTTTCTAACATCAAAAACTTCCTAAAAACACAAGTAAAATACTTAAATGCCCCTAGCGGTAGTTAACTACCTTCGTGATTTTCCCCCAAAACCAGTACAACCCTACTTCCCTATTCATTCATCACCTTACATCATCATCACCTTACCTCAAAAAATTCCGCTTTCAATTTTTTTTTTTGAAATCTTGGTTCAAAATCATTACTAATGGATTGCTAGAACATTTCTACACACATTTGACATCAAAAAATAGGTATCGCAACATTAAACACACGTTCACTAAGTGTGAAAGCAAAAGAACCAACCCAATCTTGTGCGAGACTTTTTGCTAGATACATTTGGTTCTAAACAAATTTTGATGTTGTATGTTGTTGCACAATGATCACTTCTTTTCTCTGAATAACCGGAACTAGAATCTCTCTTCCATCCATTGGTAGACGACATAATGTTTTGGATTTAATAAATTAAATTTAGGATTTTATTACATGCATTCACTACAAAAAAAAATGCATTTTGCGACTTTTAAAATGACTGATTGCGACTGTTAGAAGGGTCGCAAATGTACATTTGCGACTGTTCCCCAACAGACGCGGATGTTGGGGTCGCAACTGTCTTTTGCGACAGTTCAAAGAACGGTTGTACCAACCGTCGCAAAAGCTATTGCGACAGTTCCCAACAGTCGCAATTCTATATCTGCGACCCTTCAGAACTGTCGCAAAGTAGGCACTTTAATATAAATTAAATGGGCTTGCGACCCTTCACAAC
>Ga0315914_1001453_pt1 | contig 35393 bp, 20 predicted proteins | sample MpolenodulesMG_FD_203920 | JGI IMG/M metagenome (GOLD analysis project Ga0315914, IMG submission 203920) | Medicago polymorpha root nodule microbial communities from Los Angeles, California, United States - elongated nodules | ecosystem: Host-associated > Plants > Roots > Nodule | place: USA...
TGGATCAGATAAAGAAGTGAATGGTGGAAGAACTAATTGATACTCAATCTGGGAGTTAACCTTTTGGAGAGCCTCGGATAAGAGGCTTAACATTCCAGAATCTCTATTGTAAGGGTTGTCTTCATATATAGCTATAACCTTTTGAGAGTTGAAAGTGTGGACTATACCAGATATGAAGTTTATTTGTGCAGTTTGATTTTGAGCCATCTGAATCAAGAATGGCCAACGAATTTGCGTTAATGATGAAGGGACTAATGAAGAAGAAAATGAAATTGTTGGTACTTGAAACATGGCTCCAACATCAGCCATAATAGATGCTTCTTTCCATGTTTCCATGCCAATAATGACTTTAACTCTCTCTTTAGTAATTAATTCTTCAGCTGAAAAACCAATAAGAAGCAAGATATTATTCAGTGTAAGGGCTTAAATGAAAACAAAATAAAGATGTTTTATGAACAGAAAGTGTTAGAAAGCACATGATCAAAGAGGTAAGGATTCATCTCACAAGAGAAATAAGCTTGAGAGCGTAATATCGAGGCCTAACTCATCCTTACAAAACCGACTTGTACGGTGAGGAGTGCCTCCTCATCATAAACTCTTCTCAAGAATCTTATCTATCCGATGTGGGACTAAATCCCACCGAGTGTTGGCCGCTAACAAATTCTAACTTACTTTTACCTTTTTATTAAAAAGTACATACCAGTTGAAGCTGCTTGTAGAAGGTTTCTACCAGAATCGCGGAAGAGTAGGATTATGTTATGAGTGTTGGAATAATTATTGAAACTTTGAGCTGCAATTTGCATGGCTGTTCTCTGTTGTTTCCCTGTTTCAGAATTAACATCAATGATCACACCAACAATTGTTGTATTTTGGGAACTATTGGCAAAACTTTGTAATTGGAGAAGTGAGATTATTAGAGGAAGCAAAGGCAAAAGATTTGGAACTGATTTCCAAGTTTGAGCATAAAAATTCATATTGGTGGTTCCAATGTATTATAAAGAACATTAAGAATTCAAGCTCTAAGAGACTGATATTATGCATATATAAATAAAATGAAAGTATGTGATATGAATACACACATTTATATGTATGGTGGACCGAGAGGTCAATGGTCATAAGTCATAACTCATAAATCATAATTCCACACAGTTAAATAATGCTAAGGATGGAAAGAAATGGAATGTTAGTGAATTAGTGGGAATGATTCTGTTGCTAGTAATAGTATTAACTTGAAAGTTAAGCATCTTAATTAAATTCTAGAATTTGAAACATCAATTTGGACTGCTCAGATAATTATTCTGGAAGTTACTATTTTTTGCTCATATTATTCCTACTTCCGACCTTTACAACAGGTCATAAAATTAAATTCTATTTTTTTTTTTACTAAATTTTATTGTTACTATCTTTCAAAAAGTAAAGAAACAATAATTTATCCGGTCAGTGTGAAAAAAAATCCAGTAAAAAATAGACGAGGAAAATTTATTGGAAAATTTAGTTCAATATCTTTTGCATGGACTGTCTGCATATATATTACATGTTGTACCGGTAATCTGTGAGAAAAGGAAGGTAAAACAAAAAGAATGTACCAATATATTTTGTTTACTATATATACTATGTTTAATTTCCACTTGACAAAGTCAAAATACTATGTTCAATTTCCACTTGACAAAGTCAGAAGATGTGAAGGTTTCTGGTAGAAACATGGAAATTGAACGTTTGAATTTGGCAATCATGATGTTGACTCCATAGTGTAAGCATTGGTTTTGAATTTGTGTGGACAGGCTTCCTATGCCAATATGTATTGTACATGCAATGCAATTACTATAATATCATCCAATCAAAATGGTACTCTTAATATATTGTAATTTTTGTGGTTAATTTCGTCATTTCTAAGGATTGGTGAATTTTTCAATTCACCAAAAAAAGGATGTTTCTTGGAAACAAAGATTCTTGTTGGGATTATCTCTATATGGACCAGCTGTGATAGAAAATAACCAGAGAAGTGGAAACGTAATGGCATTTAGGCTTTGACATGCGGTCACAAAATTTATGAGAAAAATTGAGCATAATTGATGACTTTGGATTCTGTACAGGAAATTTGGGTTTGAATGTTTGTAAAGTATATAATATTCCATGAAGGAACTGGTCATAATCCAGCAAGCATATTGAATATTAAAACCCCTATGACAATAATGTTGCTGAAAATATTAGCCTTATGTTTAGAACCTTTTACTTGTGTTACGCGGGACTTTTGCTGTTACAGAAACCCTTTAATATTTTTTTCTCTAGGGACTCTGCATCTGTGTTACTGCACCTAGTAAAATGTGAGACTTTAATACTAGATACATTATACATACTCATATAGTTGAAGCTTCCTTTTCAGAAAGGGAAAAAAAATGTTAAAGCTTAATTGTGCTAAGCAAGGTTTACAAGTTAATGTAGTGTAGTACCAGATTTTATGGAAAAATGAGTGCTACTGGTACAAAGACTAAAAATAAACAAATACAGGTTGGAATGTTTAAGGCTAGCTAGGATATATACAGAACATGTGAATCTATTACATATGATGAATCGTAATCAATGGATGTAAGTTTGTGACATTATATCATTTCTATGACAGCTGATTGGGATCGTTGTGGATTGATTGGTTCATGAGAATCGCTTACACTCTCCGTCCTTGGTGAATTTCGACGACGTACACCTTGTAATACAGATCCACCAAAAGATGCAGCTTTATTTAAAGTCATGATGAGATTCCCATTATATAGACCTGTACCATTTCTAATTGTTCTCTCCATGTCATTGTTATTATTTTCATCATCAGATTCGGCAATTACATTTCCTTGAGGATGTTGAGATTGCTCTTCATAGTGATTATGGTTATGGAAATATTTCCTCAATAAAGCTAGTAATATGCAGATGGTGGAAGTGGCAGCACATATGATATATAGTCCCAAAAATTTGGCAAGGGTCAGACTCTCTGTTTCTGGAGATGCTGAGTTGGTTGAGCATTCAGTAGAAGGTGTTAACAAAACCTCTTCCAAAGATTTTAGTTTTCCATTTTCTGCTAGTGTTAAAATTGCTTCAGAAAAGTCTCTTGCTATCGGAGCCCCTTTTTGAAATACCTGCATTCATATATAATGAAACAAAACTTGAGAATGCAAAACTGAAACACATACTAACATTTAATTTGAGATAACAATTTTAAGGTGTTCAAATCTACGTGTACTTGAAAACCTGAAAATTAAGGATGAGAACGTCTAAATTTGTAGTTAATAAAGTTATATTGGTGGTTAATGAGTATTGATATCTAGTGTATCCCTTAATTTTCTATTGAACATGGTTAACCACCTATCTGAATTGCATTAACTACTTAAAAAGTAGTCGCCAAAGTTGTCTAAATTTAGTTGTACAAAAATCATTTTTCTTATTTTCCAAAGATTATTTTTACATAAAAGGCTTAAAACAAAAAAATTAGAAATTAAAAGAAAAGCAAAACACTTTGTAAAAGTAAACATGCCAAAGAAGAAGTTGTAGGCACTTACAAATCCCATTCCTCCAAATTTATATGCTGCTGTAGTTGCAGTGTAATCTTTGCAGTATTTATTCAAGAAAACCTTCTCATATGGGCTCTCAATAAAGAGAGCAGAAATTTGTTTGCTCTTGAACTTTTCCATAATGTCTTGTTCATTGTCAACATCTAGAACTTGTTGACTAGGAAAATGGTACACTTGGACCAAGTAGTTCTTTACAAAGGTACTACTGTTATCACAACCAACTGGTAGTTTGTTTTGTATAAGCCATTCAATGTCTCTGGCAGACCTCAATTTTTGGACAGTAAGCAATGATGAAAGATTTGCAGTGTAGCTTGAGGTTATAACAAACACAAGAAATAACCATACTCCAACTACTACTCTTGCTGAGTTGGTGCTTATTTTCTCCTCTGATATACATCAAAATCAAATATCATGTTACTGTTAAATAGTTTGCAAAAGAAGGAATTTCCAAATGAAGAAGCAATCTTTATATTAAAGTAGATATGTCATGCTTTATTTTGAACCAAACTTTGTTAGTATTGCAACTCAAAAAGTTTCAAATTACAAAGAGTAGAAATTTGCTGATCATTGCTAAAGATTTTGAAATATGTTTTTATCTATATATATATTGCTATGTTCATGACACGAAAATCAAAGCCTAACTCATCCTTTTGGTAGTTTGAATCATGTCATTTTAATTTTGTTATTTACTTTTATTCGATACAAATGAGATTTTAATGGTTATACGAGGTTTTAATGGTTATGCAAAGTAATGATAATGTGAATGAAATTTTATATGATATCAATGTTATGAAAGTGTTGATCATATAAATGAGTTCTAGCAATAAAATACTAAGATGAGCAGTTGATGTATATACTTGTAGAAATGATTAACATGCTCATAAAAAAAAAAAAAAAAAAATATATATATATATATATATATATATAAAAGTGTGAAAACTCCGTTTGCTACAACGAAGAGATAATGTAGCCTATGAGGTACGGCTCATAGTAACAAATGTGAAAACTCCGTTTGCTACAACGAAGAGAAAATGTAGCCTATGAGGTACGGCTCATAGTAACCAAAAAAATATATATATATAATAATAATAATAAACATCGTTGATACAACGAAGAGATAATTCGGTCTTTATGCACATGGTGAAATGTATAATTAATGACATGAACTTTAAGTCAAGAATTGTGATTATGGTTATGATTATGATTATGAGTATGTGTATGAATAAAAATATGACATTATGATAGAGTCATGATAGTATTCTAGGTAGCGATCCTAGTTATCCCCGATCGCTCAGCTATGTATGATAAAGAATGTATAAACCCGAAATGGGTTGAGTTTAGAAAAGATGGCGATCCTACGTTCCCTGAGATTGCCTACTGCCTAGGATAGGTGGAACTCACTGAGACATCCTGTCTCATCCCAATCCCTTTTTATTTATTTCAGATATTCAGGTTACTAGGCTACAGAGTGGTTCGTGATGTAGAAGCAGAAGTTGCTGGAGCAGATAAAGTTCACGTCAGTGGTATTATTTCAGAGGTATAGGACGAGAATTTCAATATCTTATTCAGAGGAAAAAAAAATTATTGTAATTTTAATGTACCCAATGCCAAGTTTAACACACATGGTAGATATTCTATGTAATTTCTAGTAGGGTTGTTACAGAGTGCCTCCTCTTTATAAACTCTTCTCAAGAATCCTATCTATCCGATGTGGGACTAAATTCCACCGAGTGTTGGCCGCTAACAGTTCATACTTTAATTTCTTTATTTTTATAAAATTTGTGAAAATGGGAATTTTCCTACTTAGAAATAGTGAAGTAAATTACCAATGAATTTTTTTTCCAAATATAGCAAAGAAGAAATTGTAAAAATTTTGAACTTTTGTAATCTAGACTTACTATGAGCAAAAAATAGAGAAGTAAAAGCAAACCACATAGTGGTGCTGATCTGGGTTTTCACTGTTCCACCAAATTCAGGATTCAAGTGATGTTCCAAGAACCAAATGATAATCATTGTGTAGATGAGGATACCAACAGTAGTAATCCACATTTCTGTGCTAAATGGCTTCATAAACAACCATGCTGAATCATCAATCTCTGCTGGAAGTATGAGTGATAAGCCTGACTCGGTATATGGTTGAGTGAATGATACATTTCTTGATCGGTTGGCAAGTATTGTTACATCTCCTACAATAGCATCATAGGTCTGCAATAATATTAGATTCCTTCTTCCTTTTTGTTTCTAAAAAATTGAAATATTTTATTTTGCTTTAGTGCATGTTTGGAATCACGGTGAATTTGACACAGTGACACTCTGATTTTGTTTAAGCTTCACAGTGGCATGCCGTGATTATGGCAAATTCATCGTCAATACAAATATGCACTTTGTGTTGAGAAAGTATGATATCCACACAATGTTGTGTTGTGACATTTGTGTGTGAAATGCATATATTGAAAATGACAAATGAAATCAGGAAACAAAAAAGTACAAGGTAAAAGAGTTTACCTCATCTATGACTCTATCCAGAAGTGCATCATAAGATCCATTGAAGTCGTAATAAAATTCATAGGGAAGATCAGAATATTGACCACTCAAAATTTCTCTGATCTCTTTGAAAAGTTCAATACAAAAACCGGTAGGAGGTTGATTTTGGGAGAATTTCAAAAAGTTATCAAAAGCAGGATTCCTAGGAAGTGCAACTTTTAAAGGGTTTGCATCAGTAGGTACTTTCCATGTCTTAGTTTCTGTAGTACCATCACTTGTGCTCTCTTTAAGAGATCTAGAAAACTTCAACTTTGGTGTCCAAGTGTCAAACTCAATATGTTTCTTGGCATTATTCGTCACTTTTATGACTCGTAACATTGGAGTATAGGATAGTTGTCTTTCTTTAAATCTTATATTACCACTTAAACCATTGAAATTGGAAGATAACATTTCCTCCAATAACGTCTTTGAGCTACTAAAATTAGTATTCATTTTCTCCAAAGCCTTCGTAACAACTGAAATGCTATCATAAGCTAGCAAAGTATTTGACCCTGGTTTGGACTCAACTGTATCTGTATTCTCATCTTGGAAATTTTCCAGAAATTGAATATAAGCACTAGAACTTGTAAAATAGTTCCTTTCGATTCCCATAACACCTTCCATAGAAGATAAAACAGATGTATCTACATAGTCTAACATGCTTGTAATCTCCTCATCGATTATCCAAGTTGATTCTTTCTCCAACAATCCAATTTTCTTAGCTTCTCTAAACAAATGGTTCACCATAGGTAATGATGCTTGAAGTACAATAAAAACACGAGATTTGAGCTGCAACAACTTCAACAGTTCATCAAGTACAAACCCTTTTGGATCTGATAAAGAAGTGAATGGTGGAAGAACTAATCGATACTCAACCTTTGAGTTAACCTTTTCGAGAGCCTCCGATAAGAGGTTTACCATTCCCGAATCACTACTATAAGGACTGTCTTCATATATAGCTATAACTTTTTGAGAGTTGAAACCATGGACAATATCAGCTATGAAGTTCATTTGGCCAGACTGATTTTGAGCCATTTGAATCAAGAAAGGCCAACGAAGTTGCATTGATGATGAAGAAACTAATGGAGGAGAAGAAAATGAAATTGTTGGTATTTGAAACTTGGCTCCAAAGTCAGCAACAATAGCAGCTTCTTGCCATGTTTCCATGCCAATAATGACTTTAACTTTCTCTTTAGTAATTAAATCTTCGGCTGAAAACCAACAAGAAGCAAGAGATTAATCACCAACACCTTATTTGGATAAACAACTTAATTAAGCTCTTATTATATAAATAAAAAACAAAATAACGTCAAACCGTTTTCATATAAGGTATAATCTATTATTTTAAGATCTCATAATTACTTGCGCTATAGATAAGTTCAAATAAGTCAATCCAAACTGGTCGTAAGTTCTTAACGGAAAAAGGAAAAAAAAATAAAGATGTTTTTTCGGTAAAAAAAAGTACTCACCAGCTGAAGCTGCTTGTAAAGGGTTCCTACCAGAGTCACGGAAGAAAAGGATTATGTTATAAGTGTTGGAATAATTATTGAAACTTTGAGCTGCAATTTGCATAGCTATTCTCTGTTGTTTTCCTGTTTCAGAATTAACATCAATGATCACACCAACACTTGTTGTAGTTTGGGAACTATTACCAAGACATTTGAATAAAAGAAGTGAGATTATTAGTGGAAGCCATAGCAAAAGATTTGGAACTGAATTCCTCCAAGTTTGAGCAGAAAAATTCATATTGGTGTATTATAGATATAAAAATTAAGAGAATGATATTATTATGTACAAAATGAGAGTATTGGATATGGTTACACACATTTATATATGTATGGTGGAGGAAAAGGTCAATGGTCATAAATCATATATAATTCTACACAGTTGAATAATAAGGATGGATTGTTAGTGAATTTGTGGGAATGATTCTGCTAGTGTTAATATTAATATTAACTTGCAAGTTAAGTATCTTTTACTTGTATTATGATGTATTTATGTTGAACATATTCCGTGACAGAAACACAAACACGTGTGTAGATTTTTCTTGTTTTTTCCTCCTCGGACCCTGTCTTGGTGAATACTCCATAGAATTGTAAAAATAAAATTGATAAAATGGTAGAAATTTGAAATGCCAACCTTGATGGCTCAAACCATTATCCTGGAAATTATGGTCAAATATTATCTCTATTTCTGACCTTTCCATCCGGTCACAAACTTAATTTTTTTAATTATTTACTAATCGTTGCAAAAGTAAAGAAACGATGATATATATATCTAGTCTTTGTCACAAAAATAAAGTAAGTAAAAAAATGATGGAGGTTAAACTTTAAAGATAGGGCATCTAACTGACTAAATAAAATATGGATAAACTTTTTACATCTAAATAGTATTTTTATTTTTTTTGTTGACCGGGGTTTGAACCACCGTACCTAGAATATATTATGCATTATCACTTACAACTGATTTAAACTCACGAAAGCACATCTAAATAGTAATTTGGAAGTACACATAAGAAACACAATATTTGTACAATTAAATGCTTATTTTCAGACAAAAAGCACAATTTTTTTGTCTAAATGTATTTATATTTCTAAAATCATTGGGAAAATTGCTCTCATTAATATTGACGGGTGTAGGTTAAAAATAGAATCCTATGTATTTTTAGAATAAGCTCAAGCTACACTTCAACTTAACACCATTGAATATGATTCTATCTAATATTTTATATTTTTGAAAATTAACTGCTAATTGTTTTTCTTTATGTTCCGTATTAAATATTTTGACCACATGCCGGGATCTTGGTTTTGTGGGAGGTAGCTACCTCTTAAAACGTCTAATGAAGACACCCAAGTAAGGTTATACCAGAGAAGTCTCCTCCACCACCTTCTCACTGGTAAGTTGAAGGTAGATGGACCGAACAATTGTAACGGATCATAACTCTGAATTCATTTGTATGTAGGTCATTCGAGTTAATCAGAACTATTAATCTATCATGTGTCTCTCTCTATAACTTAATAACTTATCCTATCATTGTTAATCATGAGGGAATATTCGATGGGGTCATGCACACAAATTGAGGTTGGACTTGACAAAAATGAGAGGGTCCAACCCTAAACAAAGGATAAAATGTAGAGAGAGAAATGCATACTTAGCGTAGTTTCTAAAACAACGCTACAATATATAGTGAAATGTTGTATAACGAACATCTTGAATATACACCCATCAACCTTACGTAATAGATGAAAGAAATTAAAGTTCGTCATGGTCGGAATATGCATGTCATCATTCAATGATATATATTCATTCACAAATACATTTGTAAGGATATTTTTTGTTAGAGAAAACATTTTTGTTTCTAATATCATGTTGTCTCCGAACTAAGACATCAATGAGTCTTAACGATAATGATGCTTGGAGTTGTATTCTCATGCTCAAACCACCATAACATTCAATAACTTATATCTTAATTATTATTATTCTTATTGACATGAGACAAGCTTCATTCATTAAGATGCTAAAATACCAAGAGTACAATCATCAAAACGATAATAGGTTGGGATATTTCCGATCCATATATTAAGATCAATACAAATGATTAAGATAGCGAGAACACATCAAGGATTCATATTGAACTTTCAGAAGACATTAAGGCATTAACAAAACCAAATCGAAATCCTAACAAGCAAACTAAAATTTTCCACATATGACCAACGGTCAACAATAAATCGAGATTCATAGTCTTTGAATTCATCCAACTACGAAAAAATATATTTGCAGGTGTTTGCCCAAAACTATAGGCGGCCTCTGAGATGACCAAATCAGCCACATATTGACAAGACATTAGCAAAATCAAGAGGATGTTAAATTTAGTGATATCCTTGATAAGCCCTACTCGTAATATAACACCTATGCAGCAAGTCCTTCTCAAGAATTTTATCCAACATACGAGGTGCAAAACTAAAGCAAATTAAGTAACATGAGAACCACGAAAGCAAGCAAAACAATGACAAAAAAACAAAAAACATCTAGGAAGACCTTGAATCTCAAACCCGGTGAAGCGGAGACGTAGTGTCAGTAAGGTGGCTTTCTAGGAGGACGGTCATAGATTTTATATACTTCAATAACCATTGAGTTTAGGGTTAAATATGTTTTTAATCTCTATAAATACACCGGCTTTTCATTTTAGTCTCTTTAAAAAATTTCTTTGATTTTTAGTCCGTTAAAAGTTTTTCATTTTCACTTTTGCCCCCTCCTTTTACATAAACTCATTTAGAATTCATATTTTTGAATAAAATTTTACAGAAAAGTTTATAATTTTATAAGAATCTCTCCCAAAAATAAAATTAAATTTTTTTAACAAAATATGAATTAAATATGAAGCAGGGGTTGTAGACGGCAAAGAAGGCGGTGAATTAAACATGAATTTTTCGTATTTAATTCATGTTTTGTTGAAAAATTATATATTTTTTTCTTAAGAGATTCTTACAATATTCTACACATTTCTGCACAATTTCATTAAAAAATACATGAACCGACTTAAAAATAGGGACCAAAAGTGGTGATTGAAAATTTTAAAGGGACCAAAATTTTTATAGAGACTGAAATTTTTTAGACAGACTAAAATAAAAAGTTAGTATATTTATAGGGATCAAAAATATATTTAACCTTAATATATTTACGGTAAACGTTAAAAAAACGATGATGCGGCAGAAGTACTAAATCAAAAACGTTTACAAACTTAAAGGACCTACGTTTGGCCAAAATAACTTAAAGACTAATATGTTACAAACCTCAAACTTAAAGGACTTAGGTGTGAACAAATTAACATAAATTATCAATTTGTTACAAACATCAAACTTAAAGGCAGGGGTGGCAAAACGGACCCAACCCGTCGGGTCGGCCCGTTTAACCCGCTATTTTTGGCAGATTGAGTCGAAGTTTGGAGCTCGCTTACTATAATTGGCTCGCCCCGCTTAACTCGTTTTTCTTTCTTTTTTAGAATTATTTTATCCTTTGAGATTTATTTTGATTGTTGGATTTATTTTAAGATTTGTTTTATGGTGTGAATCTGTTTTATGTTGGCGACTTTTCCTTATTTTGCGATTAAGTATGATGTTGAGTTCAACAATTTGTTAATCATCTTGTTTTTACCATAAATTTATTTGATGTGTATTCTTTTACATTTTTTATGATAAAAGCAACTTAGTTTTTTCTTACAATTATGTTGTGAGAAAACTGCATTAAAAAAAATTGTTTTTCTAAAAAAAAAGTTTTTTGTTTGACGGCCCGGCCCACTAACTCGTATGTCCGCCACTATTTGAGGTAGGATGAGATTTTGGACTTGACCACCTAATTCGACTCGGCTCATCTCGTCCCGTTTTAAGCGGACTTATGCGGGTCGGGCCTATACAGGGCGAACCGACCCGCTTTGCCATCCCTACTTAGGACCCCTGATGTTATTTATCAAACACGTTGTTTTTAATAAACGAGCTTTCCGTATAAGCTCTTAGGTTGTGTTTGGTAACACAAATAAGTTAGCTTATAGCTTCTTGGATTAGCTTATAAGTTTGCTTGATAAAACTAGATGTGTTTGGTAACAAGCTTTTTTCATTAGCTTATAGCTTTTTTAAGATGCTATTTTAAGTAGCTTTTGAGCTTATAACTTATAGCATTTGATATTATCTTCCATTTTAAATCTTTATTTTTATTTTATTATACGTTATCAAAGTAATGTCACTTTATTCCCGTGAGCTTAGCTCCCTATGAGCTTAGCTCAATTGGTAGATATAATGCATAATATATGTAAGATCTGGAGTTTGAATCTCGATCCTGTTACATTCTATTAGTTTATATATTATTTATAATTTCAAATAAAACTATATAATTTTCAAAAAATAAAAAGGTTTATTACATAAAAGTTCTTTTAAAAATATATATTATATCAAAGTTAAAAAATTTAATTGCACAAAAATCACCGTTTTATATACCAGATTACCATTTCAAAGATGAAATTAATTAAAATATTTAAAAATAAATATATTAAGTAAAATTATTTATAAACAAAATAAATATGTAATTTATATTTATGAGACACATTAACAACTAAATTTTATCAAACACATTAATTTTAATAAGGTAATATAGCTTATTTGCAACAAACAGAGCCAAGCCTAAGGACCGAGTAGGGTGTTCCAAAGAGACCACACTCGTCGTCATCTTCCCTGAGAGCAGAGCGAGAGAGGTAACAAAAGTTCAGAATGGCGCAATTCTGGAAGCCAGGAACAGAGAAACCCGAAGCACAGGTAGTTGACGACGAAGAAGGCGGTGTTCTATTCATCCCTTCTTCTTCTTCTTCTTCTTCTTCCGGTTATGGCTTCGCTAGCATCGATAAACAACGCCAACGATTACCTGTTTACAAATACCGTAACGCCATTCTCTACTTGGTTGAAACTCATTCCACCACTATCATCGTCGGCGAAACCGGTAGCGGCAAAACCACTCAAATCCCTCAGGTACTTATCATTCATTACACTCTTCTTCACTATTTCCAATTTCCAATTCAAATTGGCATTGCATTGCAACTGCAGTATCTGATTGAGGCTGGTTGGGCTGCCGGTGGACGACTCATTGCTTGTACTCAACCGAGACGACTCGCTGTTCAGGCTGTTTCTTCTAGGGTTGCTCAAGAGATGGGAGTTAAACTTGGTCATCAAGTTGGTTATACTATTAGGTTTGAAGATGTTACTAATCAAGTATGATTCATTATCCCTTTGGTGTGTGTTTGGTTTTGTGCTGATAAAAATTAATTTAGTTTGAAAAAATTGATTCTGCTTTAAAATGAGTTGAATGTAAGTGATTTATGTTTTGATACATTCATGTAAAGTGGATTGAATGAAGATAAATTCAAGACTCATCATCCCTTTCATTACTAGTGTGTGTTTGCTTCTGCGATGACAAAAGTTGATTTTCAATTAATTGCTTTTGTAAAATTGTCATTTATGTTTGAATACATTCATGTAAGAGTGAGTTGAATGATAAATTCAAGGATAAAAATCAATTGTAGAGGAAAAAGCTTCAAATTATAGTTTAAAGTGATAATCGATTCTACTCCAGAACATCTAAACATTCAAAAACCAATTCTACATCTCTAGAATCAATTTTGACTTATAAATTGGAACCAAACAGACACTTATGTTATGGTGATCATATATCTATCAGACACACATTAACTTCTTTTTGGTTTTTTGGCAGTGTAGGATGAAACAGTTTTAAAATTTGTTACCGATGGGGTGCTCCTGAGGGAGATGATGAATGATCCTCTTTTAACAAAATATAGGTACTGACTTAAAAGGTTACACATTTTGTACTTTTGTCAACTATAGAAGAGATGCTGTTCAATTCTACCGTCATAAACTCAAATCTGAACACACTTAAATACTTGTGTTGTTACAGTGTTATAATGGTGGATGAAGCTCATGAAAGGTCCATTTCAACTGACATCTTGCTTGGACTATTGAAAAAGGTAGAATAGAAAGTAGATACTATCTACACCGTATATTTATGGTATCAAAATTTTGCATTTTTTTATAAATCTTTAAGTTCATACGTTTTCTGTTTGTTACTTTTCTAGATACAAAAGCGCCGACCAGAGTTGCGTTTGATTATTGCATCTGCTACTATTGAAGCAAAATCAATGGCTGACTTCTTCCGCCCAAGGTTTTTGTCCAATCTTGCTTTATTCAGTTGCTCAGATTTTCATGTTTATGTTAACTCTTTTTTATAATTGCTATGCTATCTATAAAATTTATATTCATAGAAAATGGCACTATAGTTTATTTGGAAAATAAGCTAAACTGCAAATACTTGATTGCCTAGTTCATATTTAGGCAGCTAAAACATGTAAACAACAAAAGGCGTGTTTTTTTTTCTACCAGTCCAAAGGCATTACACCGATCAAAATAGTTTTACTGGATACTTTTATTACAAAACTCGTTGGATTGAAAGTTTATATATCATCGGCGATGGCTATGGTGCACAAGCTAGATGGGTTGTGCACCGTACACAACATATTTTCATCATTAGATAACAAAGTTTCGCTATATCTTCTATGAACCCTATTGCACTGAATTTTTTGCTCATCATCTTCAAGAATATAGGAACAAGGTATATCCCACTTCCACCTCCACTGTTGGCTACTGAGACACAACTGGATTAGTGACAATCACTCCTTCTCCCCACCCCCTTGTATTCTTTCTCCACTGTTGGAGTTCATTTGCTTTACCAAAAAACGAAGTGCGTCAATACTCAAAAAGGAGGCATGCGCTGTAAAAAAACATAGCCTTTTTAGCAATAGTCACCTCATGGTCATTCCTCCATAACTTTATGAGTATGGTTTAATTTTTTTTTTACCTGTGTTGTCTTCAAGTCTGATCAAGAAAATATATTGAAGTTTTCCAAAAATAAAATAAATAAACTTATTTTGAAGTGTTTCCCCTTCAGATCTAGTGGTTTCCATTATAATTATATGGGCAGCCCTGTGCACTAAAGCTCCCGCATACGCAGGGTGCGGGAAGTGGTCCCACCAATTGGTGTATTGTACTCAGCCTTGCCCTGTGTTTTACACAAGAGGCTCTTTCCAGGACTTGAACCCGTGACCTTTCAGTCACGTGAGAACAACTTTACCGTTGCGCCAAGGCTCCCCCTCTTCCATTATAATGATGTCTTGTAAAAAAAAAATTAGTACAAGTTAAAGTAGATGGAATCTGATGAAGAAAATATTATGTTTTTTTTTTTATATAGAAGAAAATATTATGTTTGGAAGCCTATCTCCCAGATCTAAGATTCAACAAAAAAAAAAGCAGAGTGTAAAAATATATGGTGTTGTTGAGGTTGGAGAAGGTTTGAGAGTGTGTCAAGAATGAACGTTCTTTTCTTAGAATTTCAGACAAGTGGGTAGAAATCTAGTACATATGGTTTAATATGGTTTATCATATATCTAGTGAGGCTCTATTATTCAATGGCTGAAAAATGTTGTGTACAATACAAGACTTGAGTGAGTTGTGCATTTCAGACAAAGCCTATATCATATAGATCATCTCTACAGATTTTCACGTGTATCTAAAATAGTAATTTGATATGACATTGAGATGTCAAGATTAACATCTTATGTAGGTGCATTAAGCTTAGTCATATCTATATTCTAACGATGTGATATTCAGTCCAGTTTATTTGTCACTTTTGTCATTTGGACGGTGTAATTCTTCCTGTTTCACTTCCAATCCAACCTATTTTTGTTTACAACCACTTGATGTACTATACCTGTTATTATATGGTATGTAGTACGACAATATTACTGAACTGTATGAAATTGAAAGTCTTGTTCCTGGTTTTTCATCCCGAGTACTCAGATTTTAATTGTCACAATTTGCCGTTTAACAGAAAAAAGCGGCGAGAACCTGAAAATGAGGCGAATGGACTAAAAGTTGAACCTGCAATCTTATCAGTCGAGGTACTATTTCTGGACGTGCAACATGTGCTTGTATGTCCCCTGTTTCTCTAAGTGCATTTGTTTGAAGCAAATTGAAGGATAAGTTAATCTACCTTGCCCCCAAATTTATTCTTCTGTAAGGTTAATGTATCAGTTTCTCTACAGTTCCAGCCCATGGTTATTCCAAGGGGGTATCTGATTTGAAATTGGCAGCTGCTACTGTATTTCTAGCTTCCTTCTTTACTTTTTTTTTTCTTTCAATTTGAGTATAACACAACCTGTTGTATTTTTCTTCTTTTTAATATCAATAATATTTCTTTTCAAAAAGAAAATGTCACTTTATAGAACCTGAACTACATTATCATTTGGAAGTACAGAATATTGAGGAATCACTATGCCTTTGTGCTTTATAGGTTCAAGTATTCAACATACAAATAAAACATGCTTTATAATTTTCAGGGTAGAGGCTTCAATGTTCAAATTAATTTTGCTGAGGAACCTGTCCAAGACTATGTTCAGGCTGCTGTTTCAACAGTACTCTTGATCCATGAGCGGGTAATTTGCCTTCATTGAGATAGGACAATTTTAACCAATTCATTATATTTTTTAGGCATTTAATTCAGTGTAATGACATATGTTGTTCCATGGTGTTTGCATTAGGCTTACTCATGGACACCAAAATATTAGTTTTCATTTTGACCCTTATAAGAAATTCTGGGGCTCTTCGTTGGCAAAACTAACTGTTAGAATCAGCGTATGCAGAAAATATGTAGAAAGAGGATGGATATGAATATTGCAGTATTTTATTGAAAGCAGCAGTTATGTTTCCAACAGGGCAGTTATAGAATTGATAGAAAAGTTACAAACTAAATTCATAAAACAGTAACTGCTTCAACTAACTACACCTCTAGGAATCAGAGAGCCTAGTCTCTCCCAAACCAAATAACCAACTGATAAAGTTTCCTTCATTCTTATTTTATTTAAATACGCACACCTACTTACATAATTGGGCCTATTGATTATTGCACCTACGCCTAACATAAACCTTAGTGATAGGAGGTCTACCACACACACTAACTAACACACACTAACTCAAGCATTTCTGCTTTTGATATAAGAAGAAAGTCAGATTTATATTGATAGTTTGAACAAAAATAAAATGGAATGAAATGGTGATTTTGGTCTATGCTATCTCTCTAATAGGAATCTACTGGAGATGTTCTTGTATTCCTTACTGGTCAAGATGATATTGATGCCGCTGTTCATTTATTCAACGAAGAAATTCAAACTAATCGAAAGCACTCTTCAGGTATACTCACAAAATAGTTCTTATTTGGACTATTAGGTTTTGATCTCCACAACTACTCACAACTAAAAATAAATGAGCAACATAAGTATAGAATTTTGGTTTTACTGAACCGAACACATCGAAAAAGATTTTCATATTTTGCACATAATTTTGCTTCTCAACACATACTCCTCTAATACATGGAATTTCCTTTTGTTCCAGGATTGGTTGTTTTACCTCTCTATTCAGGGCTCCCACGTGCTGACCAGGTTAGGAATACATCTGTGGATTTAGTTTAAAAAATGTGTCTGTATTATTTAAATTAAATTTCTGAATGTATTGATAGTTGATACATTTTTTACTTTCTTTCTGTTAGGAGTTAGTGTTTTCTCCAACTCCCAGAGGAAAGAGGAAAGTAGTAATTTCGACTAACATAGCAGAAACATCACTCACGTTGGAGGTAACATCTCTTCAACAATATGTCTGACCTTAATTAGATAGAGGCAACAAAGTACTCTTTATATATTCTTATTTTTCTTTTTGTGCAGGGTATTGTCTATGTTGTTGACAGTGGATTCTCAAAACAGCGGTTCTACAATCCGGTATTTCCATTCTGTTTCTTTTTAAGAATACATATATTAATGGGCCAGTAATGATTTTGTCCTGTTGTTTATAAATGTAATTTTTTTCACATTTCAATCTATAAAAGCACATGCCAAATGGATTAATACCCCAACCTTCTATTTATGCATACATTCAATTTTTTCTGGTCCTATGTATGTTTCATCTAACACTTCCATTGCAAAGGTGTTGTACTCACTTTTCACTCTGCTTGTACTTTCTTTGTAAATTTTCCATATGGCATATTTAAACAATCCACTGTTGATTCATGAAGGATTTAAAACCTTAAAAATTCCAATGTATTTTTATGGAAGTTTCCTAATTATGAGTCAATTTTGAATTCTAATTAAACATTTGTATGTATTCCCTAATATTCAGTTTATATTAATTGATCTACTAAATTGTGGTTTATTCTAGATGTCATGATAGAAACTGCTAGTGATATTATTTTTCAGAAGTCTTCCCTTCTCAACTTGTTTTCACTTCCTTTCTCATTCATCTTGATATCACTAACTGTAATTTTCTTCTCTCTTTTGTAACAGATCTCTGATATTGAAAATCTGGTTGTGGCTCCAATTTCTAGAGCTTCTGCTAGACAAAGAGCTGGTAGGGCTGGACGAGTTCGACCAGGAAAATGTTACAGGTGACTGAAAGTAGATAATTTCCTTCATCTGATTTAAAAACATTTTCTTGAAGAGGATTTTCTCTTCCAATTAATTCACGGAAGAAAGTTCCACTGTTAATCTATAAATATCTATGTATTTGACATATTTGCCAAAATCCTTTGCAAATGCCTGAGTATCTGATAACACTTACAACAAAAGGAAATGCTTTTGCTATATATATGTTTATTTCACACTGAATATCTTTAAGTAAATATAATCACATACTCTAAAGTGTTCATCTTTTTTACCTTTCTTTTTAAATAATACTCTATAAGAACTAATTACACTGCTGAGGAAAGTTTCAGTCAAGAAAAATGTTAGCAGCGTGCATTTTTTTTACTAGTTTTTGGCTTATCTGATTTGATTTAAGCAGAATACTTTCATTTTGAAGATCTAACTTTTGGCCCCAATTCTTTGGGATTTATGCTTCTTGTCGGTGTTCTGCTAATGGCTGTTTCAACTTCAATGAGTTTTTCATTTCTGATATGCAAAGAGAATAAACGATGTATTGTTTATCCTTCCTCTACTCATTTTTTATTTTATTTGGGAGGATATTTTATCCAGTTCACTCTGAAGCCCTGCCCTTTATATGGATGTGTATAAACTGATAATGTGGGAGGAACTAATATTGAAATTGCCATTGGTATTTTGTCATGATGTTAACCACAACAATTATTTTCTTTCCATTCATTGTGCACATGACTGCAACCAGGCTGTATACAGAAGAATTTTTTCTTAATCACATGTCTAACGAGGGAATTCCGGAGATACAGAGATCAAATCTTGTCTCCTGTGTAATCCAGGTCTGTAATTTTTGTGGAATAATTTCAGAGCAACTAATTAGCTTTTTTTCTTATGGTGGCATCAACATCACTGGTGATTTATTTTTCTCTAGTCGCATGGTGCTTCGACTTGTATTTTTCTTATCAATGCAAATGATGACTACTGTTTCATTGTATCAATGATAGAAGATTTATCATGAATTTGTTCAAATTTCAAAATTGTAATTAAAAGTGTATCTACTCCCCTTATGATAATTTTTAACTAAAAAATCATCAAAATTAATTGGAGATAGAAAAAGATGATGTTTGATTTGAAACTACAGTGTTTTTGATAGTTCATTTCACTAACACTTTTCTTTGTTAGATTATTAGAAATCAATATCTTATGTTATTTTGAACTATGATAGTTTATCTCATAGCAATAGGGTCTTAGAGTATCTGTTAGGATCAGTTTTCATATTTCAAAGCTATTATGATGATCTGTTTCCTTATTTGATTAGAATTAGGGTCTAGTATTAATGTAAATAAGAGTTAGTGTAAATAAGGTATTAGTCTAATACCTTTTTTTGATGATTTCCAGTTAAAGGCTTTGGGGATCGATAATATATTGGGCTTTGACTGGCCAGCATCTCCATCACCTGAAGCAATGATCCGAGCACTGGAAGTTCTCTACTCCCTTGGGATCTTGGATGATGATGCGAAGCTTACTTCACCAACTGGATTTCAAGTTGCAGAAATTCCACTTGTATGTTTTGAAAACCACTAAAACCCTGTTTACATTCATTTGTTGAATACTTCATTTTTATTTTTAGAATACTGTAGAGGCTTTGTCTAATGCGCACACGTAATTTGTTGAATACTTCATTTTTATTTGTAGAATACTAAAGAGGTTTTGTCTAATGCGCACAAGTAAAATAGCCTTGCATCATTCACAAGTGTGCTTTTCACCATTGAATCAGTAAGTCCCATCATATCTCATTTGATCTACTGGTGAGACTTATTGATCCAGTGGTGGAAATTAATTTGTGCATGATGCAAGACTTATCTTACTTTTGCACCATAGAATTGGTCTACTAAATAATTGTTTTGTTCACCGTCAGGACTGGGTTATTCTAAGTGCACCAGGCATATAGCAGATCGCACAAAAGAATATCAGAACACGAGTAAAGAATTGAGAATTTATGACTTTGACTCAATTATATATGTGCATTTAGGATGTCTTCCTTTAAAAGATAAATTTGGAATTTGTAGAGTCTCAAGGTGAACCAGCCCTCTTTTATTAAATATTATTTTGGCTGCCATTTAATCATTTTGACCCCTAAGACACTCCTGATCTTCCGTCACAAAAAATAAATAAATAAATAAATAAAAACTAACAATGATTGTGGCTCTAGTATGTGTTACATTAATTTCATAGTTGTCAAGTGTTTTCTTTAATATTTTTGTGTTTATTCATATTTTATTTAATGAATAGATGCAAATTGTAAATTCATTATGATGAGCTTCCACTCTTGCCTTGTTGTTAGGTAATGTAATATGTTCTTTAAATTAGTGTTACTGTAGAAAGAAAAGGGGTGAAGCTGTTATGCTTTATTCATCAGTCAAGAAACTGCTTATATAGAGGAATTACAATAAGTGATAATAATTCTCAATGAGAATTTAGGAAATAAAAATAAAAGGACAATAAGTAGAAAGATATGCATTGGCTATAAGAATCATGTGGATCCTTCTAGAAAACACCCACACACATTTTCTAAAAGTTACCATTTGTGCCAACGGGGGTTGACACAAATGGTTGGACCTTCTACTCACACTGGTTGTTACTTGAGTTCAAATCTGAAATTCCCTTGTTGGTAAGCTACACATAAATTATATCGTCAATCCTCACTGAGGTTATGGAGGCGTGTCTCGCCTAATCTTAATTTTACTATACAAAAAAAAAAATTGTCGTTGTACTACTATTAAGGAATTTTTGTTATGTCAGCCAATGGTTGGTCCATCCTTTTTTCATTCCCATTCGCTAGATGTGGTGCTCTATCATGCATTTCTTACAACTTTGCTAATGTGTGCTTAATGTAATGTGATTTATGACAGGACCCTATGATCTCAAAAATGATTATAGCTTCCAGCCAACTTGGATGTTCAGAGGAGATAATTACAATTGCAGCGGCTCTTTCCGTCCAAGTAAAGCTTTTGCTCTAGTCATGACTAAATTTGTTTTGAAAGACGTTTTCAGTTTTCATGCTGATGATGGGAATGTAAAATGAAATGTATCTTGACAATATCTATGAAACATAGTTGAATGTTAAAGTAGTAATAGATCAGTTGATCTCAGTTTCTATTCTATCTATGCATACAGTCTATTTGGATCTCAGGGAGAGGAATACAAAAGGAATCAGATGAAGCAAAATTGAGATTTGCTGCTGCCGAGGTACTTTAGGTTAATTTTTCTGTTTTTACTCTCCTCTCTCACACACAATGTTACTCAGTTTCTCCGAATATACATGTATGGCTGTAATTTCCTCTGCATTATTTCTTTATCAAACTTTTATCGGTTCTTCAATTAACTTTTCTACTGTGTAGTACAAGTGCTTTTCTAATGAACTGTTTTTATCTAATTTAATTTGATCTTTTTTAATAATTTATACAGGGTGACCATGTAACGTTTCTTAATGTATACAAGGGTTTTCACCAGTCTCGTAAATCATCACAGTGGTGTCACAAGAACTTTGTGAACTACCATGCCATGGTGTGTATTATGAGTTCAGCAATTATGCACATTGTAGCCATTTCAATTTGTCCTTTTCAGTTCAGTTTTCACCAATTCATGTTGACACGGGTGTTTAAATTGCATAGAAAAAGGTTCTTGAAGTTAGAGAACAACTCAGAAGAATTGCTCAGAGGATAGGCTTAGTCTTAAAATCTTGCGAAAGTGATATGCAGGTTGGTTTTTTTTATACTCATGCCGGTTTAGAAAAAGCACTACCAGAAAATGCATGCCATCTTATTTATTATTTGCTGTATGCTATTATGGTCTAATTATTATTTACTGATAGCGGCACTGCATTCTCTTCTCTGGCTTTTCACGTGTTCTCATTATCAGCTCCTTGATTTAGTTACTAAGGCGATTTAACTATATTTAAACGTTACACCTTTTCAGGTTGTTAAGAAAGCAGTTATTGCTGGCTTTTTTGCTAATGCATGCCGTCTTGAGGTGAGTACTTGAGATAATAGGATGCTGAGTTTTCTTTTTGATTCATAATTGTATATTAATTTTTTTCAACTGTGGCAAACAATAATTTAACTTCACTTCTATTTATCTGTTCCTGTACCTTTTTAAAAGCCATACAGTCCTGATGGGATGTACAAGACGTTAAGAGGATCAGAAGAAGTATATATTCACCCTTCATCGGTGCTATTCAGGTAGTGAGAAAAACTGAGTTTGTGAAAACTTTATGTAACTAGGTGCTGTTTTTTTCGCTGCTTTAGAAGATTAACAAGTTATATATGGTGATATAAGAAATCCCATAGTCTCTTCCAGCATTTGAATTTCTGGTGTTTGGATTTTTTTTTCGTCCCTTTTTTTGTGATTTGATGTCAAACCTTGGATGGACGAGGGTCTCTGTATCTCAAGTCAACTAACAATTATGTTATTTTGCAGAGTAAATCCAAAGTGGGTTATTTTCAATTCTCTAGTATCAACTGATCGGAAATATATGCGTAATGCGATGACAATAGATCCCTCATGGCTATTGGAGGCTGCTCCTCACTTCTACAAGCTACAGCAACCTAATCTTCTTCATTGATATGATTGCCTTAGTCTTATTCATTGATTGTGAGTCTGAGGTGAAGGACTGTAATTTGTAAACCTATAATGTCACAGTTCGAGTAGAGCAGATTAACCAGTAATGTGGGGATTAAGATAGAAACTTCTCATCACTCCTGTGCAAATTACCGAAACAGATTTGGTGCAGTTGATAGTAGTCACAAGGACCCGTTAAAAGAATAGGTCTACTTACATGAATGGTTGAGATTCATCATATGTAGGATTGAAAAATATTCACTGTTTTCAACAAGGGAACTTAGAAATAGATTCCCTTTTGTTACGCAGTTACAAATCTCTATCTCTTCCGCCCTATCTCAAATCAATAGTCGAGGTTGTTTAAAGTTAATTTAATTTATTGACTATGTAATATGAATTATCTGATTTAAATCGTCAAGTCCAAATATGATATGTATGTGTCTGTAACAATGTTGATGCCACAAATCCACATAAGATATTTATTAAAAATATATATATATTTTTAAATGTTTTCAATTGGGGAAAAAAACTCAAACTAAAGATATTTATTGAAAAAAAATTCACGTAAGATATTTATTAAAAAATATATATTTTTAAATGTTTTCAATTGGGATTTTTTTTTTATTTCAATTAATATATGTACAAAATTTGAGCTAATTAATCTAGAATTTGAAAACAAAATTTGACTTCTATGTTCTAGACACAAAAAAGTTAGCTCAAAATTTAATTTCTACGTCTAGATTTTTGTTATTTTTATCTTGAATTTTTATCATTTAAAAAATTACATAGGTATCTAGATTTTTATTATTTTTATCTTGAACTTTTATCGTTTAAAAAATTACATATTTAATCATCCCATCCCATGCTAAAAAAATAAGTAATTATGTCGATATCTTAAATCAAGAACAAAGTTCACATGTAACAACTGCATGTCACGAATCCAATCTAACGCATTCAGAAGACCCCACACTTCCCCTATATCAACCCTGTAAGGTGGTAAAAATCAAGTTGTCTTAGCTAGCACAAATTGCCCCTCATCATCGATGTTGCATTTCAACTGTCCCATATCCGACCAGTCTGGTTTGTACTTGATATGGCATTAGGAGCTCGAGGATATGCATAATAGGTTGTTGTCTAGTTCTCCAACAAGTTCTTCGCTCGAGTACGTCAAAAACGTCATCCTACAGTTTAGAGTTCCTTTGCTTCCAAAATAGTCCACATTAAAATTGCCCAGAGTGCTCCCTAAAATTTAATTTCTACGGCTAGAATTTTGTTATTTTTATGTCAAACTTTTATCATTTAAAAAATTCATATTTAAATCATCTCATGTTAAGCAATATGCATGTTGACAAGTGTTTTGGTTTTATTATAAATCGTTTTACAATATCAATACATAGTTAATGTTTTTTTTCTATCATACACCCTCCGGTCACTACTATAAGCAAAAATTAACATTTTAGATTCATTCATCAAATGATGTATGTGGTGTATAATAAAGACTATATACATCATTAATTGAATGAATTTAAAATATAGATTTTTGCTTATAATAGTGACCGGAGGGTGTACTATTTATCATTTATTACTTTCTTTTTTCATTCTTATAATCTCTTTTTTATATCATTAATAAAATATAATTTTGTGAAATCACTTGAATTTCTGTTTTTAATACAAAATTAAGTACATTTCTTAATATGTGTGAAAATATAAAACTACTTATAATAAAATATAAAATATGGAGGAAGTATCTCCTAGAGAACAGGACGTAAAGATCGCAAAAGCACATGTGTCCCACTTTTAGAATGATGGATTAGTATTTTTTGAGAAAATTAATGGCCGGTTTTGACGGAAACACGCTTGAATGGTTCAATGAATTAATTTCGTTGGCCTTTGTGAATGGTGCATTTCGCTAGATCAAACATCTTATATATATATATATATATATATATATTTTGGCTTGTTAAAAAATTGCACAACCTAAGGAATAACATTAACAAATAACATTTCCTCAAAAAACATTAACAAATAACATGTCTACGTCGCTCCTCCTTGTTCAAAAAACATTTATTCGAAAACAATTTTATACCTTGCAAGAGTCATGATCTTTGCATGAAAAACATTAGATACACCTTCACAATCATAAAGCGTCCATATGCATAATTTCTTTTTATTTTAGTTTAAGAGATGGTGAAAGAGCAATAAAATAAAAATCTTTACTTTTTATCAAAGTAATAAAATATAAAAGACATAGAAAATATAAGTATGATATAAATTCAAACGGTAGTTAAACTATAAGCTAAATTCTTCACTTGGCCAGACATAGATAAAATAAGAGTAACATCAAATAAAAAATTCAATAAAAAAAAAGTTATAACAACTAGGACTAAAATTCAACCAAATTAAAGGTCTTAAACATTAAAAACCTTCACTCAATCCCAGTGGTTCATCTCTACATACTCAACAATGAAAAACCATAATAATTGAAAATAATTTAAATAAAAATTCCCACAAATTGGCATCTCTTCATTTGTTGCTAAACATTCTCTGTTTTCAATGTAAAACCAAAGTATACTTTAAAAAAAAAAATTGTTCTTATGCAAAAAAAAAAAAAAAAATCAAACTTAGAGCTTCAAGCTAAGATCAAGGCCACCTCTTCCTCCTCCTTCAAGTCCTCCATGATTTGATTCACTTGTTGCATCTGTCGCCCCTCCTTGGCCTTGCACTTCTAAGAAGTTAAAGAAAGGTTTGCGATCTTGTCCACTTGATTCTGGACGTTGATATGAATTCTCCATTTTATCCTACAAAATAAAAAAGCAAGAAACAAATATATTCAGCTAATGAAACACAAACACGAACACCAAATACAATACCGACAGGTTGACACGAGTAAGACGCAGCACACACATTTCAATAACAAAGACAAAGAACATTGGACATTACAAAATAACTTTCAACTTACTTCAATGACTTGACGAGGGAACATATTCCCTTTAGAAAGAACATTTTGAAACAAATGCATAGGAGGTGGAGGTGGGGGAACTTCAGGAACAAGAAATGGTGGAAAATTTGCATGACTAGAGCCAGCATTTTCAGAATTGAACCTTTTGTTACTCAGCTCCAAAGTGCTACCCCATTTGGAATCCCTGGAAAATATATGAAGAGAATTTAGTAACACAACAATCAAGCTATGAGTTAACTAATGCAAACACGAACATTGGACACAACACTAACATTAACATATAAACACTTGTACTAATTTGAGCAAATAAAAGGGACTAAACATAATCAAAGGTGTCTGTTTCAGACAACAAACACGGACACAGAAGAAAACTTTTTATCCTACAAAATTTAGTGGCAATAAACAAAGAGATTCAACCTATAAAGCATGAACAAAAACACAGACATCGGATATGACATTGATACGTTGATACATGTTAGATGCCGAACACACTTTTAAGATTAAGTGACAATGATACATAGCAAACAACTACACAAAGAAGGCAAAAACTAGAGATGAAAAAAAATTCACTAATTTATAATTAAAGGTTTACCTGTAGCACTCATTGGTGGGATTGTAACTACTCAAACCATGACTTTCATTTGTTGATGATTGTTGTGGCCTATTGTAGCGAGAGAAACTTGGAAGAACTTGAAAGTTTGATGGTGGAATCAAAGAGTTGTCCAAAGATGTAGTATGAGATCGCTTTAAGCCAGTCATCTATGACAAACATAAATTAGCAGTTAGTATGAAAGTGCATTTTTCTGATTTCTGATGGAGACAAGTATATTTTTCTTCATAGAAATTATGTACTAATTTGCATGATTGTTACATACATGTGAGTTTCATGCATAATGAGTTAAAGACCAATACATTTCTGAGGGCACTAATATATTAATCAATGTCTAGAGGACTCTACCTTCTAGGTCTGTTAAAATTCAAGAAATTCTTTTGAATGGTCTTCTAATTAAATTATTTGGAACTTTCTCAAATATTTATTTTTGAATAAATCTTAGGGTTAGATATCAATCAATTATACGCTTAAAACCATCAATTACCAAACACAAAACAACCTAATATGAGTTATTTTTATAATTACGTATCGATACCATGGTTTACAAGACCGGCGTAATCAACACTTACGCTAGACCCCGATGATACTGAAAATACTTTCTAAACAACCAAATATGAGTTCAGTATCAAAATTTGCTACATAAAACCCTACTTAAACACAGGCAGAAGATGAAGCAAACTATTTAACCTATCAATTTAGCATAATTGAAATTTAAAAATATATATTGCTAATGCCTTAATAGAAAAATGAAATTGGAGCAGCAGGGCATATGAAAAGTTACCTTTGGTTCATCATGTGACCTAGTTGTGTAATTGTAATATGAATTTTGGATTGAAGGGGACTCTAGATGATTGTGTGATCCAATTGACAATGATCCTGAAGAAGCTTGGTTACCACCAGTCCCATGAAATTGATTCATCTGCAAATAAAATTCATATAGGTTTACAATTAAAATTTCATGTACACATACACATACACACACTTTAATTAAAACATTAGGTCACAATATAAATAACGACTAAAACCTTACCATGGGGGGTGTATAACCATTGTTTCTCTTTTGAATTGTTGCAGGGTAAGACCAACCATGATTTGATTCACTAGACAAATTCCTAGGTGGAGAATTTCCAGAATCAGATTGGCTTCCTTCACCAACTTCATTAAGATTTGGTTTGGACTTACATGAAGTAAGATCCACAGGAAATAGTTCATGTTCACCGGATCTAGCACCACCATTCCTTCCTAATGAATGAGTACTAGTATTACCAAACATAGATCCAATGGTTGGTGGCACTACATGATCAAATTTTGGGGCTGATGGGAAATTATTTGAATTCAACCGCGGTGGCGGAGGTGGATGAGATTTCAAACATAAAGAAGAAGAAGAAGAATGAGGCATCAAACATGAAGATGAAACTGAAAATCCTTCATTATTTCCTCTATCTTTCATTGTTATGTCGGTAGATTCTTGTTCTCTCAAGATCTTCTCAAGTTCAGCAACACCGGGACCTCTTTTCGGAATCCTAGGACGTTTTTGTTGCTGCTGTTGTTGTTTCTTTAGACCAGAACTCCACATAGTAACACCATGATCATTGCCTCCTCCTCCACTACCACATCCACAAGCACTACTACTACCATTATTGCTACACATGTTTATGTTCATGTTGCTTCACTATGTGATTTTTTCATTCATCAAAATCCAATGTATATATACACAATTGAGAGATTACGAGAGTTAAGATAATTTAAAAGAATTTAAGAAAAAATCCAAAATAAACATATGAAGGATCATAGAATATAATCTAAACGAAGTAACAAAAAATTCTCATTAAAAATAAAAGATAGTGTGTTATATGGTAAGAAAATCACGTAGAGAATTATGCGGCTATTACATTGGTGTGTAATGAATATGAGAGTATCTTAACTTTATGTAATTTCCTTGATTTTCTCATACCCTTTTGAATGTCCAAGAAATATAACAAATCTTGACTCATACGAGAGTTTTTCAAAATTAAGGAAATCCAAGTATTTATCAGAATCTTTCTTGTCCTTGTCGGTTTTCTAGCTCGTAATTTTCTCACTCACATGTGTACTTTCTTTTCTCCATAAAGAAAGCAAGTTTTTGTGGATTCTACACTCAAATTTCTTTTGCCAATTATTGCATGCAATTTATAATTATTTTTATTTTGTGGATTCTGATATTTAATATTTTATTATGTTTATATTATTAGAGAATATTTGCAATCTTTTACCTAAATAATAACTTTTAATTACGTTCTTTTTTTCTTTTTAACTTTTAAAGTTCAAATCTATATTCTCTCTCTATCTTTCTCATCTTTTTGATAAGTAAATATTAAAATTAAAATATATGTTACATTTTAGTTCATAATCAAGATTCATATGCACACCAACAAAAAATAAATAAAGATTCAAATGCATTTTGATTTCGTCTGTTTTGGATTTACCAATGATATCATAAACATATAGTTTTAAATCCATCCATCAGAAAAAATATATAATTTAAATCATTAGGATATCAAATATATATGGAGAGATAAAGAATAAAATAAGAGAAGTGTTATTTTTAGTGATTTTTTTTTTAAACATCACGACGTAATACTGAACCACATATAACGATACAAAGAAGCCAATTAAAATGAAACGCATATAACAAAAATGCTATTTTTAGTGATTTTTTTCTTCATGAAACGTCGCAATGTAATACTAAACCGTATAACCATACAAGGAAGTCAATTAAAATGAAACACGCCTATCATTCTAAATACTTGTTAGCCAACGCTTCGGGATAAATATCATTCTCCTAAAATAATATGTTAGATAAAATTCTAAAATAAAATCAGTATATCTTTTAAAGTCACAAAATCAATTATAAATTTTTCATAATTAGATGCTATTTATAAGGAATGACAAATAATACACAACTGTCAAAACCCTTCGAATCCTCCCCGACTATGATGGAGAATCCTACCTTAATTTTGGGTGGGGGATTTTTGTATGTGTTCCAACAACAAAAAATTGGTGGTCGTCGATGTTTGAACCTCTGACCTTGCATATAATATGCATTGTCCCTATCAACTGAGTTAAGCTCACAAATACGACATGTTCCAACAAAATTAATCATAGCTAAAAAGCGGTGAAAACTTTGTATACCAATATCAATAATATGGTGACCCAATTTTTTTAAGATAATATGAAAACTTTTCTATGAAAATAAAAAAGATAATATGATACTTACCATATGTCATTATCTACATCAAGTATCTACCCCTTAAAAAAATGAAAAATGCTAACAAAATGTCATTGTTAGCATGACCCAAAATGTCATTGTTATTATTTTGAAGGAACGAAAATAGCATCTTGGCAATTTGGAATTATAAGTTTTTTTTTTGTTCAAGTATAACTTTTTTTTTAAAGATGTATATATCTTTTTGGTAGTAGGAAAATCAGCACATTCCATTGTTCTTGTACAAACATTATCTGAATCCTGTGAGAAAACAAAAACACATTATTTGAAAAAAATAAGAAAAAGAAAAAGGAGAACTGTCTTGTAAATTTCTCAGTGTTCATGTTTTTAATCCCTTTTTTTTGTTACAGCATTTTTTTTTTGGGTCAAGTGTTACATCATATTTTTAATCCTTTAATTATTATTTTTTATTGAAAGCTTTTCCCACTCGGCTCTTAATTCTTTTTAATTATTCTTTGAAGGATCCTTTTTATTTTTTATAGTATTGAAACGAGTCAATGACATTAAAAGTTATATTTAAACTTTAAACCCATTTTGGGTGGATTAATTTATCTTCTTTAAAAAAATATATATATTTAGCAAAATTAACATAACTGTTTCCTCTCTAATTTTTAAAGAAATTAAAAGTAGGCTGAATGTGCTCTAATCTGAAATTTAGTCTTTCCCTGTTTAAGGATAAAAAAAGTATTTCTCTTATATCTGTATTTTTTTTACTTATCCTCTTACATCTAGTTTATTTATCTTCTTTATTCCTTTTAAAATTATGTAGAAAAACAATTATGGTCAAGACAAAATAATTGCTGGAATAAAAAGAGCCTGCAAACAAATAAACCCTGAAACTGTAAAGTAATGAAACCTATAAATTTTGGAGGAAAAAAAAAACTTTAATTGTCAGGAAATATTTGCAGTATCCAGCCTGGCAACCTTAAAATGTTGCATTTTTAAAAGGTATGATGTTAGGTGGTATCTGCTTCATTAATAAGCAACCAATCTATGCCACAAAATCTTCTTTAATATGCAAAAAATTGAAAGTTTTATGAAATGAATTTGACCCTAATAAACGCTTTTCTTCTTTAAAAGCAAATCTTTCTAAAAATATATAATGAGAACCAGATACACATGTAAGCTGAGAAATCTTTGGCATAGCAATGGGAAATATGATAGGGACGTATATCGTTACTCATTATGAAGATTATTATGGATCAGATTTTTCTGATATGAAATGCCATTAATAGATATTCTCTTAATGAAAATTTCTGTCAATTAAGACAAAATTAAATCATGGTAAGAAACGTATAACAAACAAATATAATGTCGCTTTCATTAACCATTTTTCCATTCCTTTCAAAAAAAAAATTAACCACTTTTTCATTGTATTTAATTGTCGCATTCGTTATAAATTTTTAGCATATATCACACTCAAATAATTTTCGTAAATAAATTAAAATAAGATATTGTTTAAGATTATTTCTATAGAATTAACTAACTTTTTTTAATATTCTTAAAAAAACTAACTTTTTTAAATAATAGTATAAAATGATAAACAAAAATAGTTTAAATAAAAAGTATAATTGAATTTGAAACAATGAAAAGCAAGTCTAAAATCATTTATTTCTTTATATATTACTAACGTAAAGATACACAATAATGTGTCTGTCTATCCGCTTTTCTACCGTGCTTAATTGTATAAATGACGATAAATAAATTTTACCAAATAAAATAATCAATTATTTTTTCCAAATAATATTAGAAAAACACTTTTTAAAATGCTTAATATTGTAGTTTGGTTGTTCGTATTTTAAATTTTAATGAGATTTAAATATTTTTAAGGTGAACACAGTGGCACCCATGAAGTTTGATCGGGTATGTACTCAACATTTAATCATTTAATGATATGTTATATTTTTGTATTAATTTAGAGTGAATACCATTTTGGTTCTTGACAAAATGTGCAAGGGCCAAATTAATTAGTTAGTGTTCTGCTGTTGACCGACGCCTAACCATTTTTAAAGGGCTCCTCACAAAAGGAGTTCACGAGGTCGCGTCATATGAGCGAACGAACCCAAATGAGAACAACCAAGGAGGCACGTGGCACATAAGCACACAGATCGAAGGTTAATAACCAATTTGTGGCACAGAGGTGCATGAAACCAAATGTGAACGGCTAGCAGGGTTTGTGGCACCAATCTACCACAGCCCAGACACGCACAACTGCCCCTTAAAAGACTACGAATGTCTTTCAAGAACAGTTGTTCGTGCAAAGGTACAAGGATCAATTATCCTTAAGCCTCCACTCTACGCAAAGAGCATATCATCTCGGGCCACTCACTGACTTGAGCGTCATATTATGTATATGCATACAATCCCATTTCCCCCGAAGAAGGAGGCCACAAACGATGGAGAAGAAGTCAAAAGCTGACAGAAGTGTCATACTCAAATGTCATTCAACGCCATCAACCCAAGGATTTTAGGTCTGACATGATTACTTGGGACTTCTTTGGGGATCTTTATCTTTTGGTATACCTTTGGACTTGTGTGGTTCGGTAGTTCTCCAGTCATTCAGAATAGATCCACGAAGATACCATATCTGAACTGATGAAGAAAATTGTCGAGTGTCGAAAAACTTCAGTAGATAGACTTAGGATGACCAATGCCTTTAATATTGAAGTTTATTCTTTCGAAAGTATTTCTTTACTTGGATTGTGGTATATGGGTTTGACTCCTGTTTATACATATTTTGACAATATAAATATACTTAAGCTCTTCTTGGATTATTGGTCGAGGCATAAGCACGGTCATTCACCATATTAGGAGTCTTTGTTGTATTTAGCATTTTTCATTTGTGTGTTTGAGTCTACTGACGATAGACGGTCCTTAGCCAAAGGTTGGTTCCCCCTTGACCCTTTACGACAACGCATGCATCCGCAAATGTAGACTTTAGAAAGGGAGGGACCCTCAGTTGCACAATGGATAACTTCCAAGTTAGATCCGTTGAAACCAACCCCTTAAAAGATTCTAGTGTGAGGCACCAATCATTGTGGTAAGTGCCTGACTTGTCTTCAAATTTAGCTTCGAGCAGTATCCAGTAGCTTTGTCGAAGTTGCATAACCTTGTAAAGGAAGGCAAACATGAGGTGTGATTTAAAACATTCGATATAAGAAAAAGACATTTACATAGAAGACAAGTGTGGTCGATTACGTTTATCTGAAATATTTCTAGAGGTTTTAAGCTTTCAAGTTCGGGGTATCTCTGTTCCCTCTAGGGTTCTGAGCTTGTATGCTCCCTTTTCAGTGTTGGACAAAACTTTATATGGACCATCCCAATTAAACACCAACTTGCCTTGTGCGGTATTCTTATGTCTGATACATCCTTTCTCAGCTCAAGGTCTCCCACATTAAAGTTGTGAGCTCGAACCTTTTTGGCGTACTTGACGACCATCCTTAGTTTGACAATGGCCTCGTTGAGGGTGGCCTTAACTCAACGTTCATCTCGCAAGTCTGATTCTTCCATATACAACTCATATTGGGCATTAGAATTTTGATATTGTTCCATAAATCACAAGATAATGGATATTAAATCTCTAGGCACAAATTCAAGGTTGTCTATCAACCATGAGTATGTAAGGTCATTTCATTACAAAGGGGCCTTGCAACATTTATACTTATTAAAGACCAATCAATTCTCTTGGGAAAGTTGGTTTGGGATTTATTTCATAATAATAATAAGCTTTGGGTGTCTCTTTTTTTCAGCCAAATATTCAACATGGCCGAACCTTATTAATGCTTCCACCAAAAGCAGCGGCTCCCCCACCTGGTTATCCATCATCCGTGCTAAGAATGTTCTTATTAGTGGCTACTCGTGGCGCTCGGGATTCGGTTCTTCTTCCTTTTGGTTCAGCCCTTGGAGTGATTTTGGTCCTCTAGGGTCTCTAGTTCCCATCATTGACATCCATGACCTCCACCTTACGGTCAAGGATGTTATTACTAATGATCAGAGGTCACATATGTTGTATATACCTCTCCCTCATGCGGTGACTGTTTTCATTAACAATGTCATTTACAGGTTCAACGACACCATAGATGATGCCTTCATTTGGCCTCACAATAAAAATGGCGTTTATTCCACCAAAAGTGGTTATCATTGGCTGCTCTCTCTCTCTCTGGAACCAACACTGACACTCATTCTTAGTCTTGGATTTGGAGGCAAAAAATTCCGGAGAAATATAAATTCTTCATTTGGCTGGCTTGTCACAACTCAATTCTTACTTTGTCTTTACTTCATCACAGACATATTTCCCCTGCAGCAACGTGTTCTCGTTGTGGTGACTTGAAAAAACTTTTTTCCATTGTATCCGTGAGTGTAGATTCTCCAGGTCTATTTGGCAACATATTGGCTTCACGGACCCCTCTTTCTTTTTGATGTTCAGTATTGAGGATTGGATCAAGGATGGGTTAAAAGGCAGTAACGTTTGTCTATTCTCTGCAGGGTTATGGTGGATTTGGCGAAGCCGTAATGCTATGTGTTTGAATAACGAATCTATTTCTCTTCCAAGGTTGGCATCGCAAATTAATTCATCAGTAGAGGAAATCAAATTTTTCTTCTATCAGCCTTCTCCTGTTACCGCTGCAGACAGACATGTCAGATGGAACAACAACAATTTCAATTGTGCAATTCTTAACATTGACGGGAGTTGTATTGGTTCTCCGATTCGGGCAGGTTTCAGTGGCTTAATTCGTAACAGTGCTGGATTTTATATGTCAGGTTTTTCGGGCTTCCTTCCCACTTCTTCTGACATTCTACAAGCTGAATTGACTGCTATTTTTCATGGTATCTCTATAGCTTTGGATATGGGCATCACAGACATGGTCGTTTATTCGGATTCTCTCCTTTCTATCAACCTTATAACGGGCATCAGTTCGAAGTTTCACGCACATGTTGTCCTCATTCAAGACATTAAAGATAAGTTTTCCCAAGTGAATTATTCGCTCCATCACACGCTCCGCGAAGGCAACCAATGCACTGACTATTTTGCTAAACTGGGAGCAAGCTCATATGTCGGTATCTTAATCCACCTGTCGCCTCCAGATGACCTCCGCCCCTTCTTAAGGAATGATGCCTCCGGGACTTTGTTCCTGAGAGCCTAGTCTTCCCTTTCTTTTTGTTTTTTTTTTTGTTTTCTTTGTTTCTGTTTTTTGTCTCTTGTAACCAAAAAAAAAAATTATCCATAAAAACCATACATTTTATCTTGTATGTCTAATTTATGAGCCCAAATGTCTATATCCAAGTGAACATTTTAGTGCTCAACCGACACAAACCATAACCTTCGGTTGTCATTCTTAAAGGGAAATCAACCTACTTTGATATTGAGTCAAGTTATTTTGTTAACCGGTACAATGCAAGTTACATGTTACTTATTTAAATCAAACACAAATTTAAAAAAAAAAAATAAAAAAAATAAAAAAGTTTTAGCAATTCAAATATTAAGTTACCGTTTATACAATAATTTTACTTACAATTAGGGATGTCAATGGGTATCCGCAGGTACGGGTAGTATGATATCCGTCTCCGCCCCGTTGAATAAATATGGTACCCGTATCCGTCCTCATATCCGTGCGGGTATCTCTATACGGGTAATCCACGGGTATTTAGATACCCGCGGATATATATCCGCGGATACCCATGGATTTTTGATTTTTTTTTTTTTGTACAAAGAAAAATTCAACTTTTAAAGATCCATACATAACATATTCCATTCAAATTTCATAATCCATACCATAACCATAATCCAACAAAAATCGTGATTCTTACATAATCCCAAGCAAATTCAT
>Ga0315914_1001454_pt1 | contig 35376 bp, 21 predicted proteins | sample MpolenodulesMG_FD_203920 | JGI IMG/M metagenome (GOLD analysis project Ga0315914, IMG submission 203920) | Medicago polymorpha root nodule microbial communities from Los Angeles, California, United States - elongated nodules | ecosystem: Host-associated > Plants > Roots > Nodule | place: USA...
TCCAAACATTTGGTGAGTGCAACTGGAGTGGTAAGAGTCCTGCATTGATTTCAAGAAATAAGACCATAAGATATAAGAAAGCAATCATCCAACTTAATGAACTACTTTAATAGTACATACTTTCCATGAACTACTTTAATACCACCATCTTTAGTTGAAGATGGCCATAAATCAAGTTCAATTACTCGTACACCTTGTTTCAAAGCCTCTATAATTGGTTTATCACTACTCTCACTGGTAAATTGATTTCCAGTAAGGTAGGAATTGTGTCCTGTATACATGAAATAATGTGACAAAGGAGCTTTCATATCATGATGTACCTGAATAATATACATAAAATTTATTCATAATCAGGACTAAAGGTTAAACTTTAGAAGAAGAAGAAGAAAAAATTAATAAAATTTTACATTCACCTCCTCATCATTTTAATCATTTTTTAGGTATTTCATTAGAATATTTATTATTTAATCTATCAAAGGTCACAACCTCCATTGAGAATTTACATACTGAATAAAAATAATCTAGTTTTGTATTAAGAAGAATATCTACACACCAAGAGTTTTCATTGGGAGACAAAACAAAATATTACGAAATTATAGTAAAATATATATAAGACATTTAAAATAAGAAAAGTAAACTTTATTTCAATAAAACTCTTAGTTGTTTGTTATAAAAACAAAATAAAAAAACTCTTGGCTCTTTCATGATACTAAATTTATCTTTTACTATATTAAATATTAATACTAAAATTTTCAACAAGTTCTCTCTTGATGCATATAATTAAGTTTAAATTTTAAAAATTGTAATCCTTATGTTTTTTTATATAAAAAATATAGGCTAAATTACATTTGGGATCTTTAAGTTTGAGGTTTGTAACAGATTGGTCCTTTAAGTTATTTTGGTCACACTTAAGTCCTTTAAGTTTGAGATTTGTAACATATTGGTCCTTTATGTTATTTTTGTCACACATAAGTCCTTCAAGTTTGTAAAAGTTTTCAATTTAGTCCTTCTGCGACATCATCCATTTGGTTAACAGAATGACTAAATTGAAAACTTTTACAAACTTGAAGGACTTATGTGTGACAAAAATAACTTAAAGGATCAATCTGTTACAAATCTCAAACTTAAAGGACTTGTGTGTGACCAAAATAACTTAAAGGATCAATCTATTACAAACCTCAAACTTAAAGGACCCCAGGTGTAATTTAACCAAAAATATATATTAGTCTAACTTGTCTCTCTTATTTAATTTTTCTTAAATTATATTTTAAAATTGGTATACACAAGCTACTTACTGTTTCAAACATAAATTCGCAATAAGTGAAAGACTTTTTTTTTTGAAGAAATAAGTGAAAGACTTTTTATATTTATAAATGTAGGATTACATTAATATTTATGTGAGAGCAATATAAAAAATAAAATAAATTTGAGCATTTTCTAATATTTATATTTTCTTATGCACCTCGATTTCTAGTTTTCTATTTGTTTTTGAAATTTTAAAAATAAATATATTCACTTCTTTGAAAAACAAAACAGTCAAAACATGAAAAGTCAACAAAATATAAAAATAGATTAAAAAAAAAGGTCACAAAAAAATTGAATAACATATAGTCAAAACCAGGAAAAGAAAATTAATTTTAGTTGGGAAAAATATTTGTTTGAAGTCAAGTAGGAAAAAAAGTATACTAAAAATTGATTGATCAATAGATATAGAAAGAAAGATGTGTACCCAAAAAAATATAAAACAAAGAAGTGCTGTATTTAATCATTGTTCCAAGTCATCAACTGTTTGGCTACCAATGAATGTTGAGTTTCTCAGCTTGTTTTCTACTTGTATGGTCAAGTAAAAATACATATCATTTAATTATTTTAGAAAATACACATGATTTAATGCTTTTCTTTTTTTATCTTTTTACAATTATGTAAATGTGTCTAAGAGTAGTGCTAACAACACTCTTTTAAACACTCTCTCTCTCTCTCTCTCTCTGATACTCACTCTTTTATTGGTTTAAATCATTGTGGGTCTACACTTTGAAAATTGAACCCTCACAAAATGGTGGGACATACATTGATTTCATCCAATAAATGAGTTAGTGCTAAAGGGTGTTAAAAAGTGAGTGTTGCTACCATTCTTCATGTGTCTAAATAGTGTGACCAAATAGTTGTGACCATACAAGATTTACAAGATTTCCTCCACCATCATCAGATTTGGCAAATAAAAATATATACTAACCAGAAAGTGCAGGCCACATTTCTCAAATGGTTTTTTATTTATAAACTCAACCTGAAGACTAAAATTTTTATCAAAAAAACAAAAGTAGAAACTATACAGTGAACAACAATAAAACACATTAGCATAATTTTTCTGCCTTAAACTTTCAATAATCAAACAGACATAGGAAGTGCATACCTCATCTTTTAAGGGACCATTGAAATCATCTAGAAGCATAAAATTTATGAAGTCATCCAAACTGAGTCCTGCAATGCCAGTTTCAGTGTGAGAACTTTCCATTTTCAAAACCTTTTCAATGATTGGCTCCAAATCCGATAAGGTGCAATTTTGTTCTCCTTGATACTCCACCATGAATCTATGGAGTTGATCCTTTGACATGTGATTCTCACCATATGCATATTTGGAAAAAGCTTCCTTAAGATCAAAAAGTGGTTCTTCCTTATCAACTTTACCTTTTTTGGTCAAAAATTTTACTAATATCTTGAAGATCTTTGTTTTCATTCTCACCTTTCCTCTGTTTTGAATGAGCAAATAAAGTGTTGTTCTATGGAAAGATAATAAAAATGAGTGAAAAATTATCTTGGTTCTCAATGGCTAACGCCTAATGAAGTGTTGTTCTATGTGCTAGTTCTTGATTGAATAATACTTAACACACATATTTATACATGAGATCAAGGCCAAAGAAAACAAAGGAAAATCTTAGTTCACACACAACAAATGTTTTAATTTTTCTTTTTTAGGGTTAGGGGATTGGAAAAAAAATGTAGTCATGAAGACCTGAATATAAAATGTACTAATGTATAGTTGACAATTATTAGAAAAATTATTTTAATACAAGCTGCATGCATTTTATGTCCAGCCAAACAAAAAATGTTAGTTATGGTAGTGTGAATTTCTTGAAAACAACGATGTTAACTTCTGGTAGTGTGAATTATTTATTTTCACATTGAGAATGTATATATGTGGATGGAATCGTGAAAATAAATAAATAATGAAAATAGCAAGTCAATGGTCGTGGGAAAGCAACAAAGGTTTGAGAGGAGACTAATGAGTTTGTGTAATATTAGATTTTTTTAAAATATTTGCTAACTAATAAATAATAAAACTATAAAGTAAAGAATGCATGTATTTTGACATAAAGTAACAAATGCAATTGAAATATGAACTAAAAATATGTACAAGATTTCATTACTAATTGATCAGAAGCTATTTCCTCCATACCAATGAAACAAGAATACAATTATTAGCAAGATTCCTTGCTTTATCTATTTTCTTTGAATGAACTTCATTTTTGCAAATTCAGATGCAATGTGCAGAGCATGGATGACAATGGATATTCATCGATACGAGTAATATAATATATGTCCCTTTTTCATTTGATAAATATGATATATATATTCATTCCCGTATCCGCGCGAGCACCGTTATACGGGTAATTTATGGATATTGAGGTATCCACAGGTATTGCGGATATCCATTAAAAAAAATTAATTATCTAAGAATTTAACTTTTAAACATCCATTTTAATTTCATAAGTCATACATAATCCATTCAAATTTCATAAACCATACAAATTTCATAGTCCTTACATAATCTTTACAAATTCTTGAAGTTGATACACATTTTCAACTAATCCCCGTCTAAAAAGAGCATAAAAAGACATATGTATTCCAAAATCCAAACTTATGTATAAAAGCAAGAACTTATGTATAAAATTTATAAGGAAAATGCTAACTTGTGCCCTAAGGGCGCATGTTAAGGAACTTATAGTAAAAATTTTGTCTATATTTGTGGCTACCCGGTAATGAAATTTCAATCCCCGTTCCCGATGGGTTTGGGCATCCTTGCCCCATCCGCTCCTCCGCGGTGAATCATTTTTTTTAATAATTTTTTTTTTACTCTGAGAGCAATGTTGTAATGCATTATTGATGACATCTCGTTATTACGTAATTTTTTATGTAATTTCATCAAATTTTTGAGTTCACAAGGCAACTTAAGCAGCAAGAAAAGTAGAAAAGCTGAAGAAAATGACAAGAGACAAAACGTGTCACGATTCAGACAAAACGTGACACGATTCCACAAGGCCAAAAGTATGCATTCGACATTGGGCAAAACGTGTCACGATGACCAAAACGTGACACGATTCTGAAAACCCTTATTTTTGTGGTTTGTTACACAAGGCAAAACGTGTCACGATTTACTAAAAACGTGACACGATTAGGCGAAATTCTGAGCTTATTTATTCTGAAGTTTAGTCTGAAAACAAGGGGTTACGAATTATTCTGAAGTTAGTACACTGCCCGAAATGTGCATAAAATCTACAATCATTCTCACCATGGATTGTAATCAAATGTCTGGATTCGCATGCACCTTGCTGGTTTAATAACTTGTACTTATATCTTCCATCTCTTCACCACTTTCATTCTGCTATAAAACATTGAGAATGAATCACGTGGAGTGGGTGTGATGGAATCGTGAAAATAAATATATAATGAAAGTAGCAAGTCATTGGTCGTGGGGAAGCAACAAAGGTTTAAGAGAGTATGGTGGAATGATTAAAAAAATGCAACTGAGTAGATTAGTTGTTGGTATATTTGGATCAATTATTCACTTTTATTCTTAAAAGGCTGTTGTTGAATTTATAGCAGATTGAAGCATATAGATAGTATGCTATATAAAAAGCAGCTTATCTACACTTAGATGTATTCGGATCATGCTCTTGTTCAACAATGTGATTTGGTATGATTTGTAGTTTTTATTTTACCAACTGAACGAAACCGCAATATAATTGAAATTTTTAAAGAATGATAATTTTTTTGTCTTTTGCATTTCTTACCGAAACGGTTACTTTTTCGTCCATGTTTTTAATTTGGAATATGTTGTTGAGAAATTGTTGGATGAAAATGAAATTCTAATATTGGAAGAAATTTAAAACATTTCTAGAAATAAGTTGTTTTTAACTTTTTAACTTGATTAATGTTGTCAACGAAAAATTGTAATGTCTCGCATAAAACTGCAACGACCAAACTAACCAAACCGCATTGGTTTGGTTTGGTACGGTTTTTATTTTAAAAGTCAACCAAACCAAATAAAGTCGCATGTTTTTCTATCTTACGTTTAAGATGACTTATAGCCCCTCAAAACCGAAACAATCTGCACCGCTGATATTCCTAATTGATTGATGGAAGAAGAGACGAAATTTAATAGCCCGTTTGTTATAGCTTTTTTAAGGAAAAAAAATCACTTTTTAAAAAAAATAATCACTTTAAGAGCATTGCATTCGTTTGTTACAACTTTTTTAAAAAATTAGAATCTAAAAACAGCTGTTAAAAGCAACTTCTTAAGAAATCGATTTTTTTTAGAGGAGAGAAAATATGGATCAAAAGATTGAACTCATTTTGTAACAAAAAATTGTTTTTATATAGTTGTATCCAAATGAACTAAATTATTTTTTAAAAATGGTGATTTTTATTAGGGTAAACAAACGCAAAATAGACTATGATTTTTCATAAAATCTCTTTAAAATAATCTCTAAAATTATTTTATAGCAAAATCATTTTTATTTTAATCGTAACATACGACCCCTAAATATAATCAAGGTTAAGAGAGTAAAAATGACAAAACCTAAAACTAATACTTAAAATAGGTTATCTCAATATAATCCATATACTCATCATCATCATCCACTTGTCCTGCGGTTTGGTTCCTCTCGTCTTGATTTGCTGCTCAAAGGTATTTATTTCGATCATGATAATTGAGTGTCTTGTCATGGAATTGAACAAACCTTCGATCACACTAAATATTGTTATCGTTAAATTTGTCTAATTTCTTTCTATCGGCTTTTAAGAACTTTGTTTGTTGTTCTTTCATATATATTAGTTGCATCCTGAATAAGTTCGTGCATGACATTTTGGATGCAATTAAGATATTTCATAACAACATGCCATTGTGATGCACTGCCCCGCCCGCTAATTTGTTTACCTTGTAATTTTAGCTTTGCTTTTTGCTCGGCTGTTTCCCTTTCGTTTCCATTATTTTATGATCTTTTAATTTGTTCCTATGCAAAAACAACATCAGCACATTCTTATTCTTTTCGTAAACCCATTCTCAAATTTCCTTTGTAGTGTGTTTGTATATATTAAAAACGGAAAAGTTAACATCTCTCCTTTCATGGAGCTGTTAGCCGTATTCCCTTTTTTCTCTTGAAAAATTGTATCCTTGTCTGTGTATAAAGAAATAAACTTAATAGAGTACATATTAGTCGTTTTGATCATTGTCTATATATAAAGGAATAATATGTGGTTTATCATTTTGCCCTCAACTACCACTATACATTTCATATGAATGGCAATTGAGTTTATTGTCCAACGAAAAAGGGGATAAGGCTAACCTCCCATGCAGTGGAGATGTTAGTTGATTGAATGGAGACATATATTTACATAAAATGTGAGCAATAATTACCACATCAAAATTCATATATTTAAATAATGTATATAACGTTAGTTACATATTAGCCACAAAAATTGGTGTTACATAATCAACCACAAAAAACATGTCGGTGTAATATCGACCAAAAAAGGATGAACACCAACAAAAAAATATCATAGCCTATAGCTCGTGAATTTGAATCATCTTCTTCAATAACTTCAAATCCTCCCTTTACATTTTTGGGAGTGGGAGTGTCACGATAAGTTGGATACAGATGATTAGTTGGTTTTTTCGGCAATTTCTCTACCTTAGCCATAATGTTTATCCACAAACGCAAATTCTTATTTCTTAGCCTCGCCGATCATGTGTATCTTCCACTTCGTACATGACGGTGGTATTGGACAATCTTCTTTCAAATAAACATGAATAAATTAGTGGTTTGGAATTAAGTCAAGCCACGTGATGTGGGCATGTGGGTTAAGTGGTGGAGCACCTCAGATTGGGAAAAAAATCTCACATATACCTCTTTTGGGACTTGTCAACTGAACAACAACTCTATTGTAAAAATTGCAACAATGTGACTCATGTCCAGCAATATCAGCCACTTATATATATACAATTCCACCACTATTTGTGGGAGAGTGTAAACCATTCATGATATATTCAAAACACTCCTCCGAACAAAATATTGGCAAATAGTCACCCTTATTAGTTTTCAACTCATGAATAAGTGCTCTACGAACCAATACGTGATTTACCTCATCCATACCCAAGTGTCTAGCTACAACCTGGTATCCACAATTATCATCCCCTTTAACATTCACAATATTTTCAATGTAATTAAGGTCTCATGATCTTTTGCATATGTTTAATGTATGGTAAATTAGGATCCGGGTCTATAGTAGGTGTTGAAACCGAAGAGCGCGATGAATTGTTAATACGTGCACTTTTCCTCTTTGGAAATGATGACTTAGTTTGTGACGATTGGCAACCGTTTGTATTGTTCATTTCTCCAGAACTAGAAGATCCATCTCAGGCATCTACAAATCTGATAAAAGGGATGAAGTTAAAAACAACATCGCATTTTTCAGATATGGCGCATAACTTGTTCACGATTCTTTGTTTTGTTTTTAAGTGGAGTGGTGATGAAAAGAAAGAAGTTCATAGCATCAACGTTTGGACATCTTCCCTCCACCATCACGCATTTTATTAACTGTCGATGGAACCACATCAAAACAAAATTTAAGTTGTAGTAAGTGTTGAGTTTGCAATAAGCGAAGGCAAGCACTGGCCACTGCCTATTTATAGATTTTTTTGTGGGTTACGGACCACATAAACTGTAGGTGGAACCACATCCACACAAAATTGACTGTAACGGCAGTTAACTGCAGCTAATTTTCGTTGCCACATCGGCAGTTTACTGTAGCTAAACGAATAAATAAATGAAACGTCCTAAACGAGTACTAGTTCTGCCTCCTCGGCATTTGCCTCCTAGTCCTGGTGATGGAATATGTCATGGCTGGTATCAACGCACTTTTAACTTGTCTCAAGGCCTCACACAACTTCTCTTTGGTCAAGTCCTGACTCAATGCTGCATCTACAATGTTAACGGCGGTTCTAATGATCTCCAATGAATCAGGTGTATCTCTGGCATGCTCCTATGCAATGATATGTTCCCCGTGTGTTGGCCTAGAAGGAGATCCATCAATAGGTGATAAAAAATCTTTAGGCCAACAACATTACATAAAAATAAATCAAAAGCATGATAACATTTAATATAGAAACTTTGTAACTCTTATTAATCAAGGAAATCACAAAATCTACAAACGTCAAAATTGTTTTGTTCACTCTCAACAATGATGTGGAATACTATTTCCCTTGCTCTTTTTTTAGCATTTAGCAAAGGCAAGCTTAGGCCATTTTATTAAATATCAAAGAGTACAAATGAGAAGGTACATCATAGAAAACATGGGGGCTAGGGTTGGATAAGGATGCTCTTGTTATGGAATGAGCAATCTTATTTGCTTGCCTCCTAACATGGTTCACAATAAAACTAGTGTGAATGGATAATAAATCCTTACAATTAGATAGAATGTCTTCAAGCTCATTTTGTGGCATATGAGAGGAGTTCACAATGTCAACAATAACTTTGCAATCAAACTCAAAGATGACAGAGGACATGTCTTTAGCAACAGCAAATTTAATGGCCTCTAGAAGACCCCATGCTTCAACTTCGACAGGCATGAGGGAGCAGTGCGAAAAGTTCGACATACCGGCTATAAAATGGCTTGTTGAGTTACGGAAGCACAACCCATAGCCTGCCACCGAGTTGTTGTTGAATAGCGCGCAATCGACATTGCATTTCAAGAATGGAGGTGGCGGCTTTGTCCACAAAACTGTGTGATGTACAATCTATCCCTGATTCTTATGATTTTGCATATAACGTCATTCGTTAAGAGAATCCTTCGCACTTTGCACAATGAAGGTAGGGGCTGAATCTGAATTCTCCCATAACTTAGAGTTACGGTTTTTCCACAAGCTCCATAAAACTATTTTCCTTGCTCTTTTAGTGTTATTTTTTCTCCAATCTTATTTTTAGGCCTTGCCTTCATTGATTTCATTGCATTTTCACTTGCTTCAGAGCATGAACATTCTACATATTACATTCCAAATTCTCTAAACCTACCATTATCTATCTTGCAGCAATAGATCAACATATATACTACCCCTTTTTAAGTGTCTCATACAACTTTTCCCAGTATTATTTAGAATAATCATCTCTGTCATGGTCAACGTATATACTACCTCTTTGATTTTTAAGTGTCTCATGCAACTTTCATTGTCACCTATTCTACAATAGGATCAGAGGTACAATAAACATGGAGCTTAACGTTTTAAAAATGAGTTGAGTTACGAAAACATAACAAAATGTTCAAAGTTGGCAATAGATGATTACAATTTAAAGATGAAGACAAACTACCGATTTGTCGATTTTGAGATGGCTGTTTGGCAACTGGTAAATGGAATCTTTTACCATATTACCTTTCGAGCCAGGAATGCTGAGAAGGAATATCAAACTTTTCAAGCCACATTATTTGCTAATAGATTGATGAGAGAGGTTGTGAAATTCAGGATGAAAGGGAGCCATACTTCGTAATTCTTTTTTTTCTTATTTTGCAATTTATTTTAATCTTATCTCTAGATTGTTTTGTCATTTTTCCAATATGTTTCTCTGCATCTGAAATTATTTGATACTATAGAGGTACTAAATTCAACCATGTGATATGTTTTGGGTGTTTTTAATTTTTGCTGAGAAGTCCCCAACATCTTTTGATTCCTATTCCCTAAAAGAAATCTTTTGATTCCTTTTTTTTAGAAAAACTTCATAACTACTAGTAAAATTGAATTTCCAAAATAATCTTTTGTTAAATGAGGTTCATTTATACGTTCTTTTTCATACAATTATTAGATGATGAAATACGTAGTTCAATATTACCAAATGTCTGTAGTATTCTTTGCAACTATAGTCAATGACTTCAATGTCATGGTGTCTGACCCGGCCCTTTGATTGTCAACAACTTGACTCAACTTGGTTCAATATTCGGACATGCTACAAAACTTTAATATCAAAATAAAGATTATTACACTAAATTAAGTATGGAATATTTTGTTTAAGGACAATGTTGGACCCTACCCTACTATTTCTGGTAGTCTGTAAAGGTAACAATGAGCTAAGCAAGGGTGGGTTGTGAAGCTGGGAAGCAAGGGTTAAGTTGGGATGCATCACATTTTCCAAACCTATATATCATAGTTTCCTGGTCTCAGTTCTAGGCATCACTGTACGTACACCTTAAAACTGGTATTCTATTTGTCATTGTTAAATCTAAAAAGCCCTTGTTAAATATATTGGATTAATTAATTCTGGTTTGCTATTAATCTTGATGGAGATGAAAGGATAACATTAACATAGTAGGCCCATAATACCATTTCACAAGCAGCTGAAGATAAAGATAAATATCATTACAATGACCTTGATGACTAACATTATACCTTCAGCAAATTATCATAAGACTACCAAAATAAATGAATGTGTCACGCATTTAATGCGTGAATCCGATTCCCATATTTAGATGAACGACGTCTACAATATATTTGAAGTTTCAAGGTGGAATCCAAGTAAAAGCTTGACAGAGTTATATTTTTTTCCCTTTCTGTCACACAAAGCAACAGACCGAAATCCATGTCTTAGCTCTGATACAGGCAAACAAGTTTGTCCAGCAAAATCGTCTGATCCCTTATCTTTATCTTTCACTTCGATCCGGAGCAACGCGAGCTCTGGAACAGTCAATTGGAATTCGAACTCTTCGTCCCAAATAGGATACCAATTGTCCATCTTTACACTTGTTTTCTTCTTCACACTATCAGCTCCCACTCCAGCAATACAAACCTGTCACACAATCAGATTTGATCAGCCAAATGAATTTACTAAATGTGTGGAGAAGAACTATACAACTGAGTACTAACCTTTGTGTAAAAGTCTGGTGGAGAGAATCGATCGAAGTGCGTTGGACTGAAATCTGAACTCCAACCAACTCCTTTGTATACTTTTACCTGTTGTTGAATATAAAAAATATTCATATGTAATGAAACAACTTATTTTGTTTTAGTAAAGTGCTTAAAGGTACACTCACTTTTAATATCTGCTTCACTGGCAACCTTCTTTTAGGATCAAAAGCCTCATTAGGTACAATTTCTTGAATTAGAAATTCAGGTTTTTTCACATAACCGCACCCTCCATTTGCTTTGAACATCCCTTGCATCAACCGGAGTGATTTGCCATGCCCCTGTCATAAAAAAAAATGTTTAATTCCTAATATGACAACAAGGTTTAAAAAAATGTATGCGGTCGCAATGGCCACAACATTATGGTTTCTTATGTCTTCGCAGCTGCATTATGACGATGCTTAATATCACTATTGTTTTCAAAGATTCTCTAATAGGCTGAAACAAGAGACCATGCAATATGTCAATGCTTGAAAATCATGGTTAATTAGGTTTGGTGGATAGTTAATAAGTTGAAACACCATTTCATATTATTAAACATCTAATTAATGAACGTAATTAACCATGTATTTGAATTGCGTTATGTTGTCGAAATTTGCTGTCAAATTGTGTCAAAATATCATTTCTCAAATACCAAATATACCAAAAACACAATTCTAACCTGCATATTGAATGCAACCATCTGAGCTCCATACATCCACCCTAAATGTGGCCTAAAATTTGTGGATTGAACACGTTCTCCTTTAGGATAAATTCTTAGGATATTTTTCTGCGTGAACCTGAAAAACATAACAATGCATGTCAAGCCATATGGTAGGTTTAATTCAGCATCTGTGTAGAAATGCTAATCTTCGTGTAAGTTTGATAGGTACCTAATTAGGTCAGCTCCATGAGACTCAGAAGCAGATTTGAGTTTCTTCTCACTCAAACTTAGCCTTTTAACTTTACCGCCATCAACTTTTAGTCTATCCTTCATAGTACCTTCTGATTTTCCACCATGGATTGTAATCAAATGTCTGTATTCACGTGCACCTTGCTGGTTTGATTTGTAATAACTTGTACTAATATCTTCCATCTCTTCACCATTTACTTTCTGCCATAGAACAGATGATTCAGATTTCTTTCTTTTTTTTGAAAAGTGAAATGATGGATATATGATTTCCTATTCCTTACCATGTCCTCAGTTTTCTGTTTAGCCATAGAATTTTGTTGTTCCTGTCCCCATGTTTCATCTTCAGACGATTCACTTCCATTTGACACATGATTGTTTGCACGGTCAGTTTGAGGATACTCCTTTGGTGGTTTAGTTGATATAAGTACCATATTTTTTAGTGATGCTGGTGAGGGGAATTCTGTTATACAATCTGTCGTAGGACAATAAAGCATTTCTCCAAATATTTGAATTGCCATCTGCATGAATAGAAAAAATCATGATGAATATGCAATAGCGAAATAGTCATAAAGTATAGCAATGCTTATCTAACTAGATATGAGATGGTTAAGCTTTGTAGAACAAACGCTTTAGATTGAAGACATGCATATTGTCCGATGTGTGATGGTGTCTGACAACGACGACACATATTACATTCAATCACTTCTATTTTCTTAAATTATTATCGGTGATCATGTGACAGTGTTGTGTCAGGTGTCTGTGTCATGTATCAGTGCTTATAGGTTGAGAGTGATTGTTGACAAAAAATGCTTACTTGTGCAAAGTTATCCTGTAGTTTAGGTGTTAGGTGGTCTTCTAAAGTTAGAATCACTGGAAAATCAGATTTGACAAAAGCATATTCTTTTATGGCTTCCAAACATTTGGTGAGTGCAACTGGAGTGGTAAGAGTCCTGCATTGATTTCAAGAAATAAGACCATAAGATATAAGAAAGCAATCATCCAACTTAATGGACTACTTTAATAGTACATACTTTCCATGAACTACTTTAATACCACCATCTTTAGTTGAAGATGGCCATAAATCAAGTTCAATTACTCGAACACCTTGTTTCAAAGCCTCTATTATTGGTTTATCACTGCTCTCACTGGTAAATTGATTTCCAGTAAGGTAGGAATTGTGTCCTGTATACATGAAATAATGTGACAAAGGAGCTTTCATATCATGATGTACCTGCAATGAGATACATAAATTTTTTCATATTATTAGTCAGGACTAAAAGTTAAGCTGTTAGATTTTTCTGTCGAAAAAAAAAGTGTTAGAATTTTTAATAAAATTTTACATTCTCCTCTTCATCGTTTTAATAATTTGTTAGCTGTGTTATTAGAATATGTATCATTTAATCTAATCAAAGGTTTCAACCTCCATTGAGAACTTACATACCGAATAAAAATCATCTCATTTTGTATTAAGAAGAATCTCTAATTTACATATGCATACATGTAAGCTTTGATTGTGAGTTCAGAGGGAAAGGGAAATAGAAGACATTGAGATGAGAAGCTTTTGGGGGTTCGTTTTTCTTCATAATAAAAATCCTTTTCATTTGGGAGAACTCAAAAATTGTATTGAAGGTAGGTTTTAAGGGGTTTTGGAGGGTTAAAATGAATTCTTCAGATTTAATCCATGTAGTTATGATATTCTTAAAATTAAAAATATATTAATCATAAGCATTAATTTAACATTCTTTAAAAAATTACTCTTTCAAAAAATGTGAAAGATTTTATCTTTTTCCCCTGCATTTCCAACCCTCCGAAACCTCCCCTCCTCCTCCCCTTCAAACTCCCAAACAAAACCTTCAAATTTTTATTAGAGGACAAAACAAAATATTACGAAAATACAGTAAAATATATAAGACAGTATAAGACATATAAAATAAGAAAAGTAGACTTTATTTCAATAAAACTCTTGGTTTTTTGTTATCAAAAAGAATCATCTTGGCTCTTTCATGATATCAAATTTATCTTTTACAAAAGGGAAATGTTAAAATACTCATAATAAACGAGACTTTTGCTCATTTCACACTTATTAAGAAAAAATATATGTAAAAGAAAGAGAAAAATGATTTTAAATGTTTTGTCAAGTATTAGTGCATTTTTCATTATCATAAATGCAAAGTTGAATATATTGAATTAGAGTGATAAAAGCAATATTAATTAAAGTTCCTAAAAAAAAAAGCAATATTAATTAAAGTTATAATTAGAAGAAAAAGGGTCGTTAATATTGCATTGGAAAGTGAAATTGGTAGTTATTTTAGGACAATTTTTTTTTGTAAATAACACAGTTATTTCCGGACGGAGGGAGTACTCCATCCGTCCTTGTATGTAAGCACCTTTTGCATTTTTCATATTTATTAAGAAAAATTGTTAGTGCAATTAATGTGTCTATTTTATGTGGTAATATTATCAAATTGTCATTTGTTTGTATGTGTATTAAGTTTAACTTTTCATATTTTAAGACAAGTTAGTGGTATTAATTAGGGGTATATTTAAGAAAAAATAATAAATAAATCTATTAATTTGAAAAGAGGATTATATTTAAAGACAAATTTTTAGTCGAAAAGATACTATGATAATGGGATGGAAGGAATATTTTTTTCTGGGTAGCACTTGAGTAACATTATGGTTGGTGACATTGGTCAACCACAATGTCACAACTGTACAAACCAACATAACATCCTTATGAGAGAGAAATAAAAAAGCGACTTGTGACATTGTGGTTGGTCAATGTCATCAAGCACAATGTCACCCAAGTATTATTCTATTTTTCTTTGGATCTTGTTAACAAGTGTCTTTAGAGCACTCTTTAAAGATTACACAAAAAGAAACTAATTAAATGTATTTATTTAAAAGGTTAAACATCCAAAGCATTGAATGCATACATTTTCATAAAATCTTACTATTTTAAACTCTAAAAAGAGTGCCGCACTTGTTTGCATTTTCATTTTTCTTTTTGGTTACCGTCATACTTGTATAAAGTTTCCCCGCGACTAAGTAAAGACTAATTTACGTCAGAGAAACCGTGGGGCATGCGCGGTACATGCAAATTGATTTGGAAAATTGGTTCATGAACCGCCAAATGACCAATCACAATTCTCAGGTGGGGTACATGGAAGTTGTTAGAGAGAAAAAAAAAATGAAACAAAAAAGTGGAAGTGCTTAATCATTGTTCTAAGTCATCAGCTGTTTGGCTACCAATGAATGTTGAATTTCTCAATTTGTTTTCTAATGTAAGTGCAACACAATCAGATTTGGCAAATAAAAACATATACTAGCCAGAAAGTGCAGGCCACATTGCTCAAATGGTTTTTTATTCATAAACTCAACATAAAAACTAAAAAATTATCAATAAAAACAAGAAGCAGAAAATCATCATGAACCACATTAGCATAAAAATATATACTGACTAGAAAGTGCATACCTCATCTTTTAATGGACCATTGAAATCATCTAGAAGCAGAAAATTTATGAAGTCATCCAAACTGAATCCAACAATACTGCTAGTTTCAGTGTTAGAACTTTCCATTTTCAAAACCTTTTCAATGATTGGCTCCAAATCCGATAAGGTGCAATTTTGTTCTCCCTGATACTCCACCATGAATCTAAGTAGTTGATCCTTTGACATGTGATTCTCACCATTTGCAAACTTGGAAAAAGCTTCCTTAAGATCTAAAGGTGGTTCTTCCTTATTCACTTTACCTTTTTTGGTCAAAAAACTTAACAACTTGATGATCTTTTTTTTCATTCTCAATTTCCCTTAGAACAGAGATCCTCTGTTTTTCTCTGTTTTCCTCTGTTTTGAATGAGAAAATAATTCCTCACACCCTTTTGAGGAAGAGAGTTTACAGACAGAAAACACAAGAAAATTGAAAAGAAAATGATTTTGGTTTTCAATGGCTAACACCTATGAAAGTGTTGTTGTATGTGCTAGATCTTGATTGAGTAATACTTAAGAAACATATTTATGCATGAGATCGAGGTCAAAGAAAACAAAGTAATCTTAGTTCACACACAATAAATGTTTTTTTTTTCTTTTCTAGGGGTTAGGTGATTGGAAAAAAATGTAGTCATGAAGACCTGCATATAAAATGTATTAATGTATAGTTGACAATTATTGGAAAAATAATTTTAATACAAGCTGCATGCATTGTATGTCCGGCCAAACAAAAAATGTTAGTTATGCTAAATTTCTTGAGAACAACAATATGAATTAAAAAATGGTTATGATAACCAATGTCTCCGAAGCACCAATTAAGAAAGCTAAAAAAGGAAATTTTAAGTTGAAAAACACATCTTTTAAACTTTTAAAGAATTGACTGCAAAACTTCTAATATAATAGTATTATATTTAATTTTTTAAGTAGTGTCATCGATTAACATTTTGCTCAAAACATATATCCGTACTATATTGCCAGGTAACTTCTGGTAGTGTGAATTTTTTGTTTTCACATTCACAGTGTATCATGTGAGGATGTTGGGATGGAATCCTGAAAATAAATAAATAATGATAGTAGCAAGTCATTGGTCGTGGTAAAGCATCAAAGGTTTGAGAGGAAACCGTTGAGTTTGTATAATAATAGTTTTATAAAAGAAAATTTACTTATAATTTATGTTTGATCAAACAAATACGTGATTATGTATTTTTGTATCGAAATAATATATTATGTGGCATAGTATAATATAAGCTAGATTATTTCATCAAAAACATATGAGCTAAATGTTAATTTTTAGTTTTAAATAATCAAGCCATGAAATCTATGAAGCTCGTATTCTACAAAATAAAGATGTATTCGTATTGCATATCGATACTCTACGGATATTCGCGGATACGTATCTACGAAGTATCAAAATTAATTATTTTATTTTGAAAAAAATATTTTATCGAATACTTATATGATACTACACGGATACACAACGATACTTCTGAGATACTTCTGAGATATGTATCCTAGAAAGAGATGAAGGGTAAAAAGTGAGACAATGTTGTAAAAATTCAGTTGAGATGTATATGATTCAATTTTAAATAGCATCAATAGAATTGTTTATCGATAAACCACTTAAAATTATACTTCTTATAGATGAAGGTAACGAGAGAGAAGTGATTTAGTTATTCAACATTAGATAAAATTTGTGTTAAATTTTTTTAACGATGCCTCTCTTGATATCCCAACATTTGAAAATATAATATGGCTTATAAGAAAACTTTGCATTTTTTTATTTTGATCACATGTATTTTTTTAAAAAAATCGTGATTTTTATAATAATATAATAATGAAGAGTAATCAATATTTATTTTCTTCAAGTATTTTACATGCATATAAGTTTTATTATTAAAAATTTGTTAATGTATCCTAGCCGTATATATTTTAAAAACTTTACGTATCCACGTACCTGTATCGTATCGTACCCGCATGCGTACATGTATCCAGGCTTCATAGCGTGAAACTCATACTAAACATAGAAAAATACAAAATTGCAAATTTGAACTTGAGTTCCGACATATAAAATGTTTTTTTCTCCCATCTATTATAACATGTATTTGCAGAACATATAAACAAGGTTTTATCAATTTCATATTAAGTTCCTTCAAAAAAGAATTTCATATTAAGCTTATGTTGTGAATTCATACTCAAATAACACCAATAAATTTTGATGTGAGCAGCAGGTATCAATAAAAACTATCAATCAAAATAGTTTCAAGCAACATCAACGAATCTAAATCTAATTTAGAAATCAAATTTAAATCAAAATCACAATCAAACCAACAAACAAAGATAAAAGATCATAGGATCGAGGAACAACACACCACAGATTTATTTACTCATTTTGGTCCAACAATGACCGCCATCTGAGAGAAAGAGCATCTCTTCAATCTATTATCAATAAGTCACTATAAATATACAATTATTTACAAGAAATTAGCAAGAAAAATCATAACAAAAATATTGGGAGGCGCGTGAGAAGTTGGTGGGGTGGTAAAAGTAAATATATTAGAATAAATGGGTATAATCAAATACACTTGGACCAAAGCCCGTTATCTAAAAATGAGCAAAGCCCATTACGTAAATCCATGCTTATAAATATGTTTCACCATGCTTTTGCAACTAATATCTCAAACCCTAAATTTTTCCAGCAGCCGATTCTCTTCTTCTAATAACTTTTCATTTTTAGTTACAAATAATTTCGATTCTTCTTTTTTGTTATTGTCATTTCAACTTGTTTTTCATTTTCTCAACACTATATACTTAAAATTTTGAAGTACTCTGTTTTGCTTTTTTACGTTGATTTATTATATAATGATGTTGAATGATGAAACAAATCAATCGGATTCCCATTGATATTATCATAGATGAGATTACAACCAGCTACTTCTGACAACATCATATTTAATTTTTAATTTTCGTTTTATTTATGCTTTTTATTGTGAATTTTACCTTGTTATAAATTATTGTCTAATGGTAAATTTTGGGCCAGTGATGCAGTAAAATATTTGCTACTCTTGATGGGAAAAACTCCCACTTGATGATATTTTTATCCACCAAGATCTCTGAGGCCCTTTAATTGTTTATTGCACACTTGCATATGTTATAATTATCATGCCATGTGATCTTGTTGTTTTTCTGTTTAATTTGTTGAGAATTACATGAACTTTATGTAATGAACATTAGTAGTTACTGAATTTATTTAGGAAAAACCTTTTATTCTCATTTTTATGGTTTTTTATTTAATTTGATTCGGCTCGATTCATACCTTTGGAATGAATAATCTAGTTTATAGTTTATCTGTGAGTTCCTTTATACGCACATTTACCACTAATATTTGGTTTGTTGGGTAACAAGATCTCGTTGACAATGTAAAAGGAAGTTATGTATGTGACATGTCTTCATAGTGTAAGAGCTCTTGTTACCCAACGGACCAAATTTTGTATTAATGGCTTACATTATTTTGTTGGTGGCATTGGGACTAAAGTTAGAGCTGTGAGACAATATGAAGACAACTGCCTATATTTTAATTTTGCGTTATATCTTTAGTTTGCTTTGAGAGTGTTTCTTCAATTGTAAGTCTCTCATATTATAACTGGGGAATTAACTTCATGATATAAATGGTTTAATGGTATGACTCCTGCTTTTAAAAGTTTATGTTAGTTGTGTTGTCACTTTTGTTTTTGTTTGCTAGTCCCTCCCAAGTCAAAATATCAGGTTTTAAAAAATGGTTATGTAATGGTTTCCCTTCCTTGGTAGAAAGATCTAAGAGAGCAGGCAATTATATGAAACTTTCGGTCGTTATTGGAGATTGAATGGTTCATAGTATGTTCATAATAACAATCTTTTTAAATGATTTCTGTCCATTGATTTAGATCGATTGTGATTAAAAATGGTATCACTCAACTGTTGCATGCAATGTTTGAAGCAACATTGTTCAAATTCTGCTAAAACGATTCTAATAAACAAAGATACATGCTTCACAAATGCATACCAATAACAACAACAACGTTACATTACTTCTTATTCTACAAGGGCATGACAGAAGACCATCAATAAAAGAGACACTTGTATGTTAATTAGAAGAATTATGGCAAAACAAACCTCACTGCCGTCACAAATCACAAGTAAGCAAAATAGAGAGAGAAATAGGTTCGGAGTGAATGGGTCTCTCAATTCTCAAGTTCTCGTTTAACTATACTTTTTATTTTATTTTTAAGAGGAACAAGCTTAATACATTTCATTTACAATAAAAAAATCAATATATGATGGGATGATATAATGCATACGGAAATTAGCTTCCAATAGAGCCGCCGTTATGAGCAACTTTGTTCGTTTGTCTTCTAATTCACATCAGGGTTTAAAGTGTCTGACAAGTGTATACACTTGCCAATTACTCCATCTGATCAAATACATCATATATGTAATGAACTAAAAAAGTCAAATGTTTCTTATAGATAGAATCGGAGGGAGCATCACACTAAATTCTGATACACCAGATTGCCTTCTCTAAATGTTATCTGCTACCGTCTTAGAACCCACCTCAAAATCCATATTCACAAATTCGTTGCCCATTCCATAGCCTGTAGTAGACCAAGTGCTTCTCCAGTATCAACAACCATTCAGTCCGAACTAGCACAAAAGCACCATTTGTGTCTCTGATACAAAAGCATATACTCACTTTGTCCATAATCTCCAAAAAAGAGGTATCGACATTTTTATACCTACCTTGGGTTGGCTTTACCAAAGTTTCAATCATGTTGCTTATATTGTTTGTAGGAGTCACAACCTTAACATTCTTGGCATTCTTCCAGCTAGCTAAGAAAATAGAAGCTCTGTCACAAATGGATTAACAGGTATCCGAGACATCATTCCAAATCTTGTTGTTTCGGTTTTTACATATACTCCACAAGAGTACCAAAGAGTGAATGCTTTGCTTGCTGCACTCGGTCAAGAATCTCGAACAGGGTAGTAGAAATGTCATTAGGATTAAAAAACCACAGCGAAATAAAGCATGAAGGTGGACACAATGTCTTTATGAATGTTAGTCGTATATAAAGGGAATAGACAGGGATGACTTTTTTATTATCTAAATTATACTTTTAAACAAATTTTCCAATAATAACTTTTAGGTTTAATTACACTTTTGGTCCTCGCATTTTCACCAGCTCACGAAAATGGTCATGCCTCTTTCAAATCGAACAAAACCGTCCCTAAATATCATATTTTTGTAGTTTTAGTCCTACTTCCTATTTTCAATTCCAGAAACGCAGAGAAATGACAGTTTTAGACCTATCCCCTATGCTCAACCATGAAATAAACAAAGAATAAAGCATGTGGGTACATCGTGGGTACAAGGAATCCACTTTATTTAACACACTAACAAAAGAATCCTAATTTCTAAGATATGTTTCAAATTAGAGTTTTTTTGGTTAGTGTGATGAATAAAGTAGATTTCTTGTACCCACATGTTTTATTCCTTGTTTATCTCATGGTTGAGCATAGGGGGTAGGTCTAAAATTGTCATTTCTTTACGTTTCTGGAGGTGAAAATATGAGGTAGGACTAAAACTGCAAAAATATGATAGTTTAAGGACGGTTTTGTTCGATTTGAAAGAGGCAGGACCATTTTCGCGAGCTGATCAAAATGCGAGGACAAAAAGTGTAATTAAGCCTAATTTTTATTGTTGAGGTTATTAAAAAAGAGATAAAAATTTATAATATATATGTTATATTGTTAGTGCCATTGAAATAGATAAACATAGTTTTTTTTGGGTTTGTTATAACTTGAAAGTAACATACATCTACATCTGTATTTATACTTTTAATCAAAATTTCATAAAAAAACAAAACACATTCATAATTTACAAACGCCAACTCACTAAAAAGAGCGAAAAGACGGGTTCAACAAGTAATTATATAAACACTATTGGGTTGACGTATTGGTGGATATAAGTGATGGATAATCTAATCAATTTCATCTATAATATTGTATTATATTTAAATTCATCTATACAAAACCATTTTTTAAGTGACATATTTCATGTTAATTTGGTAATCTAAAGTTTGGTTGAGAGGTAAATTCAATCACTTGATTAATTTTTTTTAATGGAATCATTAGATTTTAATTTAATGGAATCACTAGATTAAAATGAGATCTATTTTTCTTTATAAACTCTATAATAATCGAATTTGAATTATTTTTCTAAAGTAAGAATGTAAAATTTTTGGTAAGTTTATTGACTAAAAAGGAAATATGTGTTAGGTTAGAGTTTTTATTTTGTTTTGTTTAAGGGAGGTGTTAGGTTAGAGTTATAAGATATTGAAGTTGAAATAGAAAAAGAATTATCTGAACTCACGAGGTTAAATTTAGTATCCAAATTTGGAGTGTGTGTGCTCTTATCCATCGACAAATGTTAACTAAACTTTTTTGGTCAAGAAATGTTAACTAAACTTAATTTAGAGATAGGCAGACTTGTTTGTTAACGGAGCATTGGTTAATGAATTTAAAAATAAAATTTTTGTTTTAAAAATATAAGATGTTATTTTTTATTAAATAATTACACCATTTATTAATAAAAACTATTTTTTTTTGTCAATCAATACCCTTAAAGTAATGTTTGCACTCTCCCTTATATATAAAAACATATGACCTTTCTTAAAAAAAAATAACATATGACCTAATTTTAATGCTTAACTAAAGTCTAGAACTGGTTAATCTTTTTACATGAGAGTAATAGACACAATTAATAGTTTAGTGTGATCCACTAAATCACCAATGAATCCATTGTTTTATCTCTCCTGTCTGCCGCTTGCTAACAAAGCAACAACGCTCTGGAGTCTCAAATATATAACTGAGTTTATTGATCTCAAATGTAAGCAAATTTAACTAAATATTTTTTTCTCTTAAAAAACATTTTTTTATTTAATGATGTTTTTAAAAATATTTTTCAATCAATACTACTATCTTTTATTTTTAATTCCATAAAAAAATTAAATTACTCTTTTATTCTCTTAACGCAAATTTTTGTTAATGAAATTTTTATAAATACAATTTTTTTTATAACATTCATAAATACAATAATTGTTAAATAAGTCTAGGTTTCATTTTTGACGTAAAAAGAACCTAAATTGTGTTTTTTTTCCTCCAATCGACCAATCAAAGTTAATTATTAATCCGATCTAAAACAAAAACTGGTTCCTAAGTGCTGACACATATGAAGAACATGTTTAACAACTGTTGAGTGTGTTCTTTGATTTTTTGCAGCATCATCCAAAAGAAAATGGCGTTCAGAGCAAGTGGAACACTGATTTTGGCTTGTCTCATTTGGATTTTCTTCCTCTGCGCAACCATTGCTTTCTTTCAGCTCAAATTGGTTGAAAACGGAACCCATCAAGCTTCTTCTGATGATGACAAAACTCAAAACCATCATCACTCAGTAAGTTTATTGATTCATTTCTGGGTTTTCTTCCTAAATCATCGTTGAAAGATATTATTTAACAAAGTTCTGTTTTTTCCACTTTTTTCTTTGTTTTTAAGGATACCCTTTTGGAAGATGATTTGGAGGGTGTGACCAAAAAGGTGTATTTTGATGTAGAGATAGATGGAAAATTAGTGGGTATTATACTTTTACTTCTATTTCTTATAACAAAGTTTTGATTTGGTTATTTATTTGATTATTCCGGGTTTTGGGAATTAGTTTTTGGATGGTGATTTGGAATGTGATTTCAAATTAAGTTTAAAGAAGGGGTTTTAGATAGTTTAGCTTGATGCATCGGTGCCATACACACAGATTTTAGAAGTTTATTTGTTCCATGAGGTACTCCTCTGGGAATGATGCAAACCTTGTTGTTGTGAGTGTGTAGTGAATGACGATGGAAGGGAAATAAGGGTTATTTTATTCTGAAATGGAATTGAACATGATGGCAATGGGATTTGTGTCATTTTAAGACTAAGTGAGTGCTTTTTGCAATTGTGTTATATTCCAACCTACATCATGGGAAATAGATAAGATAATATATTCCTCCATAGTGCATGGTACCTATTTTGAAGCAGTCTAATGACTAATGCAAATTTTTACAACCTTGGTGTATTTTTGGATTATTGATGAATTTGGCAAAATCATGGTGCAAAATCACGGTAGCCCAAAAACTACACTTTGAGTTTGCATAGAAGGGAAATAAGGGTTGTTTTTATTCTGTAATGGATTTGAAAACGTGGCAAATGGATTTGTGTCATTATGAGCTGAGTGAGTGCTGTTTTCCAATTTGTGTATAAGATATCGTTTTTCAACCTACATCGTAGGAAGTGGTAAATACTAAATAGATTCCTCAAGTAGTGCCTATTTCAAAGTTTTCCAATGACCAATGCAAACTTCTACGACATAAGTGTATGTTTGGATTAGCAGTGGATTTGACCAAAGAGTGTCCCTAGCATTCCTCTTTGACCAAATCGTAGTGCGAAATCACAATGGATTTGATAGAATCACGATAGGGCAAAAGCTAAACTTTGAAGTTTCACAAAATCACGGCACACATGCATCACAAAGCGATAATGGGCGATCCCCTTCAAATCCAAACATACACTAAGTCAAGCCATGCTGCCATCTCCCTGAAGAATGATTTATCTAACACTGGCACGTGATCTTAATATGTTTCCTTTTAAGCTTTGTTTTGCAATTGGTTAGGGATAAAAAAAGAAAAGTTTGGGGGAAATAGGGGTGAAGAATGGATGATAGACTGCCATTTGAATTTGGGGGGGAAGGAGAACTTCAAACTCTTTCTCTTGTTATAAAATGCTCCCAACAATAGACCGATTTATAATAATCATTTCCCTTCTAAAAGCTTCTCCAAAACAAACCCTTGTGTCTGGGAGGGAGATTTTGGAGGGGAGGGCATGTTTTTCTTTTCCATTGTTAAAAAGCTATAAAACATTTATAAAATGAATGAGGTGTGATTGAATTGTTATATGATCATATATCATTGTATTCTTTCAAATTTTTGTTTTTTTAAAATCTCAAATGTATATTAAAATATGGACCTAGCCCTCCAATACCCTTATAAATCCCCTCCCAAACAGACCCTCGATTGTTGTGTAGAAATAATATTTTTAGGGTTGTGTAGCACTAATATGACTTTTTTAAGAGAAATTTGCGCAGCCAGCTTGGCGGCATGTGTCGCAAGTCACATGATTTCCACTACAGTGAAGAAGGCAGATCAGAGTTTAAATTTTGTTTTGTCTTAGTGTTTACATTCTTTGTTCATACTTCATAGCAAGTTGAGAAAATAGTGCATATCATGTCATTATAGTATGGTGCCAATGTATTATGATACCGAAACTGGCTAACTCAAAACACTAAAAAATGAAGTTTCTTGCTTCAGGTCGCATAGTCATGGGCCTTTTTGGGACCACAGTACCGAAAACTGCAGGTATGCCATGCCATAGTATATGAATATATGGTAAAAATATTTGTTTACACATGTTTTGGTTTCATGTGAAAGTTTGGTTACTAATCTTAACAACCCTTTTGTGCAGAAAACTTCCGTGCGCTTTGTACAGGTAGCTTTGCTTTGAATTGGAGCAACCAACTATAATTTAGGATCAATCTTGAAATTTCTAGGTTGTACATACTACAAATTGAACAGAATCACATTTCAGGAGAGAAAGGGGTAGGAAAAAGTGGGAAGCCTCTTCATTATAAAGGGAGCGCATTCCATAGGATAATACCAAGCTTCATGGTTCAGGGTGGTGATTTCACCAGTGGTGATGGAAGAGGTGGAGAATCAATCTATGGTGATAAGTTTGCTGATGAAAACTTCAAGCTGAAGCATACTGGTCCAGGTGAGATTATGTGTTATTGTCACTGATATCATTCCATGCATGTGTATCCATCTATAAACAAGATAATGTTGTATTGTATGTTTATGTTATTTCATCCTTTCACCTTTGAATGATTGCCAGGATACTTATCAATGGCAAATTCTGGGCAAGATACCAATGGCTCCCAGTTTTTCATAACAACAGTAAAAACTAGCTGGTAAATATTATTTACTCATGCTGCTTGTTCTGTATATAGATCAAATGTTTACTTAGATATATTCCATTGTTTACACATGGTGAATCATAGTTGGAAAAGTTCATTAACATATAAGTAAAGGCAGAACTTTATGTATACTTCATTAACATATACATTTTTTAACTAAGAAGAAAATCTCGAGTTCTCAATTTATAATCATTTATCAACAATGCCTTTCTTTAATCTCACAACCTAACATGCATTCATATGTTTTCTGGAAGGCTGGATGGACGCCATGTTGTATTCGGCAAGGTACTTTCTGGTATGGATGTTTTGTACAAGATTGAAGCAGAAGGAAGTGAAAGTGGCTCTCCCAAACGTACGGTTGTCATATTAGACAGTGGGGAATTAACTTCATGATATACATGGTTTAATATAAGTTAAGACTGATTCTACCATGGTAACTAGTCAGTTTATTTCATGATTCACAGCTCCTTGTGTATACTTTACCATTAAGTAAATGAACAATATTTGCAGATTACAGGCTCATATTCGTGTAATTTAAAGCTGTATTTTATTTATTGTTTTTCTTTTCTAAATCGGTCTTGCTAAAGGGGAAGGGATTGCTGGAGATTGTAATCATTAACAATAGAAATCAGAGTGAACAATGTTATCCTCTGAATTTCAAGACTATTTTTTTATCTTTCCTAATGGTTACAAGAATATAGTATTCAAGTGCATCATATCATGTCCTCTGTTAATCATTTTGAATCCCCCAACTACAAATAGAGCATACTGTAGTGAAGGTTATTCTCTTTCTCTCTGTCACGTGAAAAAATAAGTGACCATAATTATCCAGATTGTGCACAAATATGATATTGCATTGCAGAGTGTTGCATTATGCACCTTTTAGACCAGATTAGAATTTAGAATAGTTTCTAAATTAAGCCTCTGTTTGGATGTGCTGTGGGCATCCAATTCTCGCTGTCCAAAACAGTTTTCACCATGAACACATAAAGATTGTATTTGTAGATTCCGGTTCACAGCAAGTTTTCACTGCAATTTTGGCACTTTTATCTTAAAATTTTATGGTTATTCACCTAGAAACAAGTCCTTAAGTCCTAACATCATGTCTCAAAAAGCAAGTATGTAACGGACGGAGATTTCCCGTTGTAAGAGAAGCACACAATCTCAAACCATTCATTTGAGATTGAACGATTCAAAAGCACACAATCTCAAACCATTCATTTGAAATTGAACCCGTTTCGCAACTCAACAGGATTGTTAAAACTTCTGCCATAATAATTCTAATAAACAAAGATAACACAAACTTCACAAGAGGATTTCCAAATACCAACTTTATTGATTCTCAAGTACACCAATAACAACAAGAATTACAAGGACACAACACAAGAGACCATCAATAAAAAAGAAAAATACCATAGAGACACCTTAGACACTGTTAATTTAGAAGTAGAAGTTCAAGAGAGACGATACAATGTTTCATCTTCATCGTCCTTATTGTAACAGAATGATGACAAAACAAACCTCAAAACTACCATCACAACAATTGTTCAACTTCAACACCAACACAGAACACATCAACATAACAACAACACTGTTTTTTTCTTCACTTGCCACGGTTATGAGAAGAACGTTGTTGCTGGTGACAAATATTAGTAAAATCAGAATTAAGATCAGAATAAAAAGAAGCAACCTTAGAAATATTCCCATTCAGCTCTTGAATCAAACCCACGTTCTTCACCATATTATCAGGCATTCTAGATTGTTGATTCTCATTCACCTGTTGAATTATTGCCCTGTTCCTGTCAAGCACCGACTGAACCTGCCTGAAGCTCTTGTTCAGCGTCTGCCATGCTTCGGGATCACCGTCTTCAGCATCCTCCACGTCGGAGTAGTCGTTGTTTGTTGGAGTGGCAGAGGGACGGCTGCGGCGTTGATTCTTCTTGGAACGGTGGTTGGTGTCTTCCATGGTGGAGGAAGGTGAATAAAGTGTGGTCATATGAAGAACAAGAAGAGGAAAAAAAAAAAGTTTTGTTTAAGTCAACAAAAATGAATCATTTCTTGTTGTTTGGTTCTGACATTGATTTTTTTTTTTTGTGTCTATGTTTAGTTTTGTGTGTTGAGATTTGTTTAGATGGGGGCTATATATAGAAATTATTTTATGACGATGATCATGAGATTTTTTAAGATATTTTTACTATAAATTCTTTATACTATAGAATAATATGAATGTGTTTGAAAAAAAATAAAATTAAAATGTATGAGATGACGATCCAATAATCTTAGTTTAATTGGTAAAAATGTTAAAATTGTCAAATCAACTACTATAACCGAAACTGTGGGTTAAATTTTTTGAAGAAAATATTTGTCTTCATAATTCCACTATTGACTCGAGACATTAGTCTCTACAATTGTGTGTAGAAGATATCTAATTTAAAGAAAAATGTTTAATTATTTATTTATAAAAGAATAGCATTTATGTGTCATTTATTTTTGTTTTCAGATATTTTTTTATAGATTCTTGTGTGAAGGATAATTGATATCCTTTGGGTAGGGAAAAGAAAATAATGTAGAGAAGGTGGGGGTAATATAGACAATTGAGCGGAAAATATCTAAGGGGATTTAGATGCTAAAAGTGAAAAGTGCAATGCCACGAGGACAAAAAGAGCCCGTATTCTTGCCTTCGTGGATTCTTATACTATACAAAAATATCTCAAAGAATCCCGTGACATAAGATAAGTTGCAACTCAGCTTTACCAAGATATTAGTTGTTTCTCATTCATCTTGAATCCACTTTGAGATTTTAAAAAAAAAAGAATCTCATTTATTTTGAATCCATTTTGAGATATTAGTTGTTTCTCTATTTATTTATTTTAGTTGTTTCTCTATTTATTTATTTTAGTTATTTATTTTCAACCATTCTCTATTTATCATTTATTTTTTTGGGGAGATTAAAAAAAAAAGAATCTCATTTATTTATATTTAAATTATAGTTTTACCTTCTTTTTTTTTTATTGTTTTGGTTATCATGTTAATACTTACTTTATTTTATTAATTTATAGTTGTCTAATAAACTGTCATACAAATGGTTTGTTAAATAACACAACCTCAAAAAATATATACAAAGATCTAACTCAAAAAATTAATATATGCAAAGATCTACGAGTTTCATTTAACAAAAAGATGAATGATAGATGGTTTACGATTAATTTTTCACTCCAAATCACTTATTTTAATGGTTTTTCTTCATTTTTATTAAATAAGTGATTTTCACATTTATCTAGTTTTTTTTTTTTGAGAGAACATTTATCTAGTTTTTTTCTTTTGTGATTTCATCGTCTTAGTGCGATATTGTATTGTGTTTTGATCGTCGTCTTTGTGCGCCTTTGTTTGACTTTCTTGTCTTGTTCAGGTTTTTGGATGGTTCAGATTATCAGATCAGCTTCGAATAATTTTTGTGTCGTCAACGTTGTAGATCCGGATGCATGAATATTTCAAAGACTTGAATATAGTCATTTTTGTAAGCTAATGTATCGTGTCGTCTTATGTTATTAACATAAACGGTTTTGAGTTTGTTCGTATATTCATCGTTATTGTTTTTAGCGAATTTATATTGTATCGCTGTACTTTATCAATTTAAATGAATGAATATCGTTTATCTCATCAAAAGAAAATAACAAAAATATTAATTTGTATATACTGATGGCATAAAGTTTTTCTATATGCACTCAATCCAATCATTTTATTATACCCCCATTTTGATAAGTTACCTCAAAAAATATTTTTTTGTCATGATTAGATTGAATGTATGTGTAAATTGTCGGTGCATAAAAATTAATCTCTGAATTTTATGTAGCACGAGTGTAAAAATCACAGGTCAAACAAATTACAAGCTTTACCAAAAATTTATAAATGGTTAAATATGTTTTTATCCTTATAAATATATTAAATTTTCATTTTAGTCTCTTTAAAATTTTCCTTTAACTTATAGTCCCTATAAAAAAAATTAATCGCCGCTTTTTGTCCCAATTTTTAATTCAAGTCATATATTTTTTTTAATAAAATTGTGAAGAAATAAGTAGAATATTGTAAAAATCTCCCCAAAAAAAATTTTAAAATAAAAAATTTAAATATGGATGGTTGAATTAACCTTGTTAGAGTTTCACTTGTCTATGTAAAATCATGTTTTAAACAAACAGATGCCTTAACAGAAAAGTTGCTTGCTTGCTATGCAATTTATAAGAAGACGAGTTTCGCCCCTGTAGACATTTCTAAATATACGGTTGAATTAACCTCGTTAGAGTTTCACTTTTCTATGTAAAATCATGCAATGATGCAAATTGTAATTCCCCACAGTTTGAGTTTTTTATGCAATACTTCCAATTTTTGCATAAACTTTGAGAACCATATAAAAAAGACTTAAAGGTGAAAATGGTGGAAAAGAAAGAAAAAAACACCAGAAAAAAAGGATAAGACAATAAAATTTTGAGAACAAAGAAAAAAAGTTAAGATACTTTGATACATTAAACTGAAGCTTACGTTACAAATATATAAAGCCAAACCATGCGATTGTAAGACCGAACATAAAATCTGCACTAAATCTATTCTAAACACTAATCATTATTATCTAAGAACACTAGACACCGTTACCTAGTGACTACTTCATTGAAGAAGAGATAACATACGCATCCAAGAGACCAAGACATCTAACTTGGTGGTTTAAATGAATCCCACTTAACATTTTTTTTATTATTTTACACTTCTCAGTTATTTAAACTACTCATATACAATTTTTTAAAACCTCTAGCAGCAAATTGACCAGCCTATGCTTGTTTAAATAAAACATTAATGGATCATATCAATATCCGTCAATTCGATTGGCCATCAATGCTTGTCTACTTTGGTTATTGCATTCTTATCCTTTTCAAGAAGTTTTACTAGTGAGGAAAACTATAACACTTTCATGACAAACTCTATTCGCGAACTTAGGGAGAGCGCTAAATGTGATCCTGATGCTAAACTTGATATTCCATTTGATTTTAAGAAAGCTAATGCAATTAGAACTATGCCCAGTGCGTGTTCAATACTTTGCAAGGATGCAATTAGTTTTCTTTTGAAGTGAATCAACTGCGAAAATTCTGGAATTGGTTCTGTTTGTCAATATTTGGGGAATTTATTAGCTTGGTTTGATAGGCGTCATTTGGTACTCATGAATGATTTTTTGGTTATGCCTCAATCTCCTGTACTACTTGACATTAGAGTTTCAAGAGAGGCGGAAAATTTAAATGAGGCTATTGCAAAAGTTACTTCATATCCTTACCCTCGGTTTTTTGTGTGCGTCGCTTCTAATTTGGAACGGCTGAAAGTGGAAGCTTCAATGTTTCCTACTTTAACAGCGGTTTCATAGGAGCTGGAGAAGGGTGACATGACATGACAATAACAACAATGTTGGAAATTTTGAGTCAATTTCAACTACTTTCTTTGGTAAGACTTCACAAAACTGCTTTCCCATAAAATCGCTCAAGTACTTCAATTGTACAAAGGGCACTGATAGGGCTACGATAGCCGTCATAGAGAGCCGAAAGATGTTGCTATGTGAGTGTTCTGTTTTGGACAGTTTAGGCATATCAATTATCAAACGAATGTGGCTTTGGAAGTGTCTATGTAAGAATGCAGGCTTAGTGTGTCATATAACTTTTGTTTCTTTTAGTTTTATGCATGATATGTGCACCAGATTACTGTGAAACTCAGTCTACCTGTATATCTTCTCTGTATTGGAACGAGTTTTCATGTTTTAAACAAACAGATGCCTTGACAGGAAAGTCTTCGCTTCCTGCTATGCAATTTGTAAGAATATGAGTTTAGCCCTTGTAGACATTTCTAAATATATGGTTGAACTAACCTTGTTAGAGTTTCACTTTTCTATGAAAAATCATGGAATGATGCAAATTGCAATTCTCCACAGTTTGAGTTTTTGAGGGAACACTCTCAATTTTAGCATAAATTTAGAGAACCCCGCTGCTAGGAAGCATGTGTAATGGAGTCTAGTCTTGTATTAGGACAAGAACTATAGTACAAGAAGTGCCAAAAATCACCCCAAAAAAACCTGTGTTTAGGACTCCAACATGTAGACATGGTTTTTTATTAATATTTTTAGGGTTTATAGGTCTTTACCCCGTCATTTCTGGTTTTTTTCCCTGTAAAATATTGTTTTTGATTACCCCCTAGTAGGCCAAACCAAAACCAATTTTATTTTTTTTCCCAAGAAATTTTCATTTTTGTTTGGCCTATTAGGGGGGTAAATCAAAACAAAAAAGTTTTACAGGAGATAAATCAAAAAAAATATTTTACAAGGGAAAAACCGAAAATGACCTATATTAAAGGGGGTAAAGACCTATTAACCCATATTTTTATTAGGGTTGTGTTCCCTTGAATTTTAATGTATCATATATTTAGCCTTTTTTGGGTGTATGGTGTCAACAAGAAATTCAGTTTCAAATGCAATAAACTGAAGAAAGATGTGTAGATCTACACTAATTAACCACCATCGTATTCTTCCAATTCCATTCACCTTAAGCTCATGGATTGTTGTTTCCCTCATTCTTGACTTACAAGAATGCTAGCTAGTAAGTACTTAGTTTATATTTGTAGTTACTGTTTGCTTTTTTAACATTTCTCATGCTGTAAATTTGATATTGAACGATTCAAATTACATAATAACAAAATCAGTTTTAAACGATCTTTGTTATTGGTCTAAATCATTCAAACGGCGTGTCACAACTGCCGCAGCAGGGAAACCGTTTTGCAACCCAACAAGATTGTTTAAATTTCTGCCATAATAATTCCAATAAAAAAAAATATAGCAAGGACACAAGACAAGATCATTTCCAAATACTAATAACTTTATTGATTCTCAAGTACACCAATAACAACAAGAATTACAAGGACACAACACAAGAGACCATCAATAACAAAAGACACGGTTACTTAGAAGTAGAAGTTCAAGAGAGACGATACAATGCTTCATCTTCATCGTCCTTATTGTGACAGAATGATGATGACAAAACAAACCTCAAAACTACCATCACAACAATTTGTTCAACTTCAACACCAACAACAACACTGTTTTCATCATTTACCACGGTTATGAGAAGAACATTGTTGCTGGTGACAAATATTAGTAAAATCAGAATTAAGATCAGAATAAAGAGAAGAAACCCTAGAAATATTCTCATTCAGCTCTTGAATCAAACCCATGTTCTTCACCATATTATCAGGCATTCTAGATTGTTGATTCTCGTTCACCTGTTGAATTATTGCCCTGTTCCTATCAAGCACCGACTGAACCTGCCTGAAGCTCTTGTTCAGCGTCTGCCATGCTTCGGGATCGCCGTCTTCAGCATCCTCCACGTCAGAGTAGTCGTTGTTTGTTGGTGTGGCGGAGGGACGGCGGCGGCGTTGATTCTTCTTGGAACGGTGGTTGGTGTTTTCCATGGCGGAGGAAGGTGAATAAAGTGTGGTCATATGAAGAAGAAAAAAAAGAACAAGAAAAGGAAAAACAAGTTTTGTTTTAGTCAACAAAAATAAATCATGTCTTGCTGTTTGGTTCTGACATTGATTTTTGTTGTTGTGTGTTTTGAGATGTGTCTAGATGGGGCTATATATAGAAATTATTTTATGATGATGATCAGATTTTTTAAGATATTTTTACTATAAATTCTTTATACTATAGAATAAAGGGAGCTGATACGGTGCAGTCAGAAAACTGACTTTTTTGAAAAAGTTAATTTTGATTTTAATGTTTGATTCATTTTTAAATTGTTGATTACTGATTAATGATCAATAGTAATTCATCTAATAATGCTTGCAACATCTTGGACTTACAGGTACTATTTTATTGTTGGCATCTTTAACATGCAAACAGATTTGATGATATTATGTGATAATCTTAAGTGTTACACTTTGTGGGGTGTTACACTTAAAACAAGGTACGATAAAATTAGATTAAGTGTAGTCTTGTTAATCTGATGAATTGATGATACTATGATGACTGAACTTTTGATGTCACTATACAAAGAGTGGGGTGTTACTCACTACACTTTTGATGTTATAGGGTTAACTTCATCAGAAAAGTCATTTTCACGACTTCACCATAGAATTTTTCTAGAATAAAATGGATGAGCTTGACAAAAAAAAATAAAAAATAGAATAGATGAGATCATATGATCCAAAAGTTATAATTTAATCGATGGAAATTGTTAGATTAGACAAGGTGACTTAAGCATGCAATAGTGAGTTGAATTTTTTGAGGAAAATGTCTTTATGATCTTACTATTATCTTGAGACAATAGTCTCTACAATTGCGCGTAGAAAGTATCCAATTCAAAGAAAATGATTTATTTATTTAAAAAAGAATAGCATTGATGTATGATTTATTTTTGTTTTTAATTGTTTTTTATGGATTCTTGTGGAGGATAATTCATATCCTTTGGGTAGGGAAAAGAAAATAATGCAGAGAAGGTGAGGGTAGTATAGACAATTGAGGGGAAAATATCTAAGGGGATTTAGATGCTAAAAGTGAAAAGTGCAATGCCACGAAGACAAAAAGAACCCGTACAGTACTCTTGCCTTCGTGGATTCTTTATGCTCTACCAAAATATCTCTAAGAATCACGTGACATAACCAAAATATTAACTGATATTTGTATAATTATTGTATGATAATTTGTTTTACAACTACTTCTCTTATATTTACGTTACATTCTTATTATTTTTCTTCCTTTTTCTCTTTATAATTTTTAACCAATAAAAAATAGAGAAAAGATCATCGTGAGTTTAGCTCAGTTAGTAGAGATATTGTATATTATATGCAGGGGTTCGAACTCTGAACACCCCACTTCTCCATAGTTTAATTGTGTGAGCTCTTATCATTAGACTACTTAACAAAAAAAAATAGAAAAAAGAAGTTGTCACCAATAAAACTAAATTAAGAATTTAAAGTTTAAGTTTATTTATAAATACATTCAATCAAATCACTTTATTAAACAAACATTTGAGTTAAGTTTGTTAGATATCTCAAATAACATTTATTTGGCATGATTTGAGTAAATGCATATGTAAATCGTGCGCAAAAAACTCTTTTTTTAGCGAACGTGCAAAAACTTCATTTCTGAACTTTAGCGTAAGTGTAAAATATTTACATGGCAAACAAATAAACAATCGATATGTGTAATTTTAAAAAGTAAATATGATAAAAGAGATCCTTCAATAAAGTAAATAAGACAAAAGAGAAAAATGAAATAGTTAAGATGATGGAGTGAGTAATCAATTACCCATGAAATTGCAACTTTTGTAAAATAAAAAAAAACTCAATGTTAAGAACCTGTTGAAGCAAAAATCTTTTTGATAAATGTTGTAATGATAACAAACCTCGTGGAATAAATGATAAGTTTTATGAATGGTGATCTATTGATGTTTGCACTTTAGTTTTTGTTAAAAGAACAGGAATCACATAAGTGGATAAGCTAGAAGCCATCCACATTAATAAGTGCATTATAACTACTCAATAATGAAAGAATGAGTATATCATCAGTTGAAACAACAACATCATATCTCCATGAAGATTCATAGCTCAAGAATCATGATGGAAGAACTTGAATCATGATGGAAGAACTTACATCACAAGCT